>ERZ507035.86-NODE-86-length-66578-cov-7.751229_pt1 | contig 66578 bp, 50 predicted proteins | sample MGYA00512873_ERZ507035 | MGnify/ENA metagenome assembly ERZ507035
AGGCAGGTCTCATAAGTCATTCCTTAATCAATGTCGCCTTAAGTTAGTGACATTGGATAAATCACCTCCTTCTTTATCAAAACAATTACTTAAAGGAAACAAACTAGATATATTTTAGTCTTTTTGTTGCTCTTCAATTCCTTGAGAAGCATCTTTTTGCTCTTTAACAAAATCTTCTGCTTCTTTCTTTGTATCTTCATCTACAGAATATGAATTTGTGGAAGGTTGATTGATGACGATTTGTTCATAGTCGAGATCAAATCCATTTTCAAGGAACAATTGACGATATTCTCTCATCAAGTCCCTTTGGACTTGATAACGATCATCTTCCTGACATTTTGCTACAAGTTTTACAGCTACATTGCTATCTTCATAAGCAGATACACCCTTATAAAATGGGCCTTCAACAATTGCAGGAATCTTTTCTTTAAACTTTGGAAGATTATCCTTTAGAAGCTTCTCAACTTTTTCAAGAGGTACATGATAAGAGAATTCGCAATCCACTACTGCCAAAGACAACTCTCTTGATAAATTTACGACATTCTTTATATCTGAATTATTTATTATCTTTATGTTTCCAGCACAGTCAGTAATCTTTGTAGCTCTGATTCCAATTTCAGTGACAGTTCCTCTAAAGTCATCAATAGTTACTATCTCACCGACATTGTATTCATTTTCGAAAATTATGAACACACCAGCGATAATATCGGCTATCAAAGACTGAGCACCTAAACCTACGATAAGAGTTATGATTCCGACTGATTCCCAAATTGCTTTTGAATTGAATCCGAAGGCATCCAAGACTAAGAATATCAAGATTATGGCTGCACCATATTTGATGATTCCATCCAATAGAGTGATGACTGTCTTTGCTCTATTAGATTTCTGCATAATCTTTTTAAACATCAATCTCAACAATCTAGACACGATCAAAACAACTACTATCAAGATTATGCAATGTATCAATGTCTTATAATGAGCTTGCATCATGCTTGGGAAGGTTGTGATGTCCCAAATGTTTTCTTTAGCCCAAGTCACAAACCCATTTGTCTCTGGCAATATCATTTCCAGTGAGACACAGATTGCAAAAGCCAACAAAACCAACACTCCTAATGTGATTCCTATAATAGAAATCCATTTTCTTTTATTACTCTTTTTTGTTTTCATAGTTTGTTCCTCCTTTTAAGACTGTTCTATAGTCAGAGTCGTATCCATAAATCTATTTCCTTTTATCGAATAAATAGATGCGATTTCATCATAATTTCCGGAATACTGACTGTAGCTACAAGTCAATTGATTTCCTATAGCATTTCCATCGACCGTCACTGTCAAATTCACACCTTGCATCATCTCATAATCAGTTTGGCTATACTCCTGAGATTGATAGATGACCTTGTTTTCAATATATGCACCCATCGAAGAAGATATAACAATCTCAGTCTTGTCAGTAGATGAATCATAAGTACCTTTTGCAGACAAGATTTCATAGAATTCTATTCCACCAGAAGGCATAGTCTGTTCCATTCTATAAGTTACTATGCCTTGCTTCATCAAACTGTAATACAAGAAGTAGTATGGCTTTTTCTCTAAATCATATATAGCAGCAACTTTATCTCGAGTAATACAGTGAATAGTCGAAGTGGAGAAATCTGATTTCGTATAGATAGAAGCATCGCAGAAATAAGATAAATCAGTGTCTAGGAAGTCTGGGAAGTTTATCAATCTATATAGGTTGATAGTTCCATCATCGTTATAGGTGACTAATGAATCGCCTGGATTAACTGCATTATATACGGGGCTTGTATAGATATCCAAAGCTCGGCCTATAGATAGAATTGTTATGTCTTCTAACTTTCTATAAAGATTTCCATCCCTATCAAAGATACTAACACTCAATGTTCCACCATCAGTTTTATTCAATGCATTGAATGATGTTTCGGATACTATGTTTATATCCTGGATATTCGTATCGCCATTATCTATTTTGATTTTATAGTCTTTAGGAATTGCACCACTAAATTCCATGGTAATCGGAATCGTATCGAAGCTATCGTCGCTGAAGTCACAATCAATGGATGTTATTTCGAATGAATAACTGAAATCATATGAATGAGTCGACATCTTCAGCTTATGGCTTCTACCATCCGATTGATAATCATAGAATTCAAGAGTCGGGGTGATTGTGACATTTCCTATATCATCTTCAAGTCCATCGAAAGTGATATATCCGCTAGGGGAAGACAACTCATAATCACAAGTGGATTTTCCTTTATCAGAATCTATCTCAAATGTAACCTTATCTTTTCTACCTTCATAAGCCGTATGATACATATAGGGAACCATAAAATTTAACCCATCAAATTCTGGCTTTTCCATCAAAAAGAACACTGGAGCTTGAATTATCGTATTCATTTCAGCTACAAAGCTGTTGAATATCTTATCTTCGTTTTTAAAATGACCTATATCCTGATATTGAATATAGAATCCTAAAATATCATTCAATCCTTTGACATCGATGATGCTATCAGTTCCAATGTATTCTTTTAACAAGACGCCATCTGTTGAATAAACATCAACTTTGTATTCGAAGACATCTTCATATTCACAAGCAAAACCAGTTTCTATTTCAACATCGAATGAGCCATCTTCATTGTATGTTAAATGACAATCATTAGGAGTTATTTTAGTATAAGAAGCTTGGAATGATTGATCACAATCAAAATCAAAGGAATCACTTTGAAAATATATATCATTACCATCAAGACTTTGAACACTAAATTTATAACTGGCAAGTCCATAATAAGCATCACAAACCAATGACAGATGAGATTTGTTATCATTCAAACTAGAATCTACTTTATCTTTTCCTAATGAATTCCCATCTTTATCAAATTGTTCTATAAAAATCTCAAATCCAGTATCACTTGAATAATTATCTATATCGAAATCCAAATTTATTTTGTTTGGGCTCAACACTTCTTTGATAGTATCCTTAGACACTTCAAAAGGAACTTTGTTTTTATTGGAAGGTAGAACATCCAGCACCGTCAAAGCAACAACAGCTGTGACAGCTGTAGCGGCAACAGTTCCAACTGATGCTACAGTAGTAGCAACCGGAGTAGCAGATTCTACTGCAACATTATTTCCTTCGGCATTCTCGACTCTTTTTGCTAAATCCTGTTCATCGATTTCTGATTTATTTTCTTGTTCTTTATTACTTGATTTTTTATCGCTATCTTCAAAAGATTCAGGAACATCTTTTAATTCTTTAGGTGAATCCTTCAATTCTTTTCCAAAATACTGTTCAGCTTTAAAATTATGATATTCATCATATCTTTTGGTTTCACTGCAATGGAAGTATTCATCAATATTGTTCTTTTTCATATTTGGATTATAAACAATAAAGTCTCAAATTCCAACTAAATAATAAAAATTAAATTTAGATCATATCATTCAAAATAGAATTGATATCAAACTTTTAATGATTAGATCATTATTACTTTTCTAATCCATTCCTTTAATTTATAATTATTAAAAAAGGAGGATAACGATATATGAGAAAAGATGAAAACAATGAAATCAGAAAAGGAATAAATAAAAAGACATCCATAATATTGATAGTGATAGGTGCAATAATTGAATTGATAGGATTAGGTTTAGAAATCTTCAGTTTCGTCATGATTTCTACAGGTTCTTTCGAAAATTTTATGTGGATTGGATTTGTAGCGATACCCGTAATGTTTGTCGGTGCAGTCTTTTTGATTCTAGGACTTATGAGACCAATGAGTAAATTTGCAGCTAGAACCAGTGCTCCGATTCAAAAAGATTATATGAATTACATGAGAGAAGAAACAGTAGATACAGCAAAAGAATATTACAAAGATATAGCATCTGGTATCAGAGAAGGCACAGATGGACAAGAAACGATAGAATGCAAACAATGCAAACATTTAAATAAAAAAGATTCTAAGTTCTGCAATAACTGCGGCAACAAGTTAAATTATGAAATCAAATGTACGCATTGTGGAAAGATGACTCCATCCGACTCTAAATACTGCAATAATTGTGGTGAGAAATTAGATTAAGTAAAAAAGGAAATAAAACCTGCCCAAAGTATTTGGATAGGAATGACCATATGTATGTCTTTGGAAATATTTATGATAACAGCTTTGATAATCGAGGAACATATGATTACTTTCTTAAAAGGAGACCGATTCTATTAGAAAAGAATCATAATAAAAAAGAAAATTAAGAATTCAAAAGACAGCAAATGCTGTCTTTTTCATTATAAAAAATAAACTGTTTTTTCTTATTTTATAAATAAATCATAAAATTTACTCCTTCACAATTAGGTTGTCTCTACATTACACTAATTCATAAGCATATAATTATTTAATTAACACATAATCATATTTGATATATTTCTATGCAAAATTAATTTTTAGTAAGGGTATTGAAAGCGGATTACAAAACATTATTTAAAAACAATGTTTATTATTTCTCCATGGAAAGAGACCTAAAGTTCCTTTCTAAGGAAAAAACAAACCATCGGAGGATATTATGAAATTTTCCAAAAGAAAGATGATGATGTGTGCCGCTTTATTGCCTGTACTTTTTAGCCTTGTCGGTTGCAAAAAAGATCCTAACCAGATCGACGTTGTCTTCGTTCCTTCCAGAGATGCTACCACCCTCGGTGAATCTGCTAAAAAACTCGAGCCTGTTCTCGATAAGATCATGAAAGACAACAATTTGCCTTATTATTTCAAGATTAGTACTTCTACAACCTATCCTGCAGCCGGTACTGCTTTAATGAACTCACAAGCTGATGTAGGTTTCCTTACTGGAACTTCTTATGCTCAAATGACTGTTGACCACCCTGGAAGTGTCGAAGTTCTTTTGACAGCTCAAAGAAGTGGATTCAAGGTCCAAACCACTGATTACAAGAATCCTAACAACACCGAAGAAGGACGTCATAGACAAGTCCAAGCCATGAATGGTGAGATCGACAATTATGAGTATCTTGCTGAGCAAGACACTGTCAATGTCGCTAACTCCTACAACTCAATCCTTATTTCTAACAGAAATCACAAGGAAAATGGTAAAGCTACTGAAATCAAGTACGTCGATGATTTGATTGGAAAGCAAGTCGGAATCCAAAACAATACTTCTGGTGCTGGATACAACTATCCTAAGCTCTTCCTCGCTAACATGAAGAATGAAGCTAATAGAAAGCTCTGGTTCAGACCTGATTCACAATATCTCAACAACGATTACATCAAAGAACACGGACTCACAATCGTCTCTGGAGAACCTGATGCTTCTAAGGGTGAAATCAAGGGTGTCGAAATCAAAGGTTACGATGCTGCTTTTACCGAAGTTATGAACGAGAATTCTAACTTTGCTGGTGTTTGGGGATTCATGGATATTCGTTATTCCAACGGATACAACAAAACTGATGGAAAATACAAAGATGACAAGAGTGTCTTCACCAACACCTACACAGTCGCTATGACTGATCCTATCTTCAACGATACAATCTCTGTCCGTTCCGGACTTGAGAAAGAGAAGAAAGATGCCGTCAAGTTAGCCTTCAAGACCGCCGTCAAGCAAGGTGATGTCAAGACTGAAGGAACTGGTGCTAACATTATCTACAACATCTACTCACACACTGGATATTCCGATGGAGTCGATGCCAACTACGACAACGAAAGAACTATTTACAGAAACAACAAGTAATTAGTTCTATTCAAATAGTCTTAACCACCGGCCAAATGGCTTGGTGGTTTCTTTTGGAAAGGAAAGTATATGATCGAGTTTAAAAACGTAAAGAAAGTCTATCCCGATGGTTTAGTAGCTTTAAAACACATAAATCTGACTATCAATGATGGTGACTTCGTGTCTATCATCGGATTGTCAGGTGCTGGAAAATCAACTTTGCTTAGAACTATAAACAAAATGCACGATATCCAGGAAGGACAAATCTTAGTGGATGTCAACGATGATAAAAAGGAGCTCAACACAAATTACGAAGCAGAGCTACAGGCTTATAAAGAAAATGCGAAGAGACTTCCTGAATTGAACAAAAAGCTCAAAGAGGCTGAAACTAACAAAAACGAAGAAGAAGCTATTAAACTTAGAAAAGAAATACTCGGAGTAAAGACTGCAATCGCTCCTTCTAAATACATCATCAAGAAGATTCCTGTCAAGATGGATGTATCAAAGGTAAAAGGAAAAGAATTGAGATTATTGAGAAGAAACATCGGAATGATCTTCCAGTCTTTCAACTTGGTCAAGAGATCATCCGTATATAAAAATGTCCTCTCAGGAAGAATTGGATACCACAACTGGATAGAAACCATTTGTGGAATCTATACCAAGAGAGAAAAGATGCTAGCTCTTCAATCTATCGATTCTTTAGGGATTTTAAATAAATCATATGTCAGAGCTGATAACCTTTCCGGTGGTCAACAGCAGCGTGTTGCACTAGCAAGAGCTTTAACTCAAGAGCCATCTCTCATTTTAGCAGATGAACCAGTCGCCTCACTCGATCCTATCACTACTATTTCAGTCATGAACGATTTCAAGAAGATCAACAAAGAAAAAGGAATCACAATCGTAGCCAACATGCACCACGTCGACTTGGCTTTGAAGTATTCCAATAGAATCATCGGAATCAAAGCCGGTGAAATTGTCTTCGATGGAACACCAGATCAAGTAAATGATGAAGTTCTACAAAAGATATATGGAAGAGCCTTGGAAAGAGGTGAAAACCTCGGAGGTGTAGATAATGACTAATGCAGCTCCTATCCAAGAGAAGGAGAAGAGGTTTCATTTAATAAAAGAGCCAGATCCTTACGGAAAATGGTCTTTCATAGATAAACTTTTCTTTTCAAAGAAAGTAGTTTCCTTATCAGCAGATGGCTCTGCGGATAAAGTTATCGTAAAGAAAAGAAGTTTAGGGTTGATTTGGTTTCTTCTTTTCGTAGCCATATTCGTAGTTTGCATTTCTTTATTCATAACATTTCCATCAAATCCAGATCTAGGTAATTTGTTCTACATCATCGGAGAAATGTTCCAGCCCTGCTACAAATTCTCCACATATGGAGAATACTTCAATTACATGTGGACTACAGCAGTTCCAGAATTAGGAAACACAATTGCTATGGTCTTCATAGCAACAGTTATAGGATGCATAATATCCATTCCATTATTCATGCTATCCTCCAAGAATGTTGTAAAAACACCTTGGATTTATGCACCTATCAGATTCATCTTGGATATCATTAGAACTGTTCCTACATTTGCACTAGCTATGATCATGGTCGCAATTGTCGGATACAACAACACTGCAGGTATCATTTCAATGATATTCTTCACTGCCGGAATCATGTATAAGATGGAATACGAGTTCTGTGATACTAGAGACATGGCACCTTACGAAGCAGCCTTATCAGTCGGTTCGAACAAAATTCAAGCCTTCTCAAATGGACTTTGGCCTCAGATCTTGCCAAACTTCTTGTCGAACTGTCTATACACCTTCGAAATATCGATCAGAGGTTCCATCATCTTAGGTTATGTCGGTGCTGGTGGTATAGGAAAGTTGCTGTCCGATGCATCTGACATGATGTATTGGGACGAAGTCGGTGCGATAGTTATTCCAATCTTTGTAGTCACCTTGGTACTTCAATTACTTTCTAACTACGTTAGAAGAAAGGTTCAGTAATTATGGAAAAGAAAGAAAATAAAAAGCAATCTGAGCCAAAGAAGTTTTCACTCTATAACTGGTACTATAGATTAGAACATAGAAAGAACTTCCAATACGATTCAGCTAAACAGGCCTATGTCTTTAGACCTAAGATGTGGATTCCTAACACAATCACTGCTTTGGTCTTCTTAGCCTTGATGATCTATTGTATTATTTCAACTCAATTTGGATCAAACACTAGCCAAGCTAACCCTGCCAGACTTTCAGAGATATTCACCGGAATCTTTGTTCCTGACTTTTCATATATATTCGGATACGGTTCATTTACATTTAAAAACAGTGCTATATACGAAGCTTTGCAAACTTTCTCCATTGCTTTAATAGGTACGACATTTGGATCTATTTTGTCTCTTCCATTTGGATTCTTAGCTTCCAGAAAGATGGTTGGAAAATGGTGTCATATCTCAGAAGTGTTGTTGATATGCATTAGAACAATTCCTGAAATCATCTTGGGTTATGTAATGATTGCAGGATTAGGATTCAGCTCCTTCTCAGGAATCATGGTCTTCTCATTCCACTCGATTGGAATGATTGGAAAACTATATTCTGAACAATTGGATGAACTTGAGACCCAACCTTTGGAAGCATTGGATGCATGTGGTGGAACTTTCACAGCTAAGTTAAAAGTTGGAATCATTCCAAATGTAGCGCCTAACTTCCTCTCCGTCATCTTGTATAGATTTGATTTGAACCTTAGAACAGCCGCTATGTTAGGTATGGTTTGTGGTGATGAAGCTGGATTGGGTTATTGGATTTCTAGCTTTTCACAAAACGGACACTGGCCTCAATTCGGTGGTGCTTTATGGTTATGTATCATCATGATCATCTTAGTCGATTACTTCTCATCTTACCTTAGAAAGAAACTTGTCTAATTAGATAAACAAAATATAAGAGCAGCCATTAGGCTGCTTTTTTCATCTATTTTTCGTTATCATCGACGCTTTTATCAGTTTTTTTATCCTTATATAGAATCATTAAGATTTTGATGAATGAAGCGATATTAACGATGAGAAACACAAAGAAAAAGAGAACGAACAAACCAAATAAAAGATTTAAGAGATCAGTATGACTTCCAAGCATTTGATATAGGAAAACAGCAATGCCACTTCCTACCATTCCTACTGCACTCCCTACATATAAGGCTAAATAGAAAATGTTGTGATCTTTCCTCATAAACAATACTCCTTTTGCTCTGACTTTTTTATTTTATCTCTACTATGAATATCTAAAATATAAATAAATGAATTACCAAAATACTTATCTTTTTCATAAATAAAAATTAAGGGATTAATTATATAATTTGATGCTTAGGAGATTTTTACATGAAAAAAACAATCAAGGCTTCACTAAGTCTTTTATTATGCATCTTAACTTTGAGTGGATGTGGAAAAGGTGAAACTACTATACCTTCATCAACTCCAGGTTCTACCAATACTGCTACACCAACAACTCCAACAGATAAAGATACAACTACTTCATCAACAAACGCAGAACATAAATACACTGATTTCAGTGAAGAAGATAAAGAATTACAAAAAAATACAATAGAAACCACCATTCCTTTTGCTCCTTGTTATAACTATAAAATAGAAGAGCCTAAAGACGACATCAATCAAGAATGGAATGTGAGTACTGAAGAAAGCATCAAACTCACTCTCGGTAAGTATTATTCATCGGATGGAAAGTATTCTAATCCGACAATTCCTGTGTATACCATACAAAAAACTCGTAGCGATAATGAAAATATGGTTATTGTTATTTGTGGGGAAGGATACACAAAGAATCAACAAAACAAATTTATAAGTGATGTAAAAAGAATATGGTCCGGCACTCTCCAATATGAGCCATATAGAAGTTTTGCAGATAGATTTAATGTCTACGCTCTTTGTACAGCATCAGAGTCTAGCTTTGAAAATGAAGGAAGCACATTCTTTGATGTAATAGTCGGAAACGATAACTCTTCAAAGATTTCAACAAATATGCACAGCAATTATTGGAAGAATCATATTTTTGAAAGATGTATAGGACCTGAGTTCATAGAAAAGATTCATGATGCACATGTTCCAAACAAGACGGAGCCAAATATTATTCATGAGGATGATTATGCTCCTTATCGTTATGTCTACAACTATATAAATCAATTTTGCCTATTGGTGAATACAAACAGAGACTTTGGAGATGCTTTTACCAATCTCGACTTTGGTTTTAAGTATTTCATATCACCATCTGATTGTTATCGTTCGACAAAAACCTTTACCCACGAACTAGGACATGGACTTTTAGGTTTAGGCGATGAATACATGGTAGGGAAAGGAACTGAACATACTGATTTAGTTTCACTAAATGTTGCCTATACTGCCGATCCAAAAAAGGTAAAATGGAAACAGATGTTGGGTTTTAGAAAAACTTATACTTGCCCACATCAAGATGGATCTGAGCTTTATAATTCCAGTTATGAATGTCTGATGAGTGATACAAATTATTCGTTTTGCGAAGTATGCCGTCTACAAGGATTTAAAAGAATGTCCCAGTTGGTGGAAGATGGTGATACCCTTTATGTAGCAGATCCTGAAGTAAGAGAAATCAACGGTCAATACACAAGTCTTTCAGATTTCTCAGACACTTCAATCAGTGGTTACTACTCATTCTCAAACTATAGAAATAGTGTATTGCTAAGTGGAACTGGAAAGAATAGATTTGGAAACTATATGCGAGGTAAAAAGATAGAGCTTAGAACAATAGTTCAAAACCTTTCTGATACAGTAGAACGTACGATAAAGATGAAAGTATGGATTAGGCATTCCGATGGCACAGTTGCCACCTCAAGTGATGGCACAACACTTGAAACAACTCAAACATACACAATTCCTACTTGGGGTGATAAGAGCAAGTTCTGGCCAAAAGGTGCCATGAAGTACGAAGGAAGTGATATGAACTCCGGTCTTCAAAATTGTCAAATGACATATCAAATTCCATCAAACGCTATTTTAAAAAATGGAGATACAGTAGCATTTGAAGTCACTGATGAAAACGATAATGTCCTTGCTAATGACAATACAGAAACACAATCTTATGCAAATGTCTCCATTAAATACATGTCAGAAAACGGAAGTGAAATTCCAAATACTGAGACAGCAACTATTCCAATTGCTATCGGTACTACCATCAATTGGACAAACAAACCTGATTCTCTTTATGGATATAAGTTGGTCAAAATAGATGGATTGAATCAAACTGTTGGATCTGATGGTCTTACAATAACTTGTTATTATGAAAAGAATAATGAAGACCACACCCATACTTGGGGTGATTGGATAACTGATGGAATACATCACTGGCGTGAATGTTCAGGTTGTGATGAAAAGCTTGATTATGGCGAGCATACAGGTGGAACAGCAACCTGTATAAGCAAAGCTGTGTGTTCAATATGTGGAAAAGAATATGGTGAATTAGGTGAACATAACTACGGATCTTTAATTCCTGAAGTAGACTCTACTACCGACAAAGAAGGTATGAAGGCACATTACTACGATAGCGTTTGTGGGAAATACTTCGATGAAAACAAAAATGAGGTGAACCAATCTTCATTGGTTATTCCAAAGAAAATAGTCCTAACCATCATAGGTGGAAGTATAGAAGGACAAAAAGAAGATAGGATTGTTGTAAATCCAAATCAAACTATTACTCTTATAGCTAAACCAGCAGAAGAGGGAAAAGAATTCATCGGTTGGATGAATGAAAATGGTGAGATGGTAATAGAAACATCAGAATTATCTTATTCCTATAAAATAACAAATAGCCAAACACTTACAGCTGTTTATAGGGATATAAATAAGAACAACGACAACAATAATAATAATAATAATAATAAATTCCCAACAGTTGCAGTTATAGGCATTGCTGTAGGAAGTGTTTCAGCAACCATCATTGTTGGAATCTTGTTATATGTTTTTGTGATAAAGAAGAAAAAATTGCTTTGATCATTGCAAAGACTGAATAACAACTTTATTATTTAATTTAAGTTTGATACTGCTTTAAATTAAAAAATTATCAAAATGTAAGATCTTATATTTCCATTTTAAAATCTATCAAAGAATTCATTTACTTCAAAAGACTAACTATGTATACCGTTTTGCTAAGATAATCAAAAAAAATGAAATGATGAAAAGATTTCATTTGATCCTATATTTTCATATTGTGCTTTAGACCAAAATACAATTCAATCTTATCTTAGTCGAAGAAATTACACAATTTAATATTTAAAATCAAAGACTATAAGCAATCCTTCACCTATGTTTTAGCACTTTTTTAGCGTATCAGGTGTTAAAAATTAGTTTGGAAAGAAGGAGAATCTAACGCATTATGATCATGTCTATTATTATCGCTATAGTAGGTGGAATAATACTAGCGTTTGGTTATTTAGTATTTGAACCAGACACTATTATTCAAATCATCGCTTTATTAGCAGGTTGGGGATGTTTAATATTTGCAGGATTATGTTTTATTTATTGGATTTTCACTACGATAAAGGATAATGTTGGAGGAAATTCTAGTCATAGTTCCTCTTACCATAACAGCTATTCAAATAGACATAGTTCAAGTCAAAGTTATAATGATTCAACATCAAGCAATCTAAAGAGACCTGATGAATCTTTAGAAATAAATATAGCGAGGAGTATAGATAATCATCTTCCTGCCAACACTCCTAGCACAAATATCAGCTGCAGAATTTATGGAAACACAATTAGTATAAGCGGATGTATATGCTTATGGCATAGCTCCGATTTAAATAGACTTTCTAGCAGTATAAGTAGCGGAATAAATGCTGCACTAGAAAGAGCTAGTTCTCAAGGATATGATATTTTTGATTTAAATAATATAGACACTAGCGGTCTAGAAATATCTGCAGTTAATGATTAAAAAGTAATTTAGGTGAAAAAGAAAATAAAAAGCTGTTGATAAGCCTCTGTATAAAAACAAAGATTTTCAACAGCTAGATTAGAATTGCTTATAATTCCTTATAATTCCTTATAATCTACGATTTCCAACTCTATAAACCTTATCACCTGACCATTCTACTCTTTCACCATTTATTCTATAAAGTTTATTTCCAGAATATTCAATTCTAGCTCCTCCGACTTTATAAAGCCTAGCTCCAGAGTATTCGACTCTGAGATCACCTATTTTGTAGAGCTTATTACCACTCCATTGTGGTCTACCACCAAAATAAGCAATTAATATTTCTTCATCTGACATCATATTATTCACTCCCCCCTTTAAAGAGCTTATCAAAATTATAGTTTTATACTTAAATTAGTATTACAAAATTTTTATCAGTTATATTGGAAAGAGAAAAAATAAGTTCATTGTATATGTACAAATAAAATATAATTGCTATCAAAATAAATATTTTGCAGTTAATAAAAAATAAGTGAAACCATAAGTGAAAGAAAAAATAATGTTTAATATGAACAATAAAATCATTACTTTAATGCCAACTAGGAATAGATTTAAATTACTAAAAAAGTATTGAATCAGTCTTAATCTAATCTAGAAAGCCAAACTTTATAATCGTAACTATAAATTCGGCCTTGGAAAGCTAGAAATTGAACTAGACTTTTCTCTTTTAAATATAGAATTCTTCGATATCAACAAGCTAACAGTGATTGCAGTTGAAAGTTACATCCTACATTGATAATAAAAACAATCAATTTGAAAAGAATTCTTAAACAAATAGATAAGAAAATCGGACTACTATTTATTCACTACCTACATTGAGCTAAAACTTTATATCAATCTATTTTTATTATGTTTCAAATCTCTTTTTCTTAACATTCATCCATTCAATGTGTAAAATTATTAAAATGAAAAATGGAAGGGTACATCATATGGGCAATAAAGTTGGATATATATACATAATGACTTCTAAATCCTTTTTTGATCATGATTGCGTAAAAATAGGTTACAGTGATGATGTAGAAGCAAGAAGAAAACAATTATCAAAAAAAACTGACTTGCCTTTTGACTATGATATCTACGCTACATATGAACTACCTGCCGGAGTTAAGCTTGTAGATAAATCACTTCATAAACTTATAGAAAAACTAAATCCAAGTTTGAGAATCAATGAAAGTAGAGAATTCTTTGAGATATCACCTCAAAAAGCATATGAATTATTGGAATGCTTGGCTGAAATACATGGCAGAAAAGATAAGCTTGTTTTATATAAAAACAACAAGCCTATTGATCAAAAACAATCAAATATAAATAATTCTAATGAAGAAGATTCATATAAAATAAATTCAAACGAAAATATTGAAGTAACTTTCGCAATAAAAAAATATAATGTTCATGCAAAAGGAATATTCAATTCGATAAATAAATCTTTAAAAATACTCAAAGGTAGCAATCGAGTCATAAGGCAAGGTGAACTTCAATTAAGTTCCAGCAGTCTTAAATTGAAAAATAAACTTGAATCCGAAGGAATTATTCAAAATGATGTATTCCAAGAAGATTACATCTTCAATTCTCCATCCAGTGCCGCAAATCAAATATCACTTATAGAAACCAACGGAAAAATAGTATGGAAAGACAAAGAAGGAAAGACAATTAAAGAACTGGCTTATAAGTAAAAATATGAAATAGGAAGGAGGCGAACAATGTCTAAAATCATCAATAACAAAACAACATTATTAGGAGATGACTTAAAGGAAGAAATTACCCCTAATTCAAAAGTTAAAATCATCGCTTCCGTGTTTACTATATACGCCTTTGAAGCCTTGAAAGAAGAGTTGTCGAGTGTTTCAGAGCTAAAGTTCATTTTCTCATCTCCTTCTTTTATACAGCAAATGATGAATGGTCCTGAGAAGAAGCCGAAAGAGTTTATGATCCAAGAAGCTTTCTCAAAGACATCTATTTATGGTACTTCTTTCGAATTAAAATTAAAGAATCAATTAACCCAAAAAGCAATAGCTAGAGAGTGTGCCGCATGGATAAAAGAAAAGGCACGATTTAAAACAAATATATCAGAATATAATCTGCCCGGCTTCATAACAGTAGAAAAGAATACTAGCAATTCTCCAATCGCTTATAACCCCATAACAGAAGGATTTTCAAACAACTCTTTAGGATATGCTAAGACAAAGCAGATGTTCACAAGTATAACTAAGGTTGAAAAAGAGGAAGGCTCGTATTATTTGACAACTCAATTCGAAGATATTTGGAACGATACAACTAAAACTCAAGACATAACGGAAGCTGTAATTGATTATATTAGCAGCGCCTATAAAGACAATGCTCCCGAATATTTATACTATGTAACTTTATACAACATTTTTAAAGATTTCTTAGATGATGTTTTATCTGAAGACAACATGCCAAATGAAGCTACTGGATTTAAAGACTCTTTAATTTGGAAGAAACTTTATCCTTTTCAAAAAGATGGCGCAATTGGAGTCATAAACAAGTTAGAAAAATACAATGGATGCATACTCGCAGATTCTGTTGGACTAGGAAAGACTTTTACCGCTTTGGCCGTTATGAAGTACTATTCATCAAGAAACAAAAATATTTTAGTCTTAACACCTAAAAGATTATCTAACAACTGGAATCAATATCAAGACAATGTCAAAACAAACATGTTTTGGAATGATCATATCAGATACGATGTTCTTAACCATACGGATTTAGGTAGAACAAAAGGATTTTCTAACGGACACGATTTATCTATTTTCAATTGGCAAAACTATGACTTATTAGTCATTGATGAATCTCATAACTTCCGCAATGCACCACACTACCGTGGAAGAGAAACTCGATATGAATTTTTGATGAATCATTTGATAAAGCCAGGTGTTAAAACAAAAGTTCTAATGCTATCTGCAACACCGGTCAACAATAGATTTACAGATTTAAAGAACCAGTTAGCCTTAGCCTACGGAGAAAATGTTGAGGAATTCAATTCTAAGCTGGATACAAAAAAGGATATCAATGTTGTTTTGACAAACGCACAAAGAGCATACAACGAGTGGTGCAAGCTTCCAAAGAGTGAAAGACATACAAAAGATTTGATGGATTCTTTGGATTTAGATTTTTCAGTTTTATTAGATAATGTCACTATAGCAAGGTCTAGAAAACACATCACAAAATACTACAATATGAAAGAAATCGGGCATTTTCCAAAGAGACTTAAGCCGATATCAATTCAAACAGATGTAGCAAATTCAAACGATATGATCTACTACAAAGATTTGTTTGCTTCTTTGAGTAGCTTAAAACAGGCAGTTTATGCTCCTATGAACTATATCTTTGATAGTCAGAAAGCTAAATATGAGGAGAAGTACGATACAAAAGTATCAAACGGCAATGCAGAATTAAAGCAGATAAACCGTGAAAAAGCTCTTCAAAACTTAATGACCACAAGTCTATTGAAAAGACTCGAGTCCTCTGTAGAAGCCTTTAGAATCACACTAGAAAGAGTAAAGCAAAAAAATGAAATCATACTAAAAGCCATAAAAGATTTTAAGAATCACAAAAGCAAAGGAATCATGGAATTAAACAACATCGATCCCACTAAATTCGATGATGATATGGATAACGATGAAGATTGGTCAACTACCGGTAAAATTCAAATAAATTTTGCCGATATGGATTTGATTTCCATTTCAAGAGATATTGAGCATGATATCGATATATTAAAGAATCTCAAAGAAATCATGGATTGGATTACCCCCGACAAAGATCTCAAGCTGAATAAACTAATATCCATAATCGAAGACAAATTGAATAATCCTATAAACCATGGAAACAAGAAGGTATTAATTTTTTCTGCTTTTGCTGATACAGCAAACTATGTGTATGACAATATCTCTTCTTACTTCAAAGAAAAATATGGAATTAACAGTGCTGTTATAACAGGTAGTGATACAAATAGAACTACAATTCAAAACTTGAGTAACTCAGAAGAAATCCTTACTCTATTCTCGCCTCTATCAAAAGACAAAAAGATAAAATTGCCTAATGATGTTAGAAGCATCGACATAATGATAGCTACCGATTGCTTATCAGAAGGACAAAACTTACAGGATTGCGATGAATGTATAAACTATGACATACATTGGAATCCTGTTAGAATCGTTCAAAGATTAGGACGTATCGATCGTATTGGATCTAAGAATGAGTATATACAACTCATAAACTTCTGGCCTAACATCTCCTTGGATGAATATATAAACTTGACCAACAGAGTGGAAAGTAGGATGTCAATTGTTGACGCTACCGCCACTGGAGATGACAACATCATCTCCGACGAGAATGTCGAATTAGACTATAGAAAAGATCAACTTAAAAAACTTCAAAACGGTGATTTACAAGATTTAGAAGACATAGATGGATCTATTGCAATTACAGATCTAGGATTGAATGAGTTTAGGATGGACTTAGCAAACTATATAAAAACAAAAGGCTATCCTAAAGGGGTTCCGTATGGATTATATTCAGTAGTCAAAAAAGATGAAGCTAAGGATATAAAACCTGGAGTCATATTCATCTTAAAAAACATTAGTAACGAAGTATCAATACATACTAAGAATATGCTTCATCCTTATTATCTAGTCTATCTAGATAACGACGGAAATGTCATCTACGACTATACTCAAGTAAAGAAAATTCTCGATATAATCAGATCTACTTCAAAAACAATTAAAGAACCTATCAAATCTCTTTGCTCTACATTCAACAAAGAAACAAAAGATGGATTAAAGATGGACCATTATTCAAATTTGTTAGAAAAGGCTGTAGGTTCTATCATAGAAATCAAACAAAACGATGATTTAAATTCGCTTTTGACTGAAGGTAGCGATGTGCTGTTCAATAAGGGTATCAAAGGAATTGACGATTTCCAGTTAGTCAGTTTCTTTGTCATCAAATAAATCTATGTTCAAATTACCAAGTAACACAACCATTCATAAGGAATTCTCTGTAAAGTCCATCTTGAATGAGATAGAAAATGACAAAGAAACAAAACAAGAATCAAGAAATATAGATCACTTCTTTGTTGAGAATATCCTGAATTCAAAAATAACTAGTTTGAAATCTATCTCTATAAAGGAAATTTACTTCTACAGAATTGAATTAAAAGATTATTCCATTCCATGGAATATAATAATTGGATTAGATAAAAAAACGAAGTTTCAAACAATATATAACCTTAAATGCAATGATATGGAGCTTATCCTAACTTTACCAAAGACTAAAGAAAGAATAGATTATAATCAGGGAAAATATTTGAGCTCGGGATGGAATAAGGATAAAGATGATATAGAATTACCTCCCACTCCTAACTCATTAGATGACTTATATTGCTTTGTTTTTGGAACATTCAACAAATACAAACCATTCAAAAATGAAAATTTAGATGAATATGTATTAAGATTAAAAAGGCTAATAGAATTAGATAATTCTATGGAAAAGATAAATAAGCTAATAAAAAACGAAGTTCAGCCAAAAAAGAGGTTGCTTTATAACCACCAAAGAAATCTATACTATAAAGAGAAAAACAAGCTTCTAAAGGAGGATTGAATCTATGGGTGCATTGAAAAAATATACAATGAATATGGAAACGAAAGATATAACACAAGAAAATATAGAAAAACTAAAATCTTTATTTCCAAACTGTGTGACTGAAGTGAAAGACGAAAAAACAGGAGAAGTTAAGCATGCTATCGATTTTGATGTTCTTAAAGCTGATTTATCAAACAATGTAGTTGACAGAGAGAGAGAGATACGAATTTATTTGGTCAGGTAAGCGTGATTGTATAAAAGAAGCTAATAAGCCAACAACAAATACGTTAAGACCACAACTAGAAAAATCAGTCAATTTTGATAATACAAGGAATGTATATATAGAAGGTGATAATCTAGAAGCCTTAAAAATATTGAGAGATGTCTACCAAGGAAAAGTAGATATGATATATATCGATCCCCCTTATAACACTGGTAGTGACCTAGTCTACAACGACACATTTAAAACTTCAGCGGAAGATTTCTTAAAAGCACAAGATGAAGTAGACGATGAAGGAAAAAGACTTGTAGCTAACAATAGCACCGATGGAAAATATCATACAAATTGGTTAAATATGATGTATCCACGACTTTTACTGGCCAAGGATTTGTTGAGTGAGGATGGGTTCATATTAATAAGCAATGATGAACATGAATATGGAAATTTAAAAAAGATATGTGATGATATTTACGGAGAAACTAATTATATAGAAAATTTTATATGGGTTAAAAACTCAACGAAAAATCTATCTAAAACAACTTCTACAAATCATGAGTATATTTTGTGTTATTGTAAAAACAAAGAAAAAATTGAACGAGACCAAATATTTAGAAAAGAAAAAGATGGACTGAAAGATGTTAAAGCCATTTTAGATGCATGCCAAAAAGATGGCGCATCCGCAAAAGATGCTGAAATAAAATTAAAACAATACTATAAAGAACATAAAGAATTAAAAGGAATTTCCATGTATGATAGAGTAGAAGAGAGAATTAATTCTTCGGGGCAGAAATGTTATCTAGCCTATAGGCTTTCAGACATTTCTGCCCCGAAATCAACAGGTGTAGCAGAAACATATGATGTAATTCATCCTATTACTGGTAGACCTTGTAAAACGCCAACCAGAGGTTGGGCATTTACAAGGTCTACCATGAACGAAAATATAAAAAACGGGTTAATTTTTTTCTATGATGATGAATTAAAGGTTCCTCAATTTAAAAGATTTCTAGATACAGTCGAAAGTGAAGTAATAAAATCAGTAATCATAGACAACAAAGACGGAAAAAAAGAATTAATGAGTCTATTTAATGGAAAAGCAGGATTTGATAATCCTAAGCCAACTACATTATTAAAAAACTTCATTAAAATTTTAAAACCAAGTGCCTTAATTATGGACTTCTTTGCTGGGTCAGGTTCTACAGCGGATGCAATGATTCAATTAAACATTGAAGATAAACATAATAGATCGTTTATTCTGGTCCAATACCCTGAAATTTGTAAAGAGAAATCAGAGTGCTTCAAAATTGGATATAAGTCAATAACCGATTTCTCTGAAGAACGTATTAGAAGGGCTTTGATTAAGAATAAGGATAACGAAGGTTTTAGAGTCTTCAAAATAGATAGCACCAATATGAAGAATGTATTCTTTAATCCTAACGATTTTAAAGTTGATAATCTATTAGAAAATACAGATACAGCTATCAAATCCGATAGAAGTTCATTAGATTTATTATTTGATGCAATGCTAAGAATGAATATCTCTTTAGACGCTTCTATCAAAGAAAACAAAATTGAAAACTATACATATTATGTTGTTAACGATAACGACTTAGTCGCTTGCTTTGATAAAAACATAAATGAAGATGTCATAACTGAATTAGCTAAGCTTCAACCTTTAAATATCGCTTTTAGAGATGACTCATTCAATGATGATCAAACTAGTGTCAATTGTGAGCAAATACTAAAACAGTTATCGCCTGACACTAAGATTAATATTATCTAACTGATTTTAAAAGGACTATATAAATATGGAATTCATATTTAAAGAACTACAATATCAGTTAGATGCTGTAAAAGCAGTAACTGATGTATTTAAGGGGCAACCAAATACTAAGTTATCTCAATATACTAGAGATATAGGAAAATTATCTAATCCTCAAGGTCAACAGATGAGATTATTCGGGGAAGGATCAGATTTAACTTTAGCAACTGATGATGAAGACTATGCTATAGGATATGCGAATAACCCTATTCAAATAGATGACAATGAAGCTTTGCATAATATTCAAGATGTTCAAGAAAGAGAAAATATAAAAAGAGATACCAATCTAATAAAAAAACTAAGTCCTTTAGATTTGGATGTAGAGATGGAAACAGGAACTGGCAAGACTTATGTTTACATAAGAACCATATTTGAATTGAATAAGCTATATGGCTTTAGTAAATTCATCATTATGGTCCCATCTATCGCTATTAGAGAAGGTGTAAAGAAGTCTTTTAAAATGACTGAGAATCACTTCTATCAAATCTATCAAAAGAAAGCTACATACTTCATTTATAATTCAAGCAATTTATCCCTTATAGATAGCTTTGCTAAAAGCAATTCTATCCAAGTCATGATAATAAATAGCCAGGCTTTCAATTCAAGTACTAAAGAAAATAGGAATATATACAAAGAATTAGAGACTTTCCAATCTAGAAGGCCTATCGATGTCATAAAGAAGACAAATCCTATTCTTATTTTAGATGAGCCTCAAAAACTTAGTGGTAAAAAAACAACTGAAAGTATTAAAAACTTTAATCCTTTATTCACTATCAACTATTCAGCAACCCATAAAGAACATCACAATCTTGTATATGTTCTCGATGCTTTAGATGCCTATAACCAAAAGTTAGTCAAAAAGATTCAAGTAAAAGCCATCACCGTTTCCAATATCAAAGGAACTAACGATTATCTTTACTTAGAAGACATAATACTTCAAAATGCAGGCAATCCAAAGATAAGATTATCTTTTTACAAAAACACAAAGAATGGAATCAAAGAAGTCACTGAAACCTTGGACAAAGGTGACAATATCTATAATGCCTCTGGGGAACTAACCATATACAAAAATAGATATATAATCGATGAAATCGATTATATTTCTGGTACAGTTAAACTATTAAATGGAAAATATCTTAAAAAAGGAGAAGTTTACGGGGACGATTCACAAGAAGCTATCCGAAAAGCTCAAATAAGAGAAACAATAAAATCTCATTTTGACAAAGAAGCAGAAAACTTCAAGAAAGGAATCAAAACTCTTTCTCTATTCTTTATAGATGAAGTAGTCAAATATAGAGACTATGATAGACCTGATAAAAAAGGTGAATACGCTCGTTATTTCGAAGAGGAATATCAAGCACAATTGAATAGTAGACTTATATCCGAATCAAATCCAGCTTATGTTGATTACTTAAAAAAATATTCACCCGATCAAGTTCATGAAGGATATTTCTCTATCGATAAAAAGACTGGCCATTCCATCGACACCACTAAAGAAGATGACGAGGATAACACTTCGGCCTATGATTTAATTTTAAAGAACAAAGAAAGACTTTTGTCTTTTGATGAACCTACTAGGTTCATCTTCTCTCACAGTGCATTGAGAGAAGGTTGGGACAATCCAAACATTTTCCAAATCTGTACCTTGAGAAACACCAATTCTGAAATTCAAAAAAGGCAAGAAATTGGACGTGGTCTTAGAATTGCTTTGAATCAAAATGGAACAAGACAAGATTTATCTGTCTTAGGCAAAGAATTCTTCGATGTCAACAAGCTAACAGTAATTGCAAATGATAGTTATGACAACTTTGTAAGAGGTCTACAAGAAGAATATAAACAAAACATATATGATAGACCTAGTAAAGCTGATGAACAATATTTCATTTCTAAATTCATCATCAATTGCGAAACTGGAGAGAAAACACAAATCAGCAAAGAACAATCTCATTCAATCTATCGTTGGCTATTAAAAAATGACTACATAGATGATAATGATAATGTCACAGACAAATTCAAAGAAGATTTATCTAAGGATTCTGTCGAATCCTTGCCCATCGAGCTTATTCCTTATAAAGAAAGCATTATTAATCTAGTCTCTAAAGTCGGAACCAAAGGCGAGATTGACATTGAAAATGGGAACAAACCTGTCATCAATAATTCTTTAAATTCAAACTTTAGAACTAAAGAATTCCAAGAATTATGGAATAACATCAACCATAAATACAGTTATAGAGTTTCATTCGATTCAAATCAATTGATAGAAAACTGTATAAATAGTATCAAAGCAAACTTAACTTCAGTAACTAGATTAAAGTATAACGTAGTAACCGGTCAACAAAACAATCAAATCACAAAGATGGACTTAGATAACAAAAATAGCTTTTCTCAAGAAAGAAGTGGAAGCTATTCAGAAAATATAGACGCATTCCATTCTACCAGTGCTAAATATGATTTAGTTTACGATATAGCTAAGAAAACAAATTTAATTCGTAAAACAATATCAAAAATATTGATAGGTGCTAAAGAAACACTAAGATTTTTCAGAGAAAATCCAGAGGAATATATAAATAAGGTAAGTGAATTAATAAACCAACAGAAAGCATCAGTCATAGTGAACCATATTTCTTACTATCCCATGGAAGATAGATTTGAATCCGATATATTCAACGAATCTCATAAAGATTTCGATAGCAATAAAGTGTTTGAATCAAAGAAAGCAATTCAAGATTATGTCTTTGTTGATGGAAATGCTAAGAATGGAAACTCGATAGAGATGAATTTTGCCAAACAATTGGAAGCACAAAAAGATGTTAAAGTTTATGCAAAGCTTCCATCTAAGTTTTATATTCCAACACCGATGGGTAAATACACACCAGATTGGGCAATTGTTTTTGAAAATGATAAAAGCAGAGAGATTTATTTCATAGCTGAGACAAAAGGATCATTGGATAGTCTTGAGCTTCGTGCAGTAGAGCAAGGCAAAATTAACTGCGCTAAATCTCTGTATAACAAAGAAGGATCCAAATTGCATTATGAACAAGTAACCAAATTCGACGATTTATACAATTCGATTGCAATAATAGATAAAAACAAGTAAAAATATCTTTACGGATAAGAATCACCTATATTTTAAGACCTTAGATCATGATTACCATCCTAGCATTAAATATATAAGATTGATAACTCTTCGATTGAAGTTCCATTAAATCAACCTTAACGGAAAAAATATCATTATGTTAAATTTGATTCTTATTATTTCAGTTTGCAAATGGACAAATGTCAATCATCTTTTCAATTTAGTTATCCTTATCCTTTTTCTTATCCTTGACATTTAGGATCAATTGCAACAATATCAACAATAATACAGGCTTTCTTATTTACTGTTTTTTAGTTTTTCATCATTTTCCTGAGTTTTTTCTAGTTTTTCTTTTTTATAAATGAAATCATATAAAAAAGATACTACAAAATTAACGGCAAAGATTATTTGAATTCAAAGTGATTTACAATTCAATTATTCATCCTGCTCAATTATTTTTAAGCATTCTTCTTTCCATTCATCCCAGGTATCTAAACTAATTACTTTCTCGTCATTCTTTATTATAAACCTATCACCATTTCCATCGTTCATCGAACATCTATATTCATTCATATTGATCTTTACAAAGCTAGCTTCTCTTCCACCATCTAATCCGTTGGCTTTTTCACAAGTATATTCTTTATTTAAGGCTTCACTCAAAGCTTTGCTCAAAGCAAATGTATAGTACTCATACCATTGTCCGCTTCTAAATTTCTTATCTAAAAGCAAGACATACTTATCTGAATAAAAATAGATGTTTCCATTGCGGCACTGTTTGAACACTCCATCATATATAACAAAAAACTTGTACCATGGTTTTGGATCTTCTTTTTTGGAATCTTCTAAATCTTTTATTTTGTAATCTTCTATTATTCTTTTAAGAACTTCTTCAATATTATCTTTATTAGGATCAAATAAATTTAAGACTTCTCTAAAACCATCCAATAAATTGAGCTTATATTCAACATCATTAGGATTGTTAGAACTATAGCAGTTCAAGAATGTATGTAACGACATATCACGATCATTATTTAGCAAAGGAAAAGACAATAGATTATTGCTTCTCTTCCAGAAAAAACAATCCTTTGCTTTTGCTAAGATAGCTCTTAATAACAGTTCATAATTAGTAAATTCACCTATAATAAAGTTTTGGATAGAAATAATTTGATTTAGAGTTTTATCAAAAGATTCATAAGAAACATCTTCAACCCTTATTTTACTTAAATCATTATTGTCTTTAATCAAGTAGAAAATAAATCCTAATTGGCCTTTATTTTTCAATTCTTTATAGCTTTTATCAAACAAATAGACATATCTACTATCTTTATCAATTAATTTAGCCTTTAATATCTCTTCTTCCACTTGCTCTTTCATAAGTCCTTTTTTAATTTGTTCTTTTGCATCATTATCTATTGATAAAAAGAATTTATAAACACCATGGGACTCTATTGAATTATCGATCAAAACCTTGACTGACTTCAATGCTTTAACTAGATTAGTTGGACTATCCAAATAAGGACGTTGATTTTCAATTATTCTATTAGTGACAGTTTCTATTTCATTAAGTAAGTTTCTTTTATTAGTAAGCTCCATATCATTTCTTTTAAACAGCGAAGATACTGAATAATAGTAAACGAATATTTCAAAAAGATCTGCTCTTTCCATTTTATTTTGACCATTATTATTTTGATAATCTCCTAACCCAAATATCTTCCTATTCACAGATTCAATTTGTTCATCTTTAATAGATTTAAAAGAACCAATCATAGCATCAAGGAAACTAGAAATCATTGGACATGAAACATGACATAATTTCTGAGTAATCCATTCTTTATCAACTATTCCTTTCTTATATTTATTTTCTATTTCAAATAAATTTTTATCGTTTATATCCTGCAGATCTAGACCTATTAAATATTGAAGATAAAAAATATTGCTTAATAAGTTAAAGAAAGAATCATCAAAGCTCTTTTCTTTATTTTTATCATTCTCATCTAATTGATTCCAAACATACTCAGTCCATTCGGCATCTAATTTTGTTTTATCTTCATCCTTCCAATATTTATCGATATCTGATTTTAGATTTTCAAAAGGAGACAATGCTTTGCCACGAGCATTGATTTTTATATAAAGATCATCGCTTTTGCTTATATCATCGACATAAATAAAGTCAAACTGAAAGGGATTATTTTCATCCTTGTCAATAAAATTGACTATTCCGGTTTTATCACCTAAGTTCTTCTTTATTCTTCCACTGATTTCCACGATGATTGATAGCATATTTATAATGGACACATCATAATTCCATTCAGTCATCATGAACCAATCCTGGCTCATGATAAAACCTTTTAAATCTTTTTCATCTTTATTCCAAAAATCATTATAAATATTGACTTTCTCTTTTGAATCTAAAATCCAAGATAAAAAAGATTCTATGAACCTATTAGTAGAAATCCTTGTTTGGTAGGATAATTTCTTTTTAATAGAATAAATCTCATCATATTTTTTAAACTTAAAATAAATCAGCAAGTACAAGAAATAAAGAGTAGTCAGTCTTTGTTGACCATCATAAGGATAAAACAATTTGCGTTTATATGAATCTTCGACCCTACCATATATAAACCCCAGATCGATTGATTTTGATTGAGACTCAATGCAATTAAATATATCATCTAGAAGACGATCTCTTTTATATTTTATTGATTCATTACTATCATCTCCTTGAAGATAGTTTCTTTGAAATTCAGGAACATAAATAATATAGTCATTTATAAGTTTCTTAAAATATGATGAATTGTTGTTACCCATTCGTATCTTCTCCTTTCAATTTTAAAAATTCAGTCACTTTTTTTGAAATATCCTTAAGGTAAGCTTCTCTATTTTTAAGAGTCCAGAAATTCAAATTATCATCGGAATCAACATTAGAATAAAACTTTAGGAAAATTCTCTCGGTACAAAGAAGCAATGGATATACATAATATTCTTTATTCATTTCACCTTTGGCTTTTTTCAAAATCATTTCCCTTTTGGTAATAAATAGTGAATTTTTATATGATCTATTAGTCGTTGAATCAAGTAAACATAAATTCTTAATTCCATCATCTTTTGAAAGATCCTCTTTTTCATTATCAAGGTTATCTTTTATCATGATTTCTCTCAATTTATTAAATTCTTCGTCTTTATTAAAAATATCAAAATGATTTACCCTATAGCTTTTTTCGAAAGAATCAAATAAATCAAAAGATTTGGAATCTTTAGAATCTTTTAATTTTTCTTTCTTATGGAAGATAGCACTCTTATTAATTTTATACCATTCAATTCTTGATTTCTTATCTGCTTTTTCTTCAGCTGTTGCATGGATATGCTCTATATCATAGTTCTTTCCACCATCATATAAATTAAAAGGAAATCTTAGTTTTTCATCCGAATAAGACTGTAAATTATGAAGTAATAATATCTCTTTTATTTCATCTTTATTATCCTCATATTTGAGGTCTTTAATTTTAACTTTCAATACTTTTCCCTTTATTTTTTCCCTTATTACCGTCTTAAATTCATCCATTTTTTCATCATCGTTACAATACTTATAGAAATCTTCTGATATGCCAATGTGTTCACAATTACAGAATCCAACAAGGTGATAAGCATCGAAGTCATAATATAATTTTTGCATTCTATTAAAGCACATAAAAACAACATTCCAGCAGCAAGAGATATTATCTACTACCTTTCCATCTTTAATACATTCATAGATAGCATTGAAAGGGTCATCAGTATTGTATTTCTTAAATTTCTCATTTCTACATGCGACTTTAAACAGAAAATCCATTCTGTTTATACTTTTTTCTTTCTCTGGACAAACAAAAGAATAGAATTCATCATGCATCAAAACAGTTTCGATATCATTCCATTCTTTTGCGATGATATTCTGGATTCTAGTCAATTCTTGTTTTTCCTTAATAGGATTGATGGGAATAAATAATCCATATCCATCAGAAGAATAAGCAAACCTACAATTATTATCAATTTTATGACTTTCAAATATATGACCTAAAAACAATGCTTTGATGAGTTCTGAACAAGATAATGGTATTCTTCCTTGATTGACATTTTGAAAAGTTTTAGCTTCATCATCATCATCGCTATTCATCTCTTGAACAACAAAACGGGTTCTTTCCTTTTCAAATAATACATTTCTTATGGCATTAATTTTTTCTGTATCTTTTTCTTTTTGAAACCAAGCTTTTATTACTTCATATGCGTGAAAGATGTAGTAAAGCTCCATACTTGTTCCTACATCCTCTTCTTTTTTATTAGAAATATTGTCTAAGAAATCTTTAGTTTTTTCTCTAGTATCATAGGAGATATCAAGACAATAATCCTTATCCATTTTCAAAAAAGATTTCAAATAAGAAGCTATCAATTTAATTGTAGTAAGCCTTTGTTGTCCGTCCAAAACATTCCATGTATCATCATTCTTATTACTCTTCTTTAAAATAAGAGGTTGTAAAGGATAAAAATCATTTGTGCTATCTTCATTAGTATTATAGAATTCATACAAATCATTCAGCAGCAATGTAATTTCCTTTTCTCCCCATCTATATGTTCTTTGAAGAGATGGAACATTAAACTTTTTATATTTAGACACAATATCTTTAACACTCAACCATTGAGAATTATCCATAACACCCCCTTAAATAGCCTTTATTATTTTACATAAGAAATGTTATTAAGTAACAAAAATTATAAATAAAACAATGTAATGTACAAAATTTAGCTGATTCTATATACAAATCCTTTCAAATAACAAAGACAAGAAGCTGAATTCAATCATGCAAAACAATACTTAACTAACGATAGAAAAAGATATTTAAATCCAATTCCGCTTTGTTTTTTAATATATCATTTATATCATTAGTAAAAAAATATTTCATTAAAAATATATATTTGTTATTTTTCTAAATTAATTTTGGTATATAATAAAAATCAAGAGGTATCTTTTATGATAGATATTGGGAATTCAATTTTATTCTTTTCAATGCTTATGTCTGGTGTAACTAGTATGAAAGCAGATTATTCGAAAGATTATATTATTTCCTTGGATTATCATTCATCTACCCCAATAGTGGCATTAAGGAGCACTAAAAATTATGAATAAATATAAATATTTACCTTGTCTATTCATTACCTTGAGTTTAATCTCTTGTTCGTCTAATAATAATATTACTAACCTTATACACACAGAACCGGCTTATCTAGGCGATTATCAACTCTACGGCTATGAGAAAGGTACTTTAAGAAAAAATAGCGAAAATAAGTATTATGTTTCTGATAGATTTGGATTCGAACATGATCTTTGTGTTACTAGAGCCACAAAAGAACCTGATGTCTTGTTCTATTCAGCCATAGATACAAACATCAGTTACAACAAGAAAAAGGAAACTAATCGCTTAACATTTGAAGACTTTGAAGTAGGAGAACAAGTTATCTTTTGGTGGGACCTAGGATTTGAAGGTAATTATAAGTACTACAACTTACCTATGATGTATATATGGAAATATTCAGATAAAGTTGAATTAACACCATTACACAAAGAGAAAGGTGATTTCTTAAAGCCAAACTCTGAAAGAGAAAGAACTTGGGACAAATTCTTTGAAACCACTGATGGCAAAATCTATTGCAGCTACTATGACTACAATGAATCTGGTATGGTTTTCGATTGGAAGTATCAACCGACTACTTATAAGGAAAGTCATACTTATGATTGCTATGTACTTGATGGATGCAATTTAGCTGCTTTTTTGATATGTAATGAGGAAACATTCTAGTTTGAGTTTAATAAGTTAAATTAATTAAATTATCTTGCTTAATCAAGTATTTGTTTTTATATGGAATTGAAAAATGCAACACATACAGCTATTACTTCAAAAGTATATAAATTGCAAAGTGTGGATGCATTGTGTGGTCATCAACATTTTGGTACTAAATTTTAAGAAGATAAAGTTCGTAAAATGGATATAGATCATTCAATCAGCAAATGCCAAAATTATAATGGGAAAAGGTAATACGCAGTAATATTTCTAAGTAAGACTACCAACTTCTTAAAGCAGTAATTGTAAGAGTATTTGAAATTATTGGTTCGTTAGCTCTGTCAATATAAATTCCCAAAGTAACATAAGTTACCTTGTCATAAATAATATTTTCATTCTTCTCCAAATGATATGTACATTCTTCTATAGTTGGATAATTTTTAAATGAACAATCTTTACTAGCATCACTATCTTTTCTTCGTGTTTTCCACTCAAAACTTTTCACTTTGCTTTTTATTCTACTCGGCAAAATGTTATACCGAATTTAGAAGTATTTATTCTATTAAAGAAATCTAAATAGACAAATAATTTCTTTCTCAAAAATTTTAAAAACTTCTAGAAAGAAACTATATTCAATTTATATTGATTATTTCAGCTATAAAAGCACTTTAAATCATAAATTAACCTAGAATTAATGTTAAGTGTTAAAATATAACTCAGTTCAGTCGAAAGAAATACTAACTCAATTATTAAAGGATAGGTGATAAATTGATGAAAAACAGCGGTCTATTAAAGAACAAGACTCTAATAATCGGCTGTGGAAGACTTGGTTCTTCCATAGCTAACAAGGATTCCTCCAGCGGAAAAAACGTTATGATCATGGATTCTGATCCAATGTCTTTTGAAAAACTATCCGAGGGATTTAGTGGTTATACATTTGTTGGAGATGCCACTGATATGTCTCTTCTCGAAGAAGCATACATAACTTCAACAAAAGAAATAATCATCACCACCGGTGATGATAACACCAATGTCTTTTTGGCATTAGTCGCTAGAAAAATATACAACGTTCCTCAAATCTACGTTAGATTGGACGATCCTAACTTGGAAGTTCTATTAGAAAACTGTGACGTCCATGCAATCTATCCTTTCAAGCTCTCTTTAGAAGAATTTTTAGATATAAGAGAAAAGAATGATGGAGGCTTAAAGAAATGAGAATAGTAATAGCTGATGGCAGCTCTGCTGCTGACTATGTTATCAAAGCCTTTAGAAAGATAGGAAACGAGTTGATCGTCATCAACTCGAGAAAAGATATAGTTCAATATCTAGTCAAATCCAATCAAATCCCAGTCATCTATGGTGAGCCGTACAAGACTTCAATACTAAGGGAAGCGCATATCGAAGGAGCTGATCTTTTCATAGCGTTAGGAAAAGAAGATACGGATAACTTTGTAAGCTGCATGCTGGCAAAGAAAGTCTTCCATGTCAAGAAATGTATTTGTACAGTGAACGACCCTTCATATGTCGAATTGTTTAGAAAATTAGGTCTAGATAGTGTCGTATCATCAACACAAATCTTAGCTTCATCAATTTTTAGTGAATCTTCACTTGAGAAATTTACTAAATCCATGTCTTTTGAAGATGATAAAATTGTTTTAACTGAAATCATAGTTAAAGAAAACTATGAATTGAGTGGAAGAAAGATTATGGATATAAACTTTCCTAAGACCGGAACAATCTCATGTGTCTATAGAAAGCCCAGCGTCATAATTCCTAACGGACAAACCACCATCTATCCAAACGATAAGCTTTTTATCGTCTCTTCTCCTAAGGAACAAAAAGACATTATCAAGTTCGTACAAAAAGAAAAGAAAGTTGTGCAATAATGAAAAAGCAAGCTAAAGGTTATAGATTGATTTTCGGTTATTTGGGAATATTCCTAATATTAATAGGAATCATCACCATGCTCCCTTTGATTCTACTTGCTTTTTATCCAGGTGAATCAAACTGCTGGTTAAGTTTTTTCATACCGGGAATGAGTTCGATAGGATTAGGATTCTTGCTATTTCTTTTGATTTATAAACGTGAAAGAACACAACTAGAAAAATTCCAGGATTCAGCATTACTAGTCATGATATGGTTATCAGCCATTCTTATTGGATCCGTACCATTTATGTTAAGAGGATATACAACTCCTGACTTTGCTAAATATAGAATGAATTTCTCAGATGCCGTATTTGAATCCACTTCCGGATATACTAGTACAGGTTTGACTGTCTTTAACTTTGATATGTCTTACCCCGGATACCATATCTTCACATTTTATAGAAGCATATTACTACTGTTTGGTGGAATAGGTTTGGTCTTGATTGTCACTTCCGCAATTTCAGATAAATATGGGTTAAAGCTTTATACAGCCGAGGGCCATAACGACAAGCTTATGCCAAACCTAGCAAAATCTGCAAGATTGATCTTGTTGATTTATATTGGATATATCTTTCTTGGGTTCCTATCTTATTGGTTGATAGGAGGAATGGAACCATTCGATGCCATCAACCATGCGATAGCAGCTATTGCCACAGGTGGCTTTTCAACTAGAGAAGGTGGTATACCTGAAATAATAAAAGAAGGTGGATATAATTCTATTACTGGTTGGCCAGTAAATGGATTAGCAATAAATATAACATCTGTTATTTTGATGCTTCTAGGTGGAACAAATTTCGTATTACATCTTTTCTTATTCAAAGGAAAGTTGAAGAAGATACTAAAAGATTCAGAAATAAAATTTTTCTTGATCTTAAGCATTATTATGATTCCTCTGTTCTACACTTCTATATTCACTTCCTTAAGTCAACAACTCTCAGTATTAGATTCTTGGAGAGAAGGAACATACCTATACTTTTCTGCCTTAACTACTACTGGTTTCTCTACTACGACTGATATAAAACAATTAGGTGAAGCTGCTTTAATTCTATCCATCATAGCAATGACCATCGGTGGTGGAATGGGATCTACAGCAGGTGGTGTAAAGCAATATAGATTTGTCGTAGCCTACAAAGCTTTATATTGGTCTTTAAGAGATAGACTTTCTTCAAAGAGAAAATTCTATCCCCACACAATATATAGATTAGGAGAAAGTAAAGAAATCAACAAATTAGATTTCTTAGAATCCTATGGTTACTTGATTCTTTATGTAACTATCATGATGGTTGGAGGCACAGTAATAACCATATTAGGAAAGAATACCGATGGATATTCGGCTATCGAATGCATATTCGAGTTTGCATCCGCATTGTCTGGTACTGGATTGAGTGTTGGAGTTACAACCGGTGTAGGTCTTCCTATTGCTAATGCTGTAGCGATAAGATGGGTCTTAGTATTTGGAATGTTTGCAGGACGTTTGGAGTTGATTTGCATATACTTTGCCTTCTATAGATTAGTTAGAGATATTCTTAGAAAGCCTACTTTTTAAAATTTGCATCGAAGAGAACATAAAAGAGGATTTACAAAAATCCTCTTTTTTCTTGTATAATTTATACATTGTGATTGGAGGTAGGAATATGTTAACAAATGGTGATGAATATGATCCTATAGACTACTATCTGAATGAACTTAAGCCCAAATTAAAAGAAAATGCTGAAAAATACATCGATGAAATGTTGAAGAAAGCCAATATTAACACCGGTGAGAATGAAGATCTAAGTAAGAAATATAGATCAGCTAGAGATGATCACAACGCAAATGAATATAGATTGAAGAAACTAAAAGGGTGGAGAATCTTCTTCTACGTTGTCATGGCAATCGGTCTGATAGCTATGATTATAGGAATCCTCATGTGGGTAGGAAATTCAAAAACGCCAGATGGAAATATAATTCCTGGCTTAATCACCACATTAGTAGGTGGAACAATCGCCATCACTTGTCTTTGTTTAAATATCTTCTATTACAACAAAAAGATAAAGGCTCTAGCCTTAATAGCTAAGGAAAGTGGCGACAAAGCTAGTGAAGCTTACAACAACGTCTATAACTCTATAAAAAATGTCTACAATTACTTTGATTTCAGCGATTTCAAAAAGGTCTTAAAAGAGACTACAGACATTTTTGAATTAGATGATTACTTGACTCCAGAAAAGCTAAGAATGTTGGAGAAAGTATATCAATATAGTGAATCCCTTTCCAAAAACGAATGTATAGTCGATGTACAATCTGGATCAATCCACGGAAATCCGTTCATAAGATTGAATGTGAAGAGAATGGACAAAGTGAGTCAGACATACACCGGATCAAGAGTTGTCACTTATACTGAAACATATAGAGATTCAGATGGAGATCTCCATACTAGAACTGTGACTGAAACATTAATCGGACATTACACTGCACCTCGTCCTACATATGGAGTTAATTCCTACCTAATATACGGAAATACTGCAGCACCAGACTTAACCTTTACTAGAACTCCAAGCATGACTGGAAAGATTTCCGATGCTGAAGCTGAAAAAATAGCTAAGAGAGGTGAGAAAGAATTGAACAGACTTGCTGATCAAGCCATCAAAGAAGGAAGAAACTTCACTCCTTTAGCAAATACTAAGTTTGAAGTCATGTTTAGGGCCTATGATAGAAACAACGAAGTTCAATATAGATTATTATTCACACCTTTAGCTCAGCAAAACATGTTGGAAATATTGACTGGAAAAGCAGGATTTGGTGATGATTTTGGCTTCTACAAGGAACATAAGATCAACATCATTTGTTCTGCTCATGGTGGTGCAATCTACAACTATGAAAGATTCTATGTGAACTACGATTACAATGAATTAAAGAAAGACTTTGTAGATGAAATACAAAGAGTCTTCGATTCAATATTCTTCGATCTTATTCCACTATTAGCTATACCTTTGTATCAAACCACAGAAGGTGGGGAATTCAATGTCGATGAAGATCTACCTAATGTATCTAGATATGAGGCTGAGACTGTTGTAAATAACTACGATGACTTAGATGTCTTTAGACCTGCCGAAACCTCTACAGATCAGATACTAAAAGTCAATTTTGATGGAAAGAGTAAATCTACTGATCAATACTCTGTATTGTCGACTTCAAACAAAGTATACGATAGGGTATATGTCGACATGGTCATGGCCGGTAATGGAAGATTATATCCCGTCGATGTTCCTTGGAAAGAATATGTTGAAGCAGCAAGACGAACATTCATCCATATAGAGGATTTCAAACCCGAAAAGAAGGAAGGTGAAGAAGAGTCAGTCATGAGATATGGTCAAAGATACCCTATGAAAGACACAAACCAAACTATTTTCAGATATCGTTGGAATCTAGGCTTTCCACTTGGTGGTGAAAGAGACCAAAGTTATGGTAAAATAGTCGATGAAGATATGTAATTCTTTACTTGTTCAAAAAAAGAACAATGATGAAAGTCGAGTCTATTAGATAAAAAAGAAAGGACAAAAAATTATGGCAAACCCATTAGATGAAGTAAATGGCCCTATCGCCGAGCAAGGAAGAGATGTCAACGTCATCCAAAAGCAAATTCCTGTCAAAGTCGGAGTAGGATCCACGATTTTCGAAGTTTTGTTGTGGATATTTGGAATCTTTCCAGGAGTAATCTTCTTGGTCATGAAGCAAAAGGCTAGAAACCACCTCCGTTCTTTGGAGCAAAGAGTTCAACACGATGCTTCAACAATTGACAACTTCTTGGAACAAAGAGTTCAAATCTTGAAGAACGCTGCCAAGCTCTTGGACAAGGCTATCGATCTCGACAAGGATACCTACACAAAGATTGCTGCTTATAGAAGTGGAAATGGAAAAGCTGCTGACGACAATCTCAGAAATGAGACAAACGCTAACATCGACAAGCTCTTCGGTCAAATCAACGTTGCTTTCGAGCAATATCCTGACCTCAAAGCTCATAACGAACTCGAAGAGTGCTTGAGACAAAACTCCTACCTCCAAAAGGAAATCACTGCTGCTAGAGAGCAATACAACGATACTATCTATAAGTGGAACCATGACATCATGCAATGGCCTACCAAGATGATCGTCGCTGCTAAAGACGGATACACCACTAGAATCCCCTTCACTGCCAGCAAGGAAGTCAAGGAAGAAGCTAGAGGAACATTCTTCTAAACTAGTAAAAATTAGGAATCTAAAAAGGATGTGTTCAATCACACATCCTTTTTTTATCCGATTTGATTTTTCTATCTAAGTTTAGGAAATAAATTAAGAAATGTAAGGCTTTGTAAAAGTGCTTTCAATAAAACAATATTATGATATATACGTCACAAGTAAAGGATTTCACCCTTTTATAGAGAGGATATCGAAATGAAACATGAAGATTTGATTAAGAAAATGACAGTTGAGCAGAAAGCTTCAATGATGTCAGGAAAGACAGTTTGGGAAACTATGGATATTCCCGAGCTTGGAATTCCTTCGATTTGGTTATCTGATGGCCCTAGCGGACTTAGAAAACAAGCTGGTGATTCAGACCAGTTGGGATTGAATGAGTCTTTGAAGGCTACCTGCTTTCCTTCAGTCGCAGCAGTCACAAATTCTTGGAATCCAGAGATTTCCGAAAAAGTCGGAGCTGCAATCGGTGCAGAAGCCAAAGCTAGAAGAGTCTCTGTCTTGTTAGGACCTGGCTGCAACACCAAGAGAAACCCACTTTGTGGAAGAAACTTTGAGTATTCTTCCGAAGATCCTTACCTCGCTGGTAAGATCGATGCTGGATACATCAGAGGTATCCAATCCAACGGAATCGCTGCATGTGTAAAGCACTTTGCCACCAACTCCCAAGAATTGAAGAGAGAGTCCATGGATTCAGTCGTGGATGAGAGAACACTCCGTGAGCTCTACCTCACCAACTTCGAAATCGCAGTCAAGGAAGGACAAGCACTTTGCATCATGTCCGCCTATAACTCCTTAAATGGATACTTTGCAAACGAAAACAAGCATCTCGAAATGGATATCTTGAGAGATGAATGGAATTTTGACGGTGTCGTATTGACTGACTGGGGTGGAAACAACGACAGAGTCGAAGGTTTGAAGTGTATGAACTCACTCGAAATGCCTACCACTGTCGGTGAGACCAATAGAGAAATCGTCAAAGCCATCAAAGACGGAAAATTGGATGAATCCATCCTCGATCAAAATGTCGACTACCTTTTGGATTTAGTCTTCAAGACCAAGACTTCCTATGACAAAGATCAACCTGTCGATTTCAAGAAAGATGCAAATATCGCTAAGGAAGCTATGGATGAATCCGTAGTCTTGCTCAGAAATGAAGGAAACATACTTCCTTTGAACAATGATGTCAAAGTTGCAGTTATCGGTGATTTTGCAGAGAATCCTCGTTACCAAGGTGCAGGTTCTTCCATCATCAATCCTTCTGAAATCGTCTCAGGTCTCGAAGCTATCAAAGCTTCAGGCTTGAACTTCATCGGATACGAGGAAGGTTTCAAGAGAATTGGAAGAAAGACCAAGAAGGGATTGGTAAAGAAAGCATTGGCTTTGGCTGCAAAGTCTGATGTAGTCCTTCTCTACTTAGGATTGGATGAATTCTCCGAAGTCGAAGGTATGGATAGAACCACCTATGTCATCCCTCAAAACCAAATCGATTTGATCAAGGCTTTAAGAGCTACTGGAAAGAAAATCGTCACCATTCTCTCCTGTGGATGTGCTGTAGAATTAGGTGCCATTCGTGACAACAGCGACGCTATCGTCTATGGATCACTCTGTGGACAATCCGGAGCAAAATCCATTGTCGATATCATCACCGGAAAAATAAATCCTTCTGGAAAATTGTCTGAGAGCTTCCCTTGCCAATACAAGGATGTGCCCTCATTCAACTACTATCCTGGAAAGGATGTGACTTCTGAATATAGAGAAGGATTGTTTGTCGGATATCGTTACTATCTCACAAGAAATATCAAAGTTTGCTATCCTTTCGGATTTGGTCTCTCCTACACCAAGTTCGAATACTCTGATATCAAAGTTGATGAGAAGGGTGTCACCTTCAAGGTGAAGAATGTCGGTGATAGAGAAGGTAAGGAAGTCAGCCAACTCTACATCGGACTTCCTAACTCTGGAATCGTTCGTCCTGTACGTGAACTCAAAGGATTTGTTAAGACCAACTTGCTCCCTGGAGAAGAAAAAGAAGTCTTCATTCCTTTCGATGATAAGTCATTCCGTTACTTCAACACCAAGACAAACAAATGGGAAGTCGAAACTGGAGACTATGAAATTTCAATAGGTTCTTCAAGTGTCGACATGCAATTGACCACCTCATTCCATGTCGAAGGAACAAATGCACCTCTTCCTTATACACAAGAAGAGCTTCCTCACTATTTCACTGGCGATGTAACAAATGTTCCCGATGCTGAATTTGAGAAGTTGTTGGGAAGACCTATTCCTCCTCACACCTTCACATGGTTGAACAAGAAAAAGACAAGAATCGAAATCACCTCAAACACTACTATGTCTGACCTCAAATATGCAAAGGGCTGGACTGGAAGAGTCTTCGCTCATGTAATCTCCGGTTTGACCAAGATGTTCAGAAAGTTCGGAAACGAAAAGATGGCTGATACCTTGATCATGGGTGTATCTAACCAGACCGTCAAAGTCTTGTCTAGAATGACAAATGGTGCCATCTCATGGAATCAACTTCAAGGTCTCTTGATGATGTTCAACGGACATTTCCACAAAGGATTGTATCAATACTTCAAGGCTGGAAGAGAGAAGAAAAAGTTAAATAAGCAGTTGAAGAAAGAAGCTGAAGCTAAGAAAGCTAACGCCTAATAATAATAATAATAATAATAATAAGTAGTTGAAACTCGGTAAGAAAGCTCAGGACAATCCTGAGCTTTTTATATAAAATTATGAAAGAAAATTGTAAATATACTGGTAGACAACCTACAAATCCTACCACACCATCGAAAGATAGAGAGTTCGTTGATGGACCAGCCACAACATTCCATTTCAAAGTGACGATAGATTCCGCATTACCCGAACCAAGGTCAAGAATGATGATGGAACTTCATCTAATGCTGATGATATCGATTTCAAGTTAAGCAAGAATAATTACAAGTTGGGCAACAATTAAGAAACCTAAAGCCCTTACCTATTATATTGATAGTGCTTACTTTGAATCTAAGCAAACATCATCTTAGGAGGGACACTATGTCTCAAGAAAAAGAAAAAAAGGCAAAGAAGAGCTTCTTCGACAATCCTCTTCTTTCAACCAAGGTGAAGTCTGCAAAAGCTAAGATCTTCCCTGAAGGAGCTCTCGGTTACTTTGTAGGACCTACTTTGGCACTTCTTTCTAACTCTATCTTGTCAGGCTACTTGAATAAGTACATGACAGATGTACTCAACATGACTGTTTGGGCCAAGGACTTCTTAACATGGCTTCCTATTATTTCAGTCATCTTCGTCGTCTTAGGAAACATTGTCGTAGGACGTTTGATGGACCACTCAAAGACCCGTGCAGGAAAAGCTCGTCCTATTCTCTTGCTTTCCGCAGTCTTGTCTGTCGTCGCATTAATTGTCTTGTTCATAGCTACACCTTTTAATACTGAAGAATCCCCTACTTCAATTATCACATTAGTAGTATTCGCCATCGGATACAACCTTTGGTTTGCTGTAGCTTATCCATTCTATTACACACCACATAGTTCATTGGTCACTCTATCCACAAGAAATAGTTCTGATCGTTCTTTGTTGGCTACAATCTCCAATGCTACCGCTTTGGCAGCTATGGGATTGACTTCCATGATTCTTCCTTTCTTCATGGGATTGTTGTTTGTCGATAAGGAGGGTGGAATTGATTCTCAAGCTTCTTACGACCATTGGAGAATCTTCGTCATCGCTTTGATGGTAATCACCTTCATCGGAACTATCATCGAGTACTACTTCACTCGTGAAAGAATCACTGAAGAGTCCTTCTCCTTGCAACAAGGCGATGGAGCCGAGCAAAAGAAAGCTGTTCCTCTCTCCAAGCAAGCTAAAGTATGCTTGAAAGACAAATATTGGTGGTTTATCATTTGTTTCTTCTTCCTCTACCAACTCGGTGGTATGTTGAAGAACTGCTCACAGATTTACTACTGCCAGTCTTGGTTTCCCATCAACGGAGAATACTCTGCCGCTAATGGTGGAACCTTCCAAGGAACCCTTTCAATCATCGGTGCTATTCCTACTGCTGTAGGTATGTTGCTCGTATGGCCTTTGGCTAACAAGATTGGAAAAGGCAAGTCAATCTTATTCGGTGCTTTTATTTCAGTAATTGGTGGAGCTATCGGTTTCATCAATCCTTCAAACTTCGCTCTTGTAACTACATCATTCGTCATCAAAGCTTTAGGAAGCACACCTGCTATGTATATCTCCCTTGCTTTGATGGCTGATATGCTCGATCATGAAGAAGCTGTATATGGAATTCGTACTGATGGTTTGACCATGACAGTCTACGGAGCCATCATGGCCGGTATGACTGGAATCGCCAACGGAATAATCAACGCCGTTCTTGTTGCTGCCGGATATGATAGTGCAGACCTCACACATAATTTGGGCAATGTCCAACAAGCTACACTTTGGACATTCATCGGTGGAGAAACAATCTGCTACGCATGTATTGCTATCCTCTTCTTCTTCATGAACGTCGAGAAGTTCTCTAAGATCGACCATGAAACTATCGTGGCCGATCAAAAAGCTGCTGCAGAAGCTAAGGGAATCACCTATGTTTCTGCGGAAGAGACCTTGAAGCTTCAAGAAGAAGAATCCAAGAGAATGTCTAGAGAAAACGATCTCAACGAACTTAAAGCTCGTTGTGAAAAGAAAGGTCTCAATTACGAGAATGAGTTAGCCGCTTACGAAGCTAAAGAAGCTGAAAAGGCAAAGTCCGCCGCTGAAAAGAAAGCTTATGCTGATGCTAAGAAGGCGGAAAAGAAGGCCAAAGCTGATGCTAAAGCTAAAGCCAAGTTAGATGCTATGACTGAAGAGCAAAGACACCAGGCTGAATTAGCTGAAAAAGCTAAAAAGGATAAGGCTTTGGAGCGTGAAGAAAAGATTGAAGCTGAATTCGTTAAGCTTCGTGCTAAAGCTGAACCTTTCCGTAACTCTTTAAATGCATAGTTGATTTTATTTGAAAGTATATTAAAACTAAAAGCAATGCCAATCCCCTAGGCATTGCTTTTTAATATTAAAGAAAAACTAATATATCGATTTTAAGAAAAAATAGGATGCCTGAAACGCATCGGATAAATTATAAAAATCTCATTATTTCCACTTTTTGTAATTTGCTTGCTAAGATATACGAGATGGTTTATATATCTTAGGAGGAAGTTATGGCAAATTTAAATATTTTTCATTATCAAAGTAAGAATTTTAGATGGACTAATGAGGATGGAAGCGTCTCTATAAGATTGTTAGCAAAAAAGGGCTATTTATCTGAAGCTAAAGTTATTTACGGAGCTAAGAAATATAACAGCCCACTCCTAGAATCAGAGCCTATGAAAATAGAATTAGAAAATGATTCTATTCAAGTATTTGAATCGACTTTAAAGCTAAAGGATGACAGAAGATTTACCTATGCTTTTAAAGTAAAACTAGCTGAAGACAACAAAGAAGGCTATTTCTTCAGCGATGGGCTTCATACTTTAAATGAAAATAAAGATCCTATAGATAATTTCTTTCAAATATGTCATATATTCGATAGCGAAGAAACAATAATTCCTTCCATAGCAAGGAAAAAAGGAGCTGTTATTCAAATCTTCCCAGATAGATTCGCAATAGGTGATTATTCGAAGCCTTGTATGAAGGATGCAAATCTAAAAGTTGGTAACACACCAAACAGCCACTCCTTCTTTGGAGGTGACTTTAAAGGAATAGAAGATCATCTTCAATATCTCAAAGATTTAGGAATTACAACCATCTATTTAACACCTATATTCAAATCGTCATCAAACCATAGATATGATGTAGAAGATTATTTGAAGATAGACGATAGACTTGGTGGCGAAAAAGGTTTTAAGAAGTTAGTCGATAGAATCCATTCTAATGGAATGTCGATAGTTTTAGATGGTGTATTTAATCATTCTTCTTATAAAAATGATATGTTCCAGGCTGTTATGGAAAATGGAAAGGAATCGAAATACTTCGATTTCTATTATTGTGATGGAAAACCAGATTTCAATAAAAAGAATTATCTTACTTTTGGAAGTGCAGGATACATGCCAAAATTAAGAACTGAGAACCCTAAAGTAATAGAATTTGGTTGTAAAGTTTTGAACACTATAACATCTAAATACAACATAGATGGATGGAGATTTGATGTGGCAGATGAAGTAGCTCATGTATTTTGGATCAATGTACATCAAACATTAAGATCCTTAAATCCATCTATTTTGATGATAGGAGAGGATTGGATGGCAAGTGAAAACTATCTTGAAGGGAATCAATTCGATGGAGTCATGAATTATCAATTTAGAAAGATTGCTATAGAATTGATAGCAAATGAAATAATAAATGCCAGAACAGCTAGAGAAAGATTGATAGATTTATTAGCTAGATATTCATGGAACAACGATTTATCTATGTTCAATTTGATTTCCTCTCATGATACGCCAAGATTCAAAACCTTAGCTGAAGGTAATGAAGATAAAACACTATTAGCAACCTTATTAGCTGTATCATATCCAGGAATGTTCATGTCTTACTATGGAGATGAGCTAGGAATGGAAGGTGGAAGTGATCCATTAAATAGAGCACCTATAGATTGGAATTCTTTGGATAAAAACAAAGAATTTCAAAACACCTATAAATCTATATTGTCTTTAAAACAACTAGACGAGTTCATAACTGGAAGAATAAAGATAGAAACCTGTAAAGATTTACTTGTTATTAAAAGATATATAGATGAAAAGAAGTCATATAAGGTATTATTAAATACAAGAAAAGACTATATAGATTTAATTGAAGATATAAATGAGGTAGTTATCGAGCATAACTATGACAAGAGAAAGAACAGACTTAGTTCTTACGGATATATAGTAATAAAGAATTAAATAAAAATAAGGCCTAAATGCAAGGCCTTTTTTTAAAACTTTAGTAAAAATAATTGAAAAGCCTTTCTAATACCAAGCTTTATTTTAAAATTTTGTGAATGTTTATAGAATTACTTTAGATTTGAAAAGCAACCATAAAACTTATTATTTAAAGTTTTATTGCCTAAGTTTAGAACTTTAGTTCATAAATTGCCTTTAGAAGGATAAAAAAGCTACTATTTTTTACTTTTTAGTAATTTACATTTGAAAGTTGTTTGCTAAAATAGAGTCACTTTGAAACCTCTTACCGAGTTTCAAACGTTCTTCACAATCAAAGATTCCAAGGAGGGTAATCAAAATGAAGAAAAATTCAATTTTATGCACATTAATGTGCCTTGTTAGTTTGGGAAGTTTAGCAAGCTGTGGACCTAAAACCAGTGAATCAACTGATACATCCAAACCTGACCCAACACCTGCAAAGAAGGAGACACTCGTTTTATCCGGTGCTGAAGATCAAAAGACATTCGTCATGGGAAAAGCCAATGAATATTTGAAGGCTCAAAAGCTTGATAGCAAATATGAATTGACCTACACCGCTCACGGAGAAGATGTGGTCGACTCCGAGGTTGTTGACTGGACTGCACCAACAGCTCCTGATTTATATTCATACTCTAGTGATAAGAGCACTCCTTTAGCTAAGGCTGGTGCATTGGCAACAGTACCTGATGAATATGCAGAACAAATGAAGAAAACTTTGTCTGAAGCTTCATATGCATCAGCAACATTCAATGGCGAGTTGGTCGGATATCCATACACAGCTTCAAATGGATACTTCACATATTATGATTCAAGCTTGCCTGGAATTGATGCCATCGTACATGACAACAAGGCTGGAAACATCGTCGATAATATTGAGGATTGGTTGAAATATTGTGAGGATAACGGCAAAACGTTTGCTTACCAATTGTTGGATCAACCATTCTATTCTGTCGGTGCTTTAGTAACATTTGGTGCATCATTCCAGGTTAAATACAAAAGAGATGGTTCGGTCGATAAGGTCACTTCAGACTTTGCTTCTGAAAAAGGTTTAAAGGCAGCTAAGTTGATATTGAAGATTATGAAAAGTCCAGCTTTGGTAGGTACTCAAGATGCTCCTGGAGTTAATAACGTAGCATTCTGTGTAAATGGTGCTTGGGCATTAGCTAAAAGCGAAGGAAAAGAATCAGCTTATACTGATCCAAAAGTTAAAGTTACAACTTTGCCTAATGCTACAATAGATGGAGAAACAAGACATATACGTTCATTTGCTGGAACTAAAATTTATGCTGTCAATCCTGCTAAGACTAGTGGAAACGCTGATCGTTTGAGTGTATTGCATGGAATTGCAAACTATCTTACCAGCGATGATGTACAATCTGCTCGTTTCGATGATTCTCAACAGGCTCCTTCATCCAAGGCTGTCAGTGCTATGGATAAAGTCAAGAGCAATGCTGCAGTCACTGCATTAGCAAATCAAAGTGCTGATGGTTTAGCTCAAGCTAACCTTCCTGGAACAATTTGGGATGCACCTAAGACATTTGCTACTTGGGCTAATGAGAATGCAAAGAAAGAAGTTACTGATGATGAAATCATGGCTCAACTTCAACAGCTTGATGCATCACTCCAAGCTTCTAAGTAAAATTAGATAATTCAATTCAATTTGACACAAGAGAGCAAAGACTCTCTTGTTTTTGGTAAAAGAGGGAGAAACTATGACACAGATTGAATATTTGTCTTTGTCTGGATTTCAAAGATTTTTCTACAATATAGGTCATTTCTTTGTAAAAATTCCAGAAAAAACCGCCTCTTTTTGCTCAAAATTGCCTTCAAAATTAAGTAATTTAGGGCAAAAACTAATATCGCCTGTAGAAACAGTTAAAGATGCTGCTGTCTATGGTGATTGGCGTACACGTCTTTCCTTTTTGATCATGGGCTTCGGCCAAATGACCAGGCACCAAATAATTAGAGGTTGTTTGTACTTCGCTTATGAAGTTTTCTTCATAATCTTCATGGTATTAACCGGTGCAAAAAACCTTAGTGCCTTAGGCACATTTGGACAAATGGGTTACACTGAAGTCGTTCAAAATGGAGCAACTGTATATTATTATTACGATGATTCACTTCAGATTTTGATTTATTCTGTAATTGCTATTTTCTTCATTTTGATATTGGCATTTCTTTATATTGCTCAATTAAAAGATTCATTGAAACTACAAAGAGCTTCAATAATTGGAATCAAGACAAGTGATAAAGAGACATTGAACGATATTTTAGATGCTAGCTATCATAGAACATTGCTTTCAATTCCTATGGTCGGCTTGGTTACATTCACGATCATTCCTATTTCGATAATGATTTTGATAGCATTTACCAATTATGACACAAACCATTTGACACCAAAGAGTTTGATTGATTGGGTCGGAGTATCAAACTTTGCCCAATTATTCGGTCAATCATCAGAAAATTCAGGAAATGGTGCCGTATTCCTTCAAACATTTGGTCAAGTTTTGCTTTGGACTTTGCTTTGGGCATTCTTTGCAACATTCTCCAACTATTTCTTAGGAATGATTGTCGCTATGATGATCAACAAGAAAGGTATTAAATTGAAGAAGTTGTGGAGAACAATCTTGATTACAACAATCGCCGTTCCTCAGTTCATTTCATTGTTGTTGGTCAGCCGTATGTTCAACCAAGACCAAGGATTCATAAATTCAATCCTTAGACAATGGGGATGGATAAATGGTAATATTCCTTGGCTGAAAGATGGAACTCTTGCCAAAGTAATGATAATCCTCATTAACACTTGGATAGGTATTCCATATACAATGTTGATATGTACCGGTTTGTTGATGAACATTCCTGGTGATTTATATGAATCTGCAAAGATTGATGGTGCCTCACCTGCAAGAACATATTTCAAGATTACTCTTCCTTATATGTTGTTTGTCACAACACCTTACCTAATCTCTCAGTTCGTCGGTAACATCAACAACTTCAACGTCATTTACTTGTTGACACAGGGAGGACCAAACTTCACATACAGTGTAGCAAATGTTCCTACTCAATTAAGTGGTGTTGGAAAAACAGACCTGTTGATTACCTGGATTTACAAGATTTGTATGACTAACGTATACAAGGATTATGGAACTGCTGCCGTGTTAGGTATTATGGTCTTCGTTATAGTAGCATTCTTCTCCTTGATTTTCTACAACAACTCCAAATCAGTTAAGAATGAGGAGGATTTCCAATTATGAACAATAGTTCAACAAGAAAACTTGCTTCACATCGTAGACGTATGATTGCGTCTAATACAGCTATATACATTATATTGATTATAATGTCTATAATTTGGTTATTCCCATTCGTATATTTGATTTTAGTTTCATTTGCAGATTGGACTACCTATACTTTCAGTGATTTCATTCCTAAACAATGGACATTAGATAATTACGCTAGATTGTTCAATTTTTCAAAGGAAGCAACTTATCCTTTTTGGAAATGGTGGCTTAATACATTCGCTATCTCACTTATCACAGCCGTAATACAAACAGTCTTGCAGTTAGCTAGTGCGTATGCATTGTCCAGACTTCGTTTCAAAATGCGTAAGCCTTTGATGAACCTCATGCTAATCCTTGGAATGTTCCCTGGATTCTTGGGTATGGTCATCATCTATTTCGTCCTTAAGATGATTGGTCTTTCAGCAAATATTTATTCTTTGATATTGATTTATATCAGCGGATCAGCAATGGGTTACTACATTGCTAAAGGATACTTCGATACAGTTCCTAAGTCATTGGATGAAGCTGCTATGATAGATGGTGCAAACAAGAATACAGTCTTCTTTAAGATTATTCTTCCTCTATCTAAGCCTATTGTCGTCTACACATTCTTGATGGCCTTTGTAGGACCTTGGGGAGACTATATGCAAGCTTCATACCTCGCTCAAGGAAATCCTAATATGTTCAACGTTGCAGTTGGTTTACAACAGATGATTTCAGGAAAGAACTCTATTCTTATTTACTTCCCTACATTCTGTGCCGGTGGTGTTTTGACATCAATTCCTATTTTGGCCTTATTCTTCTGGCTACAGAAATATTATGTAGAAGGTGTAACTGGTGGAGCAGTCAAAGGATAAAATATGAAAAAACAAATATTCTTACTATTATCTAGTTGTTGCCTCATATTGAGTTCCTGTGGAGAAAGCCAATCTTCTAGCCAAGTCCAACCTTCTACCCAAGTCCAACCTTCTAGCCAAGTTAGAGAACCTGGTAAAGACGACAACTATAGATCTTATTATCAAATCTTTGTCGGAGCATTTGCTGATTCTAATGGAGATGGCGTCGGAGATTTGAAAGGAATCGAAGATAAACTCGATTATATTAGTGATATGGGATTTAGAGGAATTTGGCTTTCGCCAATATTCCAATCACCGTCTTATCACAAATATAATACAGAAGATTATTTAAAAGTGGACCCAAGCTTAGGAACAAATGATGATTTGATTTCACTAGTGAGCAAGGCCCATGAAAAAAACATCAAAGTTATTCTAGACTTGGCTATCAATCACTCTTCTCGTAGAAATGCAATGTATAAGAAAGCCAAAGCTGCTTATGCAAAATTAAAAGGAGAAGCTAATAGCAATGAAGAAAATCTTCTCACTGGATTAAGCCAAGATGAAATAGAAGAATATAGTCGATTATATGTATTCGATGACAAAGGACAAAACCAGGGCGAAAAAGTTTTTAGAAGAGTTGATGGTCATTCTTTCTATGTAGAGTCTACATTCGATTCAGATATGCCTGAGTTCAACTTCGATTCAGATCTAGCTTGGACCTACTTCTATTCAATAATCGATTACTACATGAATGAAGTTAAAGCTGATGGATTGAGACTAGACGCTGTTAAATATTATTATTTAGGTGATGGTTCAAAAAACTATGTTGCCTTAAATAAGATAGAAAAGAGGGTCAAAGAAGATAATCCGTATGGATATGTAGTCGCAGAAAATTGGAGTGGTGATGGTATAATCGATGCTTACTATAAAAATACAAATATTGATTCTTACTTCTATTTTCCAGGTCAAGGGGCATCCGGATTTATCGGAGCTGTTCTAAAGAAAATAGGTCAAAGATCTACTTTCTTAGATGGTGAGAAATCTATGATAGAAGGTAGTTATGGAAACATACCCGCTCCATTCCTATCAAATCACGACACAGGAAGATTTACCAGATCCAAAGTTGCTGATGCAAAATTCTTATATGGTTGCTTTGCTTCATTGACCGGAAACACCTTCAGTTATTATGGTGATGAGATTGGAATGGCTCAAGGTGGTAGTTCTGACCCTGATAAAAGAACTCATATTGAATGGGGAGATTCATATAGCTGTAATGATTTTAGTGGATCAAATCCTTCTACTTATCCTATGGGCTCAGTCAAAGATCAAATTGAAGATTCAAATTCCTTATTAAACTACATCAAAAAGGCTAACAAGATTAGAATGTCTAATGATGCTATTATAAAAGGAAAGATAACAAACAATTCTGATGAGTATTCTAAAGAAAACCTTCTTCTTTCAATAGACAAAAAAGTAGATGATAAAGAAGTTAGAATTGTCTATAACTTCGATGGAACTAAGACATCCACATACAAAACTAGCGATGGATTTGAAAAAGTTCTTGACGAATTAACTATAGACAACACTACAATAGAAAATAAAGGCGATTCATTCGAGATGAAGCCGTATTCGATACTATTCCTAACAAAATAAGGAGAAAATATATGGCAAGCGTAAAACTAGAACACATTTACAAAGTATATACTGGAGGCGTGAAGGCAGTCTCCGATATGACACTCGACATAAAAGATGGCGAGTTCATAGTCTTTGTCGGACCTTCCGGATGTGGTAAATCAACCACACTTCGTATGATTGCTGGTTTGGAACAGATATCAGCAGGTGAACTCTACATCGGAAATCAAGTCGTAAACGATGTTGAACCTAAGGATAGAGATATAGCAATGGTCTTCCAGAACTATGCCTTGTATCCTCAAATGACTGTCTATGAGAACATGGCATTCGGATTGAAGCTTCGTCACATTCCTTCCGATGTCATTCAACAAAAGGTTATGTGGGCTGCCAACATCCTCGGATTGACTGAGATGTTGGATAGAAAGCCTAAGGCGATGTCTGGTGGACAGCGTCAGCGTGTCGCTTTGGGAAGAGCTATTCTTCGTGATCCTAAGGTCATGCTTTTGGATGAACCTCTTTCTAACCTCGATGCTAAGCTTCGTACATCTATGCGTACTGAGATTGCAAAACTTCATCAAAGATTGAAGACAACATTTATATACGTCACTCACGACCAAACCGAAGCTATGACTTTGGGTGATAGAGTCGTCGTTATGAAGAAAGGTACTGTGCAACAATTCGATACACCTAAGAACCTTTACGAATTCCCTGCAAACAAGTTCGTCGCTGGATTCATCGGAACTCCTCAAATGAATTTCTTCAACGGAAAAATTAAACGTAATGGAGAGAAAGTTATAATAAAACTCGATAAGAGTGAAAAGGAGTTGGAAACTTCTTACTATGACTTTATTAAAGTCAATCCTTTGTATCTAGATGGTAAACACGATATCACAATGGGTATCCGTTGTGAGCACCTCCATATCTCTACTGAGGAAACAAAAGCTTCTTTGCCTGTCAGAGTAACACGCTTTGAGGAATTAGGAAGTGAAGCTTTGATTTATGGTGAAATCGACTTGAATGATGAAGAGATGACCGACAAGGAAGCCAACATCATCATTAAAGTTCCTTCCATACCAGAAGATATTCAAATTGGAAAAATCATTCATGTATCCATGGATATGGATCACACTTATTTCTTCGACAAAGAGACCGAAGAAACTATTGTTCCTCGTATACCTACAGTCAACAAAATCAATTGTAAAATTGATTCTGGAGAGAACGGTGAAAAGTATTTGTCTTTCTTAAATGCTAAATTGCCTCTTCCAAAAGAAGCAAAAATCATTCTTGGAAAAAAGATAGTACAAGATGGAATATTGTCCATCCCTAATGATGCTTTTAGATTGGATGGTGGCGACATTAAAGCTACTTGTTTGAAGACTGAAATTATTGGCGATGTAAAACTATTGCACCTCGATATAGGTGGTAGAGTTGTGTTTGCTTTAAGTGATAAAGAAGTTCCTTCTAACACAGATATGAATATAGGAATTGATTTCTCACGTATCAGTGTTTCAGAAAATGATGAAGAAGTTATCGCTCCTATCGATCAATTCGACTCTTTCAATGGAAACTTCTACAATTTAAAGACTGCCTTGAGTCAAACAAATAATAACCAAAAGTTCTTAGATGAAAAGGCAAGAAGAGAAAAAGAAGCCGTAGAAAAATACGATGCATTGATTGCCCAGGCCCATGAAGATTACAAGAGAGATTACGAAAACACAATCCCTGAAGAATTCAAAAATGCCGATAGAATCGAAGACCAAGCAGCTAGAAATAACACATATTCCGAATTGGTTAAAACTAGACAAGAAAAGGCTAAACTTGACTTGGAAAGCTTGAAAAAGCAAAAAGCCGAGAGCATTGCAAAGCTTAAGCATGCAAAGGACGATACTTTAAAAGACTTGAAAGCAAAGCATAAAGCTGATGTAAAAGAAGCCAAGGCTAAGAATAACGAGCTTTACAATGGCCTTAGAATTCAAGAAAAGAAATCTTATGAGGAATTCGTAAAGACAAATAAGGATCGTGAGGCTTTGAGAAGAAGAAGAGATGAATATCGTATGTTCATGTCCACATTCACTGATCAAAAAGCAAATGCCTTAGAAGAGAGAGTGAAGGGAATAGATATCAACTTCGATAATGAAGTAAGCAAGGTTAAAGCCACCTATAAGAGAGGTGTCAATGGTGCAAAACAAGCCTTTAATGAGAAAAAGAAATTCTATGCTTCCTTTGTCGATCCTATCAAGAGCTTAAAAGCACATTACGAAAAGAAATATGCCGACCTTGAAAAGGAAAAGAAGAATGCCATTGTCATGGCCGGTAATGTCTTCCTCTTCAATGTCAACAATTATTACTTCTTCTCAAATTCTGTGATTTCCGCAAAATTGATTCAAGGCTTAGGAACAAAGGTATTCAGCAAGAATTATTTGATTGAAGTTCCTCATAATGCCTATTCGATATCAGAAGATGATGGAATAGATGCAAAGGTCGTACATATTGCTGATTATGAAAATGTCAAATTCGTAAAAGTTCAGTACGAAGACAATTTTAAGCAAGTTCACTTTGCTTCATTTGAAACTGATAAAGAATTTGAAATCGGACAACAAATAAAGATTGTATTCGATATCACAAAATGTCATATCACTGAGACTGGAATGAACATCCGTCTCTACTAAGGAGGTTTTTATGAAGAATAAACTCTTATCACTAACCTTATTGGCGTTGACATTGTTAGGAAGTTGCTCTTCAAAAGTTTTATCTAAAGAAGAATACATTACTTTGGGTAAACAAATCACAAGTGAGTTTAAAGCACCGACTGCTAAATCATATAAAGCAAATTTTGAAGGCTACTTCAAGAATTTGTGGGACTCTGAAAATTATCCATGCTCATGGAAAGGTGATGTGATGACCATTAAAGAAAGCGAAGATGCCGATGCAGGATTCGATGCCCAATCTGCCTTATTTTCAGTGCCTACTAAGATCAACACCGATGAATTCGAAGAAACTTATGACACTTTGAACTCATCATTGGCTTCAACATCAGCAAAAATTGGAAGCATCAACTATATGAAAGTCAGCAAAACTGATGAAGGTGGATTGTTGTTTGCAACCGAAAACGTGAGTATGACATTATTCTTTTACGGCTTGAAGAGCGACAAAATCCAAAAACAAACCAAAGCCACAAAATGTATCGCTCATTGGACAGTATATGTAGCGTATGATAATACTGGTTGTATCAAATATGAGCAAGCCTTTATCAATCAAACATATACTAGCGATAGAGAAGCCAGTGGAGATATAAAGGCAACATATACATTATCCGATGAATAAAAGAAAATTTATTATTCCTGCACTTCTATTTGCATCTTGCATCGTTTCTTGTAAAGCTATTCCAGAAGATATCGCTTCTTTTTTAGGCAAGATAACTTACTATGATGCGGTGAACAAAGTTAAGACTATTACATATACTAGTGAAATGAATGTTTATGATAACAATCAATTTAAAGGTGATGTAATCGGTCAAAAGATCAGTAAATTCACATACCAATACGAAGGTGTTACAGATTCAAACATCGATATTCTTTATTGTACATACGATGTGACCTATTCCGGAACACTTGTATCAGAGGGATTGACGCATCAAAATAAGATCATAGGTTACTCAAAAGAAAAGGATACTTATCTGATAGATGTAATAGAAACTAAGGATAATAAAGAAGAGAAGAAAAATACCGAAGATAAAGGAAACGGCTATTATTCTAATTTAGTATCCACAATCTTTGGTAATCCCGAAACATATATGAATGGTTTATATTATGGACAATTTTTGAAGACTCAATCTAATAGGTTTTCCGACTTGATGACAGTATCCGAAGATAAAGAATTTATAACTTACGATCCTCCCATGTCTGGAGAATCAGAGGATAGAAGGAATCAATATTTGGATATAATTCTAAATGTTGATAAAATCGGAATGCTCACTTCACATATAGGAAAATACTACAACGATGAGACTCAACAGTATTCATATGAAACTATAGAAATAAATTACGAATACAAAGGAGCCTAATGATGAAAAACGGTAATTTATCGTTTTATGAAATTTATCCAACTTCCTTCTACGATTCAAACGGAGATGGAATTGGAGATATCAAGGGTATAATCAAGAAACTTGATTATGTAAAATCCTTGGGATTTAAAGGAATTTGGTTCAATCCATTCTTCTTGAGCAACTTCAAAGATGGTGGATATGATATCATCGACTTTAAAAAGATTGATCCGAAATTTGGTACAAATGCCGATGCTTATAGATTGATCAAAGAATGTCATAAAAGAGGTTTGCTGGTCATCTTTGATTTAGTAGCTGGTCATATGTCATGGGACTCTCCTTATTTCAAAGACTCTGCTAAATCCAAAATGAACAAAAACAGCTCGATGTTCATTTGGACTGACAGCGCTTGGACTTGGGATTCAGACTATGCCGTAGTAAGAGGTTTGTATGACAGAGATGGTGCCTTCATGGTGAATTTCTTCGTACATCAACCTGCTTTGAATTACGGATTCAATAAAATCACAAGACCTTGGCAACAAAAGACAACTGACGAAGGTCCTAGGAAAACAAGAGATTTCATAGTCGATGTCATGAAATTCTGGTGTTCTAAAGGAGTCGACGGCTATAGATGTGATATGGCTGATTCCTTAGTGAAAAACGATACTGACAATAAAGATGCAACCCAAGAATGTTGGAGATACATGTTTGGAGAAGTCAGAAAAGAATATCCAAATATGATTGCTGTATCCGAATGGTCTAACCCACACCAATCATTAAGCGGTGGATTCGATATGGACTTCGTTCTAGATCACCAATCAAATTTCTCCTATGCTTTCTTTAGAAAAGGCTATGAGTATGAATCTGATGGAAAGATGCACGGCCAGCAATTATTCGAAAAATTCGATCAAGAATTATATGACACGGCCATTAAAGATTTAGTCTATAGAATCAAAGAACAAGAAGATAAACCCGGTCATTATCTTGCTCCCATTTCTGGCAATCATGACACTTTCAGAATCGCAGATTCCCTAAAAGGTGATGATTTGAAACTCGCCTACTTATTCTTGTTTACAATGCCAGGTATTCCTTTCGTTTTCGCTGGTGATGAAGGAATGCAAACTACAAGACGTGGCTATCCATCAAAAGATGGTGGATTCCAAAGAACTGGTGCAAGATTTGTAATGAATTGGGACAAATCCATGAAGAATCATGGATTCTCCAAAACTGATGGACCTCTGTATCTACCCTACAACAACAAGGACAAAGATATAGAAAGCCAGATAAAAGATGAGACAAGTTTGTTAAATCTAATCAAAGCATTGAATAAACTTAGAGATGCAAACGAAGATTTGACAAAGCATGATGGATTCGAATTATTAGACAAGCCTTTATCCTATAGAAGAGGAAAAACTTTGATTGCCATGAACCTCAAAGATGAGCCAATGGAGATCGATTTGAAACCTGGTTTACTCGAATTATCGATAGGAAGCATAGAAGTTAAAGAAAACAAGATTATCCTCCCTAAACATGCTGCTATCGTATATAAAGAGAGATAAATTAGATAATCTGGAGAATACGATATGAGTTGGTAAGATATGATTTGATACAATACGATTAGACTTAAATTCTAGTAAAAAGCGCCATATAAAAAGCCAAGGATTCTAGCCTTGGCTTTTTTGATATCTATTCTCAAATTATTAAACTAAAGTTGCTCCACCATCAACCAAGATGAATTCACCTGTGACATAAGAAGATGCGTCGCTAGATAAATATATGACAGTTCCATTCAATTCACCCTTAGCACCCGGTCTTCCCATAGGATTTATTTGACCGTAATAGCCTAAGAACTGAGGTGATTTAAACAAGGTGTTCTGTGTCATTTCTGTCTCAAATAATCCAGGTCCAATAGCATTTACAGTAATGCCGTATTTTCCATAACTATCAGCCATTCCGATAGTCAAACCTAAGACGGCAGATTTAGATGCGTTGTAAGCATGTCTTATAAATCTATCATCCTTATCTCCGACCACGGCATTGACGCTAGCTACATTTACGACTTTTCCATATTTTTGTTCGATCATATGAGGAATCACGTACTTGCTAAAGAGAAAATCAGATCTGACATTAGTATTGAAAGATTTGTCCCAATCTTCAACATTCAACGAATCGACTCCGCCTCTCACTGCAATTCCAGCATTATTCAGCAAAATATCGATATGACCAAAAGCTTTTATTCCTTTTTGAACAGCATTTTTTATTTCATCTTCAACCGTAGCATCGCATTTAACAGCTAGACATTTTCTTCCCAAGGCTTCTATCTGCTTCTTTACTTCCTCTAATTTTTCGATACGTCTAGCACAGATGATGACATCAGCACCATACTCAGCATATGCAACAGCCGCTGAAGCTCCAAGTCCGCTACTGGCACCATTGACCAAAGCTACTTTTCCAGTCAAATCAAACAAATTTTTCATAACTACCCTCCCTTACCTTGAAATTATAAAGAAGATTTAAGGAAGTTGTTATTCAAAAATGATAAAGGGGGTATAAACCTATATCATTTTGATAAAAACTTGAATGAATTTTTTAAAGAATCATCATTTTTCAAATCAATCTTTGTAAATATTCTTTCAAGTTTAGTAGTCGTATGAAAGATAAATCTGTTAGATAGATTAGAAATAAAAGATAGAATCGGATAAGAGAATATGAATAAGAAGAGCAACCAAATCCACGCTAGTGGAACCTCAACGGATAACCAGTAAATGCATGAATTTTTTCCAAATAATAGGATTGGTTTCATTCTTACATCCTTAGGCACACTATCTACTCCCAAGAAATAATTAGGAATCAATAACAAGAAGAATAAGACACAGAATACTACTACTCCAAAAGCGAAGATTCTAAATTTATTCAAAGGCATTATTGTCTTCAAAAGAACCGCAAATGATGCTATGACACAGCTCAATATTGCTAATGGTTCTTCTAAAACAATTATATTTCTATAGAAATCCTGGCTAGAGATTTGACCGGATAGAACTAATGAATTATAAAGTGTTTGAAAGTCGTTGTAGCTCAATTTACTACCAGAATCATATTTGATTTCTTCCATCAAAGTAGCACCATATCTAGTCTCGACTATGGCATATGGAATAATATTAGTGAATACTAAACTCTGTACAGTCACTACGACAACCAATAAAAATAAAGAAGAAGGAATAGACTTAGATAAGACATTAGTGAAGAATTTTCCTTTTATCTCATCATTAGTATCTTCAAGTCCTAATAGGAATCCACCTAAACCTGTAATGAACCAAGTGACAAGATATAAACCTTCTATTGAGTAAGGAAGATGACCGAACAATGGCGAGAAACCAGATAATCCTAAAGCCAAGAAAGACTTCATTAAGAACAATGTCGAACTTCTCTCGATATCGTTGACACTCTTCCTACCTTCTTTGATGATCTCTGGCATATGGATGAAAGAACCATCCATGATAGTGACGTCAGCTACTTGCGATACAGCAGGAGCAGCTCCTTCATGAGAAATAGCGACAGAACAGTCACTAGCCTTACAAGCCAATAAATCATTGAGGCCATCGATGACCATGGTGACTTTTTTCCCTTGCTTTTGAATAGCTTGAACCAGTAACTTCTTTTGCTCAGGTGTACACCTTCCAAATACGACTTTATCTTTTATCAAAGTGGGTAAATCTTCATCTTTAACTCCGGTTAAATCCACATAATTTTCTGCACCGACAAATCCCAATCTCTTTGCGATATACGAAGCAGTCAAAGGATTATCACCAGTAAATATTTTTAATTCGACATTAGATTTAATCAAATGCTCAATAGCATCTTTAACATAAGGTCTAATCTCATCAGATAAGACTAAATAACAAAGCGGAATAACCTCATTAGTTTTGATATTCTTTTTGACGAATACCATGATTCTATAGCCTTGTTTAGCTTTACTATCCATTTCTTTTAAAAGGGATTGGAATGAATCATCGAGCAGGAAAGAAGGAGCTCCTAACGCAAATAAGAAATCAGGTTCATCTTCGAATACACATCCAGAATATTTAATTTTAGAATTAAATGGAACGATTTCCTCGGCATTGAGATTACTACCATCTTTCTTGAACTCCTTCCTCAATGCATTTATAGACTCTGAATTATCTGGAACCAAAGCTAATACACTCTTAAGTCTTTTAACAATATAAGAAGAATTGCTATATATATATTGAGTCGAATTTAAAACCATTTTTCCAGTGGTCAAAGTTCCTGTCTTATCAAGACAAACAACTTTGGAATAAGCCAATCCTTCGACTGCTCTAAGCTCCCTGATCGCAGTGTTTTTCTTATATAAAGAGATAATAGATAATGCACATCTTGTCGAAGTCAGTAAGACCAATCCAGTCGGGATTGCACCGACTATAGTAGTTCCAATCTCAACAGCGATAGATTGAATCGAGCTATTAGTTATAGTTAATCCGTGAGAAATTATATTTTGATAAGCTGTATAGCCAGTTACACAGGCAAAAGGGATTATCAATAAAGATAGCATCAATACAATGACATGTACTCCTCTAACCATCTCTGATTTAGGCTTCTCTTGTTTTTGAATTTCTTTCTTCAACTTATTGGAATAAGTCTTTTTACCTACAGCGGTTACTTTGATCTTTGCTGTTCCTTCATTCACAATAGTTCCACCAAAGACCATATCCCCTACAGATTTCTTCTTTTCTATTTGTTCACCTGTCAACATGGATTCGTTCAAAGCCAAATATCCATCCAATATAATTCCATCGACTGGAATTTGTATTCCTCTTTCGACTAGGATCAAATCATTCTCGACGATGTCATCAGTCATTATTTCGAATATTTCTCCACATCTCAGCACTTTGATTTTAGGTGTATTTACAATTCTCAATTTATTCAACGTTCGTTTAGCTTTACACTCTTGATAAACTCCGATGATCAAATTGATGAATACTATAATCAAAAAAGCGTATTTGCTAATTCCAAATTCGCTATTACCAAATCCGACGCCTAAGATTAAAAAAGCAATTGCGACTCCGAACAGAATAATATTGAACCAATTGAATAAATTCTTTATGACTATAACAAAATAAGAACTCCAAAAATCCCATATCGGTCTATTTGAAAGCTTATTCTTTATTTGAATTGATACTTCCTCATCAGAAAGACCATTCTTCAAAAGAAAGCTATCCTCAATGTTTATAGATTTTTGTGGGTTCTTATTCATCTTAACCTACTTAATTTTTCTAGCTTGGTTACAAGCGGCAACTACTTCCTTAACCTTATCGAATGAATCTAAACGACAACCGCTGGCGCAAAGGTGTCCACCACCGCCGAATTTGACTGCTACTTGTTGGACATCATATGAACCATCACTTCTAAATTCGACTCTTATTTGGCCATCGTTTTGCTCACAGAACGAAACCCAAATAGGATGATTGTCTAACTGAGAGATTAGATTTACCTTGCTGCCGGCATCATTTTCAGTCATTCCTAATGGAAGATAATTTTCCTTATGAATTTCAACATAAGTCACCAATCCATCAAAGACAAAATGAGAATATACAAAAGATCTAAATCTCAAGTCGACACTCTTTTGTTTATATAAATCCCTATAAATCGATTTGTAATCAGTTCCAGCTAGTATTAATTTTTCCGCTATTTCTAGAGTCTCTGGTTCCGAATCAAACTGAAATCTTCCAGTATCAGTAATGAGGCCGACAAATAAATAAGGAGCCGCTGAAGAAGGAATCTTTCCGTAGAAATCCAATAAGCATTTAGATAAGACCCAAGTTGCACTAGGTGCATCTTCTACTCTATAGACAGGAAAATCAACTTCTGAAGATTTAATATGATGATCGACACAAACAATCTTCTTGGCTTTTAAGAATCTTTGATCCTCAACTCTATATGAGTCAGAGACATCGACAACAACAGCCAATGAATTTTCAATAACTTCATCACCAATTTGATCAGCTTCTTCTATAAACGAAGGTAAGTAGCTGGGATGAGTTCCAACACCGTAGACTTTCTTGTCGGGGAATAACTCCATGATTGCATGTTTCATTCCCATGACACTTCCGACACAATCACCATCCGGATTCTTATGACCGAAAAAAACAATAGAATCAGTTTCTTCTATCGCTTTAAAAACAATTCTTTCTTCTTCAGTTATCATTTTATATAGTCCTTTCTATCAAAGTGGTCTCTTCACTGACTCAACATAAGGTGAGGGCGTTGAGCCACCAGCCGTCTCTAGGCCAAATTTTTCACCCCAGCCATTGAAATAATTCAAATATTCCTGGAAGTCACTATAGTGATTATAAGTATAGAATACAAAGTGAGTATTCACATCATTTTCGTACTGACTATTTTCAAAATAAGAATAACAAATTCTAGCAGCTCCTCTCACGATGGTTTTTCCATTGTTGTAGACTCTGACTAGATATCCGCCACCAGTATCAGTTCCGGTAGTTCCTATATCCATTTCATGATAGTTTATATTCACAATCTTACCATTATATTGTATCGATTGAGGCAGCTCCGGTTCATTAGGATATTTTTTGACATCATTAGAAAAGTAATTGTCATTTACTCTCAAGTATTTACCCCAACCATTGGAAGAAGGTTTAGTTTTTGTATTAGCAACTTGATTACTAGGAGTACTACCAAAGGCAAAGACATAAGCAGCTACTTGCTCTAGTGTCACATACGCTCCACCTTTAAAAATCTTATCTACTTCATTTCCTAAAGAATCCACGATCGTGTAAGCATTATTGTTTTCTGAATAGTATGAGTTTGAATTTCTAATAAATTTACCATCATAAGTCGGTCTATTAGAATCGACTGTAGGAGCAGGGCTTTGTTCAGCCAATGAGCCAGACATGAAGTAATGCTGTGTTCTATATTTAGCATCAGAATAAGAAATTGCTTCCTTATAATTTGAATAGAAAACATTAGAACTTATATTTTCATAAGGATCGTTATCAGTTACGGTAAATAATAATTCTTTAGATGATTTATCACCAACCATAGCTTTGACTCCAAATGTTCCTGGATTAAGTCCTAATACAACATCGTTATCAACTTTTCCATAATCTTCACCGCTTGAAATGTAATACTCGGCATTTGAGTAGTTGCAAACCAAGTTCACACTATCTCCTATATCGAGAGTTGTATTCTCAACAGATATAACTATTGAATCATCCACTGGTTTATCATCAGGAATATCATCTTTTTTTTCGATGACTTCAATATTGATGTAGTCTGCAAGATTCAAAGAAGGAACGCTGGCAAATATAGTAGCTTCACCAATCATTAATCCTTGCACTTCACCACTTTGATCTACGGATACGATATCAGGAGAATAAGATTCCCATGTTATCTCCAACACTTTGTCTTGATCACCACCAATCAAAGTATAAGACAATCTCATTTTCTCACCTATTGTCAGTTTAATATTATCTTCGGTGATATTAAAAGAAGGGGTTACTATGGCAGAAGAAGTTCTATCTTCGGTAGTTCTATCAGATTTACTTGTTCCTTTAAAATCCAAATCACAACTAGCCAAAGATAAACTAATACAAGACAACAAAAACAATTTAATAAATTTCCTATTCATAATCATTTTAAAAGCCGAATTATTTTATCATATTGTTCACAAATCAAAGTTTAACTTCCTTATAGGAAGATATAAACCATTTATACAAACTACATCAACGGACTCCAACATTGGAGAATGATGGCAAAGAATCTAAAGAAAATATTATGTTTTTTAGCTGACTCTGGTTTGATTTGAGTTGATTTCTCAAAGGATTTTTGAAAATCTTCATTAACATCTCTAATGATTTCTTTATCATCAGTATAAACTGCACTTTCAAATTGTTGATAAAAGCTACGCATATCTATATTGATAGAACCCATGATGGTTTCATCATCGGATAACATAACTTTAGAATGGACAAAGCAGTTGTTCAATGTATAAATCTTTATTCCATACTTGAGCAACGCTTCGGCATTTGCCATACTGACCATATAGACCAAGGGTTTATCGGGAACATCTGGTAAGATGATTCTTACATCTACTCCACTCATAGCTTTGTTCTTCAAAACATCATAGATAGGATCATCTCCGACAAAGTAGGGTGTCATTATATAAAGTCTCTTCTTAGCACTCATCATCAATTTGAGGTAAGCATTCTTACCGATAGGAACAGGATAATCCAATCCGTCGACATAAGGAACTACCAAAGACTTTGATTCTTGTTTCTCATAAAGGTTCATGAATTGACTGAAATCTTCGTGTTTTCTACTAACAAACTCATAATGCCTTAAAAAATCAAGAATCATTCTATCGACTGCTTCTCCTTCGACTTTAAGACCTTCGTCTTTCCAATATCCGTACATTCTCTTTTCATTCGTATATTCATCAGCTAAATTAGCACCACCGGTATAAGCCACCTTACCATCAACAATAATATATTTTCTATGGTCTCTATAATTTTGGCCAAATGTAAGTATTGGAGTAAGTTTGTTAAAAGAGTAAACATGAATTCCCATCTTAATCATTCTAAAATAGGTTTTATCTTTTAACTTAGCGTGGCTACCAAATGAATCATAAATGATTCTAACTTCCAATCCTTCCTTAATCTTAGGCTCAACCAAATTTAAGATTCTATTCAATAATCTTCCATCAGAGAAAATAAAGAACTCTATGAAGACATACTTCTTGGCATTTGCTATTTGTGTCAAAACATCATCGAAGAGCTTGGCACCCGTATTAAAATAAGTCAATTTAGTGTTTTGATAAGCTTCAAATCCTCCAGCATTCTTCAAATAAGCAGCTACTTCATTATCATTTTCTACACCTTTAGGAATCCACTGCTCTGTTCTATCAAATATCTTTTGATATTTTTTCTTATCGCCTCTAAAAAACAATTTATCGCTAGCTAGTATGTACACTATAAAACTAACTGGGAAAAAGACTAGCAAGAATAAGATCCATACAGTCTTACTCAAAGAATTCTTATCACTTACGATAACACTAAGTGCACATAAAATAGATAATACAGCAGTGATCACCAAGTACCAGACAAAGACTTCGGCAACCCATATGCTCAACAATATAAGAATAGCAACTTGTGCTAATATAAGTACGCCCAAAAAACCTAATCTTAAAAGACCTATGAAATTTGAATCGGTCTTTATCTTAAATATCTCCTCTTGTTTACGAGGAATTCTTCTAATACTTCTTCTCATAATCAAGGCCTAACCTTTCTTGTATCTTCTATTATTCTTTTTCTTTCTTTGACTAATGATTTAAACTCTGTATTAAATTTCTTGTTCTCCATCTTAAAAGTAGGAATACAAAAACAGGGACATAAGATAAAGAAAACTCCAGAGAGAGAAAGAAGTAATATGGATGCATATAAAGGGATTCCTTCCGGGTATCCAAAATAAAAACAAAGACCTAAGACCAAGCAAACGAAAAATAGCAAAGAAAAGCTAAGGGCGAATATCTTAGTCCATTGATGTTTCTTAACCTTGGCTTTATTTAATTTTTTTACATTGCTTTCAAATTCCACTTCAAGCAATTGGAGTTCTTCCTTATTGTCGATAAAGTGATCTCTTTCAAAAACAATATGATATGTTCTATGAAAGATAACATCCCTTTTTTCCGAAGAAATCTTCCATCCAAAAACTGAATAATAATACTTCACTTCTTCCAAACTAGACACATCCACCATCAAAGATATCGTGTCATTCTCCATGCCTATCTCTTTCAAGGCTTCTTTTAAATTCTTTTCCATAGTATTTATTAATATATACGATAGTTAAAAGAAATGAATACAATAATTTTAATTAAATAAAGGGTATGTGCAATCGATAGATAAATCGAGTTAAATAAATGGTAATATACTACCGATTTACAGACAGATTATGGAAAAGAAAATTAAATATTCGAAAGAATTAAATTTCAACTCAGAAGCTAAAAGAAATTTTATCGATTATATAAAGAATGAAAAAAGAACCTTTGATGAGTATCCTTTAAATGAAATCGACAGTCTTATATTTGCTTGGATAAGTTATCTTCAAATTCCTAAGGATGTTGTAAAAGAATTAGATTCAAACCCTATAAGCCTAAACAAACTTCTATCGAAAGAAAAAGTAATAAAAAACATTGATAAGCTTTATAAGCCAAAGAAAAGCCATGAGTTTTTCAAATCTATAAAGGAATCTAAAAGATTCAAAGATATAACAATCTGTGACTTCGTATCAAAAGAGAATTTAAATAATAATCTTCAATACGGAAGTACATTGTTTAATCTTCCTGACGGCATAAAAGTCATAGGATACAAAGGAACTAATTCAACGATGAATGGGTGGAACGAAGATCTGGATATGTGTTTTGAATTCCCCATTCCTTCTCAAGAAGAAGCCTTGATTCAAACAACTAGAATAATGAACAAATATCCTAATTCCAAGTTCATATTAACAGGTCATTCAAAAGGCGGAAACTTAGCAGTTTATGCGGGAACATTCATAGATGAAGAGAAACAAAAAAATATTATTTCCATATATTCACATGACGGGCCTGGATTTCTAAAAGACTATGCCGAAAAAGAAGAATATTTAAGAGTCAAAGATAAAATCCATAAATTTATCCCACAATCTTCCGTATTTGGACTTCTCCTAGAATATACGACCAACTATAAAACGATTCAGAGCAATGGATTCCTAGTCTATCAGCATTCGCCTTTCACATGGTTAGTCGATATAAAGAAAAACATATTCATCCCATCACCATCTTTGACTAAAATTGCGACATTGTTTTCCAAAGCTACTTCTTCCTGGATGAATACATTTTCGATAGAAGAAAGAGAAAGAGCTATAAAACTAGTCTTTGGAATAATAATGGATAACAAAATTCAAACCTCAAAAGATTTAAAAAAGCATATTCCACAAGTGATTATTTCAATATCTAAACTAGATGAAAGCGATAAAGAATTCGTCAAAGAAGTACTGAAAGCATTCTTTAGTGCTGGAATCAATCAAGTTAGTCATGAAATAAAAGCAAATCCAAAAATAAAGAAAATTAAGACTAAAAAATCCGGAAATTAATTTTCCGGATTTTGTTTACTTGGTCTTGATGTAAAGTCTCTTGGTCTTGGAGCATTCGTAGGCATAAGCACGAATGATTCTTTCTCCTCCGGCCAAAGAGAACTTAGCAGCAGGCTCCTTTTGAGGTCCTACTTGGATGATATGAATTCCATAGTTTGTCTCTACAGCTATCCAATCGATATAATTCAAATTAGCGGTTGAATGATTGGGAACTGAAACAGTCCAGTTGTTCATCATTCCATGTTCGATGACAGGAGTAAATGCTTGTTCTTGTTCAGCTTGCTCATCAGATTTGTTGATCTCATACATAACTCTTCCATCAGAAGTTAATTTTGATCCGTATTCAGACAATTTGATGACGACATCCTTACCATCTTTGCTCTTTAAAAAACGTATTTTTTCTTCATTGCTAGCCATATCCTTTACCTCCGCATTATGCTTATTTAATTTTAGGCTAATTTCATTGAAATTAAAATGGTTTACCTGATAGATTTATAAAAAAATATATAAATTTCATCAGCCTGAAATTAGAAAACTGTTTGACTGATATACCCTACCCCCGTATACTATAGATATAAGGAGAGACAAATTATGGAAACTAAAGAGAAAAACTGTTGTAGACAGACAAAGAGAGATGAGCAAGATAAAAGACAAATAATAATAAGGCTTAATAAAATAATAGGTCAGATGAATGGTGTGAAGAAAATGATAGAAAATGATAGATATTGTTTTGATGTATTATCTCAATTATCTGCTATAGATAAAGCTATAGGTAGTCTATCCAGCAAATTGATTGATCACCATCTACATACATGTGTCGTGGATGACATTAAAAAAGGTGACCTAAAAACTGTAGATGAATTGGCCGAATTATTTAAGAGATTTAATTGAATATGAAGAAAAAATTTAATGTTGATGGCATGGTCTGTGCATCATGCCAAGCCACAGTAAAGCATGCAGTCGAAACAATAGATGGAGTTAAAAGTGCGGATGTTTCTTTGATCAACAATACGATGATTGTCGATTATTCCCCTAAGAAAGTCGATGAGAATATAATCATATCAGCTGTTCAAAAGTCTGGTTATGATGCTTCTATCTATGAAGAAGAACCATATCAAATGATGTTGAACAAAAGAAACAATGAATTAAAAAAGAAAAAGATAAATCTAATAATCACTTTGGCATTCGTCATATTATTGATGATTTTTGCTATGGATCCAATGATTGCAATGGAATGTGGTGGAGTGTTTATAACAAACAATCCATTCATCTTAATTCCAATACAATTAGTTCTATTAATTCCAATATTAGTTTTGAACTTCAATTACTTTACCAGTGGCACAAAAGCATTGATTAGCTTGCACCCAAATATGGATTCACTAATATCTATAGGTAGTTTAGCCGCAATAATATACGGATTATATGTTTTCATTAAGATTATTGTTTTACAAGTACAAGATTCATTCTCTAATATGGAAGAAATTCATAAACTTGGAATGAATCTATATTTAGAAAGTGCAGGAACAATCTTAGGCTTAGTAAGCCTTGGAAAATATCTCGAGTCAAAGTCGATAAATTCCACATTAAATGCCATAGGTAAAATGATGAAGCTAATACCTGAAACAGCCTTTGTTATGATCGATGGAATTGAAATTAAAACTAAGATTAAAGATATAAAAATCGGAGATATCATCTCTATAAAACCTGGAGATAGAATCCCATTAGACGGAGTAATCATATCTGGAAATGGCGATATAGATGAGTCATCTATAACAGGTGAATCAGTCCCAGTCTTTAAGAAAAAAGACTCCAATGTTATATCTGGCACTTTAAATACTAATGGTAGTTTTTTGTTTAAAGTAACCAAAATTGGAAAAGATACGACTTTAAATAAAATTGTTGAATTGGTCTCTCATGCTAGCGATTCTAAAACCAAGATTACGCAGTTGGTAGACCGGGTTTCTCTATATTTTGTGCCCGTTGTTATTATCTTGAGCATTATCACTTTTGTCGTTTGGGCTTCTATTCCACCTAATGATATATCTTTAGCATTCAACTTCGCAATTTCAGTCTTGGTCATATCATGTCCTTGTTCCTTAGGATTAGCGACACCAGTAGCATCATTGGTAGGAGCAAAACTAGGAGCAGAGAATGGAATTCTCATCAAGTCGAATCAAGATTTCTACGAGTTAAACAACGTCGATTGTATTGTCTTTGATAAGACAGGAACTATTACGACTGGTAAAATGACAGTTCAATCCATTAATATTCCAAAAGATGATTTAGATCATTTATCGTCTTTAGAATCCAATTCTAATCATCCTATTTCAAAAGCATTGGTCGAGTATTTAAATAATCAAAATATCAATGGTAATGATAATCTTGTCTCTTTTGAATATAAACCAGGATTAGGACTTCAAGCTATTATCGATGATCATATTTATAAATCTGGAAATATAAAATTTATAAATCCAATTTTAAAAAAAGAAGAAAAAGAATTAATAGATTCTCTTTTGAATAAGGGGCAAACAATAATTTATGTATCAAAGGATGATGAGTATATAGGTTATTACTCAGTATCAGACAACATTAAGGAATCTTCTAAAAATGCAATAGAAATTCTAAAGAAAAAAGGAAAAAGGATTATTCTATTGACTGGTGATAATGCTAAATCTGCATCTTATTTCGGATCACTAGTCGGAATAGATGAAATTATAAGCGATGTCAAACCCGAAGATAAATTAAATGTTATTTCAAGCCTTCAAAAAGAAGGTTTGAAAGTTGCAATGGTCGGTGATGGAATCAACGATTCACCTAGTTTAATAAAATCAGATGTAGGAATTGCAATAGGTGCCGGAAGTGATATAGCCATAGATTCTGCATCGATAATTTTGATAAAGAGTGATTTGATGGATGTAGTTAAGTCTATGGAGTTAAGCAAAAAAGTAAAGAATAAAATCAAGACAAACTTATTCTGGGCTTTCTTCTACAATTCAATTGCAATTCCATTTGCCGCAGGAATCTTATATTTTCCTCCTATTTATTTTGCTTTGAATCCAATGATAGCTTCACTATGTATGGCATTGAGTTCAATTACTGTCGTATTGAATTCATTGTCATTAAATTTGGTGAATTTTGCAAATTTTAAAAAAATTAGTTAAACCAATACCAAGCTCATTTTATATAGCATTACTATAATAAGACTCGGTAAAAAAAGGTAAATAAAAATGTTATCAGTTTTGTACTGCACCCCTCTCACTGGACTTTAAATAGAACTATAGCACAACATTGA
>ERZ507035.118-NODE-118-length-55454-cov-6.538927_pt1 | contig 55454 bp, 56 predicted proteins | sample MGYA00512873_ERZ507035 | MGnify/ENA metagenome assembly ERZ507035
CGCTACAGATACACCGATGGTGCGCTACACGCGCACCATTTTCCCGTCATATGCAAATTAATGATTCTAATATTATTCAAAAGTTAACTTCTTGGATTACAGAAAATGGAGGCGCCCCTACTTTTGAACAATTAAATCATTTGTCAAAAGAGGAGTTACTAGACTTACAAGATTATTTAATGGAGTTTGAGATATATAAAAGTCTAGAAGTAAATCAGAAACGCTTCGTTTTAGTGCATGCAAATATGAAACCTGAATATCTAAACGATATAGAAAAATATTTGATGAATATGTTATTTGAAAAAACAGATTATACCAACAATGCATTTAAAGATGTTTATTTAATAACAGGACATGTTCCAACTTCAGATGGAAAAATTCTAAAGAAAAATCATCATATTTGTATAGATGGTGGTTGTGTATTTGGCCAAAATCTTACATGTTTATGCTTAGATACAATGGAGGAGTTTTATGTCAAGAAGCTATAAGAAAACACCGGTGCTTAAAGATAGTAATACTTCAAAAAAAACAAGTAAAAGAATGGCAAATAAGATTGTAAGAAAAACAGATTTTGATGTATTAACAAGTAAGTCTAAACGGTTTAGAAAAGTTTTTGATACTTGGAATATTTATGATTATCGTATATATGACGTTGAAAAACGATGGACGAGGAAATAGAAATGATTTATTTTACGAGTAATATGCATTTAGGACATGAAGCCGTGATTCATATGTGCAATCGTCCTTTTAAAAATGTGGAAGAAATGAATCGAGCTTTGATTCGAAATATCAATAGCATGGTACATAAAAACGATACTGTGTATTTGTTAGGTGATGCTACACATCGTATTTCATTGGATGAAGCGAATGATTTGATTTCAAAACTGAATGGACATAAAATCCGGATTCGTGGCAATCATGATAAGAAATATGATAAAAGCTTATTTGAAGGCATCTATGATTTTTTGGCACTAAAAGGATATTGTTCAACAAGCATTTCTTTGATGCATTATGCAATGCCTGAATGGCCGAAATCAAGATATGGATCTATTCATCTACATGGACATCAGCATAATGGCTTTGAATATAACATGCAAATGAAAGAGCAGGAAATCAAAAGTATGATGTAGGAGTAGATGGTAACGCGTATTTTCCTGTGAGTTTAAATCGAATATTAGAATTTATGGAAGTGGAAAAATGAATTTGAGCGAATTAATTGAGTTATTAAAAAGAGCAAGTAGCACAAAAGATATTGATAAATATAGAGAAGAGATTATTGAATTGATTCCTACACTCAAAATTATGGTTGGTTTTGATCAGAAGAATCATGCTCATCAGTATGATTTATGGATGCATTCTTTACATGTTGTCGCAAATCTTCCTAGAAATTTAGGGGATGATATGCTTTATCTGGCTGCTTTATTTCATGATATTGGAAAACCGGATTGTCAATGTAAACCAACAAAACCTAATGATACAAGTATGCATTATTACGGACATCCTAAAAGAAGTATGGAAATCGTGAGAGATATTATCATTCCTAAATTAAGTTGTATAAATGCAACGGATGCAAAACGATTACTTTACTATGTAGAATATCATGATGATCGTGTGAGTAGAAAATTGAAACATGTTAATAGACACATGAAAATAGCTTCGTTTGAAGAATTTCAAAACTTGATGCTTTTACAAGTAGCAGATGCCAAGGCACATATTCTACTACCGATTATTCAAGAAAGAATTGATATTTGTAGTGATTTAGCAGGTGTAAAAGGTTTGGAATTATATCAAATGTATTTAAAACAAAATACAAGGAGGAAAAATAATTGATCGACTTCATTGAATATAAGAATTTACCTTCTAATTTTTTGGATAAAGTGATTTGTTACGAATACTTTGTTTCTTTTTCTGGTTTTGTAAAAGATGAACCATGTATAACTTTTTGAACTTCAGAAGGAAAAGTATACTATTTAAATATCAGTGAATTAAGAGATAGTCGTTTTGAAAGAGTGATTCCTTTTTTCGAATCTATGACGAACCAAAAGAAAATAGATAAGGGTGATTTCTTTTATTTTGATTGGCGTCGAATTCCTAAAGGTTGGAAATACTATTGTCGGCCTAGTCTTCGTTGTTTCATCCCAGAGGTAGTTTATAAAGATTTTTGCTCTAGATATGAAAAGATGAAAAATAAAAATGATAAAGAAAATATCGAAGGTATAATATCGCCATTTGTTGAATGGAAAATAGCGTTGAAACAATCGTATCAAGATATTTATGGTTGCAAGATCAATGAGGATGAAAAGATACATGTATATTGTGAGCCTTATGTTGAAAAGAATTTAGATATAAAGAATCTTAGTGGTGATATCATTCATAAAATTAAAGAGGCCGCAGTATGGAAAATAGAGTATGTACCGGCAAGTGATGGATTTCGTAATTGCATACAAATTATATTGTTTTTTGAACAAGATGAACCATTTGTGTTTACCTATGATTTTCAGATAAAAGAAAGGTCGGGTTATATAGCTGAAGATGAATTCATGAGTTGCTTTAAAAAGACATTTAAGTGTGATATTGGAAATCATGAAAATGGTTTTAATTTTGACAATCCTATAAAAGGATGTAATTTGTTCAAACAGAAAAATGTATTTTGGATTCGAGATGATCTTTACCAAAACAATTACAAGAATGTTATAGAGCCATTTATTCATTATTCAGGAAATAAAAGATTTTTACAATCTATCATTTGTGGATGCGCGGAGAATAAAAATTTAGATAAAGAGGAAAAAGAATGAATGTAAAAGAATTAATGTCAAAAGTAGATGTGAATCGTGTTATCGATGCCTTTTTATTGATGGATTTTTCATTTAGTGCTAGTAATTATGAAAATACGTTTTTAGAAAAATATGAGGCACTACCAAATCTAAAAAAGGTGATTGAAGATAATGTCCATTTATTTGCAGAATGTAAACCGAATATGGATACAAATCCATGTACAATATTTATTTTTTATAATTTAGATGAAGATGACTTTGAAAATAAAAAGAAAAAGAGTTTTGTGAGTATTGCGGTAGATGATGACGATGTGGTTCCAATTTTAGATAAAGATTTCCATATGTTCGATGATGAAGGAGAGGTTAGATTACAATACTATGCATATAATCATATTTCGATGAATGAAATGGCAAATTATACAATTGCCAAAAATTCTATTGAACAGTTTGGAAAAGAAGTTTGCGCAGCACATATTCTTTCCGAGATATTTTTCTGGGGATTATATCCAGAGGATCGCGAAAATAAGGTAAAGGCTTTGGAAGAAAGAGTACAAAGGTCCATGGATGAGAAAAATCTATATACAGAAAAAGAAGTTCATGAATTGCTTGACGAAGATTTTTATATGTCTGATGATGAAAAATTGTATTACGAAGAAAAGCAAAAGTTCGAAGAAAAAACAGAGGGTGTAATCAATCGTTATGTTGCCAAAATAAACGATGAGATCCATCAAGAATATATTCATGCAGTTAGGCAAGAATATAGTTCAAGATAGCGGATAAGAAAACGCTATTGTTGAATAATTTGGAGGTGTATACTTGAGACAAAGGAGTGAGGGAATGGAATTATTAATTTCAATTTTGGCAATTATCATATCATTAGCTTCGGTATAAGTTACAGTTTTGATTTATAAAAAAGAATTAAAAAGAGCACAAAAGCAAGCAGCTTTAGATGCTTATAGTACTTTACAGGGGCAAGTTTTTGATGTATTGAATAAATATACCTATTATGATATTCGTCATGTTTGCAATGTTTGGAATTAAGTTGTGGGAGAAAGAAAGTCTCATAAAAAAGTACAATTAACTCAAGAAGAAAAAGGTGAAAGAGATAGATGCTTTAATGAATATCGAACATTGTCGGGATATTTGGCTAGAATCGAACATTTTGCATTGGGCGTAAATACAGGTATATATGATGTGGAAATTGCAGAAAGAGCAGGAACATTATTTTTAAGAAGCTTATATAAGGGAAAATTAAAACCTTTAATAGAAACCAAGAGTAAAGGTAACTCTAATATTGAATATTACGCAGAATTTAGAAAGTTTAATGTTATATCATTAGCGTGGCCTAATATAGTAGAAAATAGGATTTTTTCAATAGACACAGAATACAATGATATTAATAAGTATAAAGGAACAAGTTAAAAAATATTATACATATTTACCTGGTAGAAATCTTTATGTAAAAAAAGTTGAAGAAGATAAAGAAAAAAAAGAACCAACTCCAGAAGAAGAGAAAGACTATGCTATTAAATATGTAAATAATGTTTTATCTTTAATAAAAAGAAGAAATGATAAAATGTATCTTGATTTGATTAAGTAACGAATATGATAAGTAGCTAATATGAATTTTAAAGATGCTTTACTTAAAATAAAAAAAGAAGGATTATTGGATTGTATTGTGGATGAAAGTAATGATTATGAAGTGTGTTCTTCTATTGAAAAAGAAATTGATTCATTACTTTCTTTAGAGCCTCAATCTTTATCCATTGAGCATATTGTATGTGTTCGTTTTTTAAAGGATGAACTTCAAATGGATGAAAATTGGCATTACATTATTGAACAGGATGTGAAGTATCATGTGACTTATAATGTATACGAAGTTTATAATAAAAATCTTCATTCCATTTTATTCATGGATTTAAGAAAGATTGTTGGTACAGATATATTAGATAGTTGTATCGAGCGATATGGCTTTGTTACAGTTATGGCAAGTATTCTTCATGAGTTAAGTAATAGTGGTTATGCGTATTTTCAACGAAAAGAAAAAAGAATTTTAGGATTGAATATGTAAAATTGACTTCTTATTTGGAGTCTTTTTCCTTCTAATTACAGCGTTTTCTGAAAATAAATGTAAGAAAATGCTTGCACAAATGAAAATGTGGTGTTATTATAAACGCACAAAACACAGAGAAATGGAGTAGTAAAAGGAAAGTCTTTGTTAGAGAGTTGTCGGTTGGTGCAAGACATGAAGGATCAAACTTTGAACTTACCATGGAGTGGTCAGGTTGATAAGACTTGGACGTAGGCTTAACGTTAATGAAGCAGGATGTATTAGCATCTGAAATGAGTGCATTCTTAAATGAATGAAGAAGAGTGGTACCGCGGAAGTATTGTAATTCTAACCTTTCGTCTCTTCTGTCTTAACAGGCAGCAAGAAACGATTGGTTTTTTTGTTAGCTTGTTGTGCACACTATAGGAGGAAAAGTATGAAAGCACAAAAGGTTGGAAAAATGGCGATATTTTCAGTAGGAGCCGTATTATTCTCAGCACATGCTGGAGGAGGATTTGCCACAGGAAATCAGGCGAATACGTATTATGTAGGTTTAGGATGGACTGGTATTGTGAGTGCCATAATAGCTATGTTGCTATTGATATTGACAATGCGTGAAGCCATGGTGATGTATAATCAGAGAAATTTAACAAGCGCAAAGGAATTGTTTGAAAACTTATATCATCCATTTGATAAGTTAGAAATCTTATTTGAGATTTTCTTTAATATCATGGTATTGATGGCTGTTGCAGCCGCTATTAGCGGTGCTGCAAGTGCTCTACAACAATATTTTGGATTTAATTATTATGCTTGTGTCGTTGCGGTTGGAATTGTTGTACTATGCTTAACAATTTTTGGAGCAAATGTTGTTCGTATGGCTAGTACATATATGGGAATGGCAATTTTAGTAACAGCGATTGTCATTTATGGTATGGGCATCATGAAAGGTCAAAATATTGGAGCAATTTTAACAGCTGATTTTACGACAAATGGTTTTATGAATATGCCAAAAGCTATCTTAAATGCATTTACTTATGCTGGTTTTCAATGTGTAACATTACCGACAATTGTAGCTTGTGGAGCTATTTTACCTGATCGTAAATCTTGTTCAAAAGCAATGTGGATCTCATTTGTGATGAATGCAATCGCATTAGTATTAAGTGTATTGATGTTAATTTCTTGGAAGGGTGTTTATGGAGAAACAACTTTACCTACATTGACAAGTTTAAATGCGATGAATGCAAACTGGATGGTTGTTGTGTATGGAATTTGTTTATTGCTTTGCTTAATTTCTACAGCCGTAACGACAACATTTGGTTTTGTAGCTCGCTTTGAAAATGTTCGTGTTTTAAAAAATGTTGAAAATCCAGTTAGGAAAAGAATTATTGTATCTGCATTTATTATTGTGGTATCAATGACGATTTCAATGGCCGGATTAACAAATATTATTAAATATGGATATGGTTATTGTGGATATTTAGCTATCGCGATTATTATCATTCCATTCTTAACAGTCGGTGTATACAAGAATTATCATACAGAAAGTGTTGAAGTAAAAGAAGGAGTCGAAGTTTATGAAAACAATTGAAATGTCTAATTATTCAGTCGGAGAAAGTTGTTACAACGAAATCCCTAGTGTATGCGAAAAATACAATGTTAAAAAGGTTGTGTTGATTGGTGGTAAAAGAGCCTTGGCAGCTGCTGAGCCAAGAATTCGTGAAGCAATTCAAGGGACTGATATTATTATTACAGATTCAATTGTATATGGTATTGAATGTACAATGACAAATGTACATAAATTGACTTCAAATCCAAACGTACAGGAAGCCGATGTTATCTTTGCGATTGGTGGAGGTAAAGCAATCGATACTTGTAAAACGGCATCTATTGAAATGGATGACAAGATGGTCTTCTCATTCCCAACAATTTGTTCAAACTGTTCAGCTGCAACAGCCATTGCCGTAGTATATGATGATAATGGAGCATTGGATCACTATTCATATCCTCATTGTCCTGCACACATCTTTATTAATCCAGATGTTATCGCAAAAGCACCAAGCGAATATTTTTGGGCAGGAATTGGAGATGCGTTGTCTAAACAATGTGAAGTTGAATTTGCGACGCAAGGAAAGACTTTAGATCATACAGCTACAATGGGCTTGGCATTAGCTAAAACTTGTACAGAACCATTGTTGAAATATGGTAAACAAGGTATGGAAGATTGTAAAAATGATACAAATTCAGCTGCAATCGAAGCTATTGCCTTAGATATTGTTGTATCGACTGGATATGTTTCAAACTTAACAAATCAACCAGAATATTATTATAATTCAAGCATTGCACATGCTTTCTATAATGGAAGCTGTTCAATTGCTCGTGATGGACACCATTTACATGGTGAAGTCGTATCCTTTGGTGTATTAGTATTGTATGCATATGCCAAAGATGAAGAAAATTTAATGAAAATGGCAAAATTCAATAAATCAATTGGCTTACCAGTGACTTTAGCTGATGTGGACTTGGATGAAAGCCATTTAGAAGCTTTGACTGAAGCAGCTACAAAAACAAATGAATGGAAAAATGCACCTTTCCCATTTACAAAAGAAGAGTTTATTGCTGCTATCAAAAAAGCTGATGCAGTAGGTCAAAGCTTATAAGAGATCGAGAAATCGGTCTTTTTTTTCTGTTTTAATGTTATTTTCACATAGAAGGATTAGAATTAAGGTGTGTGTGAAATTTTGTGATTTAAAAGCCGATTTGATAGGTATGTTATAATTAGTGATGTAGGTGATAAAAATGTTACTGTTTTTTAAGAGTTTACCAAGACTTATTCGCAGCGCTAATAAAGATATGCATCGTCATTTCTCAATGACATTTTCTTCCATTGTATCCATTGGAATCGCATTGTTGATGGCTCTGTTTATATTTGTTATATATATGAATGTGGGTGGATTTACAGATCAGATTGAAAGTGAATTTATGATTCAAGTCTCTTTAAATCCAACGCTAGAAGATGAAGAAATTAGTGAATTATCAGATTCCATTTCATCTCTTGCTTCAGTAAAAAAAGTAACGTATTCAAGTAAAGAAGAAGAGCTAGATGCGTTGATTAAAGAAAATGGGGCTATGTTTAAACAATATAAAGGTGAAGACAAAAATCCTTTATATAATGTTCTAAATGTAGAACTAAAGGATAATTCAAAAATTTCGAGTGTAACGAAGAAAATTTCAAAAATGGATGGAGTAGTAGAAGCAACCTATGGTGGAAGTGCGATTAGTACGATGATTCGCTTATTCAAAAATATTCGTATATGGGGAAGTGTATTCGTCGGATTGATGGTGTTCATCGCAATATTCTTGATTCGAAATACGATCAAAATGACAATTTTAGTTCGAAAGGACGAAATTGCGATTATGCGAACGGTAGGTGCTTATAACTGGTATATTTCTTTTCCATTTGTGCTAGAAGGAATTTTTATCGGCTTCTGGGGAGCGCTTGGACCGGTTTTGATTTGTGTATTTGGATATACAGGCTTATATCATATGATGAACGGTATGTTTTTCAGCGATATGATGAGCATGCTTAATCCATATCCGTTTATTTTATATACTGCGTTAGGTATTTTGTTGATGGGAATGATTGTAGGAATGCTTGGAAGTTATTTAGCTGTTAGAAAGTATTTGAGGTGGACACGATGAGAAAATATAAATTGGGTGCAGGGTTATTAAGTTTTGCACTTGCTAGCTCTTTGATTATGCCTGTTTCCGCTGAAGATTATTCAGATACAGAAGCCTGGTATGCTAAGTGTAGCCAGCCTCAAACTTCACAATCTGGTGTCAAGGCATGTCAGGGATTTCAAGAATATCAAAAAAATCGAAAGCAAAATCTTCAAAAAAATATTGAATCATATAATGCGAATATAGCTTCTTTACAGGATGATACTTCTAAAATGGAGAAGTTGGCTAAACAACAAAAAGAATTGGTGTCTTCTTTACAAGCACAAATTAGTGAAAAAGAAGAATCGATTAAAATGATTGAAGCTAATATTAAGGAACTTGAAGAAAAGATTCAGGCAAAACAAGCTGAAATTGATGCTTGGAATGAACAAATCGAAACTCGTATGAAGAACGAACAAACATCGATTGGAACCAACATGGTCATTGATTTGATTATGGGATCCGATAGCTTAAGCGATATGCTGCGTCGTATTTCAGGGGTAGAAAGAATTACTGAAGATGATCAGTCGCAAATTAAAAAGTTAAATGAGTTAAAACAACAGCTTGTTTTACAACAGAATGAACAAAAGCGTTTGGACGAAGAGGCTAAAACACAAAAGGCAGAGTTAGAATCGCAGAAAAAGCAGGCAAGTGAATTAGAGGAATCCTATAATAAATTGGTAGAGGAATACCAAAAGCAGATTGCTCAGCTTGAAGCACAGAAAAGATCGGCTCAAGTAGATATGGATAGTATTAAAGATTTTGTGATTTCGACAGACTATTCAGGAACGATTGAATCCGTTTCTGGATTTGTGTTCCCTGTACAAGGTGGACGTAAAAGTGCAGGTACATGGGCTTATCCAGGCGGAGGAATGCACTTAGGATTAGACTGGGCAGCTCCAATTGGAACAACTGTTGTTGCTCCAGCTAGCGGTGTGATTTTATATGCAGCTGCACCTGCTGGAAGTAATTCTGGATATTTAGGAAACTGGGTAGGACATCCACTTGGTGGAGGAAATACAATTGAAATGTTATGCAATGTCAATGGAACATTATATGCTGTTAGCTTTGCTCATTTATCGCAAACAATTTATGTGAGTGCTGGACAGAGTGTTTCACAAGGACAAACAATCGCATTGTCTGGTAATTCGGGGAATTCAAGTGGACCTCATACACATGTAGAAGTTTATAATCTAGGCTCAATGTCGGTCAATGATGCGATTGCACGTTTTCGTTCAGGCGCTGATTTTGCCTGGGGGACTGGCTGGTATGGAACAAGTACTTCTTGTGAAGCAGGTAAGGCAGCACCTTGCAGGGAAAGACCCGAAAAGTTCTTTAGTTAGGAGGACGTTATGATTGATTTAAAAGATGTTTCAAAAGCATATCCCAATGGAGTTCATGCTTTAAATCACGTCAATTTACATATTGATAAAGGTGAATTTGTCTATGTAATTGGAGCAACAGGTTCTGGTAAATCTACATTGATTAAAGTACTGAATGGCGAAGAAGTGCCTGATGAAGGAACCGTTATTGTAGGTGGTGTCAATGTAGGTGGGTTAAAACATAGAAAGGTTCCCTACTATAGACGAAATATTGGTTGTGTTTTCCAAGATTATCGTTTATTACCTAAGCTTACTGTTTATGAAAATATTGCTTTTGCCTTAGAAGTTGTAGGAACGCCTCGTAAACAAATTCGTAAACGAGTTTTAGAAGTGCTAGACTTGGTAGACTTAAAAGAAAAGGCAAGAAGCTATCCAGATGAATTATCGGGTGGTCAGCAGCAGCGTGTTACGATTGGTCGTGCGATTGCCAATAAGCCAATGGTATTGATTGCGGATGAACCAACGGGAAATTTAGATCCTGAAAAGAGTTTGGAAATCATTTCTTTACTTGAGAAAATCAATAAGAAACTGGATACTACAATTATGATGGTTACACATGATAAGGTGTTAGTGGATCGATTTAAGAAACGTACAATTATGCTAGATAAAGGTTATGTGATTCATGATTCAAATAAAGGTGGGTACAAGAGTCTATGATAAAAGGGTTACGAACTTTTTTATATGAGTTGAAGTATGCTTTTGTTGGCATGAAGCGTCATATCATGTTGTGCTTCTCAGCTATTAGTGCTATTGGAATAACTTTATTGTTGATTGGTTCTGTATTGATTATTGGCCTTCATGTGAATTACTTTTCGAATGATGTTCAAAAAGATTTAAGTATCCACGTTGTTCTAAATGAAGATATAGATGATGAAGCTTCTATTGAAAAAGTAAAAGCCGATATATCCAAAATAAAGAATGTTTCCAAAGTGGAAGTGTCTAACAAAGATAATGAATTAGAATTGATGATTAAAGAAAAGGGCGAAGCCTTTAAAGCTTACAGAGGCGATGCGAATCCTTTATCGAATGCGTTCTTTGTCTATGTAAAGAATGCTTCTTCTATAAGTAAAACAAGTGCCCAAATTAGAAAAATAGAAGGGGTATCTAGTACGGCATTTGGCGGAAATAGTGTAACGTCTCTAGTTGAAATGTTGAATATGATTCAAAAAATAGGTCTTGGAATTGTGGCCTTATTGATTTTATTATCTTTATATTTGATTTATAACACAATCAAAACAACGATTGATTCAAGAAGTGATGAAATCATGATTATGCGTACTGTAGGAGCAACCAATGGATTTATCAGTAATCCTTTTATTGTAGAAGGAATATTTATAGGTTTGTTAGGGTCTGTTGTTCCATACTTGCTGGTGCATTTTGGTTATGAAAAGCTTTATGAAAGCTTGAATGGAAAGTTGTTTACTCCTATGTTTTCTTTGTTTAAACCAAGCGTAATTCGCTTTGAAGTTGGATTATCTATCATTTTTGCGGGTATTTTGATTGGTGGCTTTGCATCGTTGTTTGCGGCTAGAAAATATTTAAAAATGAAAAGATAAAATCATTGCAGAATAAAGGATTGTTTCGTATACTTTCAGTATAGAATTATTGGGACGAATGATTCGTCCCATTTTGTTTTAGAAAAGGATGAGCTTATGAGTAAAAAGAGTCAAAAATTACTAATCATATTATTATGTGTAGCATGCTTTGGTGCAGGCGTAAGTGTGCCTGTTATTTTAAATAAAACGACAGCAGCAGATGGGAAAGAAAAAGAAAAGTTTAATACCATTTATTCGATTCTAAATTCAGATTGGTATTATTCAAATAAAATCAAAAACTTAGATACTAAGCTTATGGAACAAGCGATTGATGGAATGACAACCTTAGATAAAGATGCACATACAAACTATTTTGACTTAGAACAAGCAAAAGCCTTTTCAAGTAGTCTAGAAGGAAGTAATGTAGGATTGGGTATTTCCTTTTATTTAAATGAGAAGAATCATTTTGTAGTATCAAATGTATATGTGAATTCAACGGCTGATAAAAAAGGATTAAAACCAAATGATGAGATTGTATCATTGGATGATTTAGAATGTAGTAAAAATGATTCGGATACTATTATTAAATATATTAAGGCTCATGAAGGTAAGAGTGTAAAGATAAAATATTTGCGTGAGGGTAAGGAATATACGACAAACTTGATTCCGGGCGTTTTTGATACAACTGTAATCTGTAATATATATGATGGTTATGGTGAAATTATTTTATCTAGCTTCTCAGAGAATAGTGGAAAAGATTTTTCAAAAGCAATGACTCGATTACAGGAATCCGGCATCAAAAAGCTAGTGTTGGATTTACGTAATAATGGCGGTGGATATTTGAATGCGGCATTAGAAATTTCAAGTTCTTTGATTCCTGAAAAATCAGTTGTGTTCAAGGAACAAGATAAATCTGGTAAGTTCACAAAACAAATGACAAAGGATGAATTTAATCAGGTCAAGATGGATAAAATTGTTGTTCTACAAAATGAAAATACGGCAAGTGCATCTGAAGTTTTGATTGGTGCATTAAAAGATAATTTAGGTAAAAAGGTGACAACCGTTGGAACAACATCATATGGTAAGGGAACGGAGCAGGTGACAGTGCCTTTTTCAGATGGAACAAGTTTTAAATATACAGTGGCCCAGTGGTATACACCAAATGGTACAAGCATCAACAAGAAGGGCTTTAAACCAGATATTGAAGTAGAGTTACCTGAAGCAAAGACAACATCATATTATAAGTTCAATAAAAAAGATGTCATCAAAAAAGATAGTGTGGATACGAATGCCAAACCTCTACAAATATATTTGAAGTATTTAGGGTATAGTGTAGATCGAACAGATTCATATTTTTCAAATACAAGCTCAGAAGGCTTGGCTAATTTCCAACAGGAAAATGGTTTAGATGCAACGGGAGATTGTAATAAAAAAACATGGGATCTATTGGTTGAAAAAGTATTATTAAAGATGAATGAAACACCAAGTGATGATACGCAAAGACAAAGTGCAATTGAAGAGGTAGAAAAGTAGGTTTAAACCTACTTTTCTTGTGTATAATTAAGTAGAAGGGTGTGAACTTATGAAAGATCAGTTTGAATTAGTATCCGAATATAAGCCAAGTGGAGATCAGCCAGAAGCTATCAAAGAATTGGTTTCTGGTTTAGAAGAAGATAAAAAGTTTCAAGTTTTACTTGGAGCTACTGGAACCGGAAAGACATTTACGATATCGAATGTGATTGCCCAAGTGAATCGGCCCACGTTAGTGTTTGCGCATAATAAAACGTTGGCAGGACAATTATATTCTGAATTTAAAGAATTTTTTCCACATAATCGTGTGGAGTATTTTGTGTCTTATTTTGACTATTATCAGCCAGAAGCGTATTTACCTAAAACCGATACATATATTGATAAAAATACGAAAACAAATGAAGAATTGGATATGCTTCGAATGGCAGCTGTAAATAGTGTGCTCGAACGAAGAGATACAATTATTGTGGCGAGTGTTGCCTCTATTTATGGAGCAAGTAATCCAGAACAATATCGCCATATGATTTTTACTTTAAGAACAGGTCAAATAATTGAACGCAATGAATTGATGCTTGCCTTAGTTCATCAACAATATAAGCGTAATGATACAGATCCATTAAGAGGAACTTTTAGAGTGCGTGGAGATGTGATTGAGATTACGCCAGGTCATACAGATCGTTATTTGATTCGTATTGAAATGTTTGATGATGAAGTTGAAAGAATATGTGAAGTAGATCCTGTGACAGGCCATGTCAATCAATCCTACCAGCTATATATTATTTATCCAGCTAATGGTTATGCCACTAGTATGGATATAATTAATCATGCGGCTGATACCATTCAGGAAGAGTTGGATAAAAGATTAGCTTATTTTGATGAACAAGGTAAACCTCTAGAAAAAGAGCGTTTGGAGCAAAGATGTCGTTATGATATTGAGGCACTAAGAGAATTTGGTGTATGTCCAGGCATTGAAAACTATTCAAGACATATTGATGGAAGAAAGCCAGGTGAAAGACCATACACATTATTTGATTATTTTCCAGATGATTTCTTGCTAGTGGTGGATGAAAGCCATGTATCCTTACCACAGATTCGAGGTATGTATAATGGAGACCGTGCTAGAAAACAAGTTCTGGTCGATTATGGCTTTAGACTACCAAGCGCCTTAGATAATCGTCCTTTGCGATTTAATGAATTTGAAGGTTTGATAAAAAATGCCATTTTTGTATCCGCAACACCAGGTGATTATGAACTGGATAAGACTCATGGTGAAATTGTAGAACAGATCATACGTCCAACGGGTCTTTTAGATCCGGAAGTGGAAGTACGTCCGATTGAAGGTCAGATTGATGATTTGGTGGACGAAATTAAAGAGCGAATTGAAAAACATGAAAGAACATTGATTACGACTCTGACTGTGCGTATGGCAGAGGATTTAACTTCGTATTTGAAGAATATGGATTTAAAGGTAGCTTGGCTTCACCATGAAGTAACAACAATCGAGCGTACAGAAATTATTCATGATTTGCGTCAAGGAAAATATGATGTTCTTGTGGGTATCAACTTATTAAGAGAAGGATTAGATATTCCGGAAGTCAGCTTGATTGCAATATTAGATGCCGATAAAGAAGGCTTCTTAAGATCACGTCGATCTTTAATTCAGATTATTGGTCGTGCTGCTCGTAATGCACAAGGTAAAGTTATTATGTATGCAGATAAGATTACCGAAAGTATGCAGGAAGCAATGGATGAAACCGCAAGGCGTAGAACTATTCAGATGGAATATAATGAGAAGCATGGTATTGTACCAAAAACAATTATTAAGCCAATTCATGATGTGGTTCGTTCTAAAGAAACAAAGGAAATGGCAGCTAAATATTTAAAGAAGAAAAAGTTGCCGGTAAAACAGAAGGAAAAGATGATTAAAGAACTCGAGCAGGAAATGAAAGAGGCAGCTCGTACATTGGATTTCGAAAGAGCGGCTCAATTGCGAGATATTTTATTTGAAATGAAGGGTGAGAAATAACGTGATTCAAAGAAAGAATGGAATTGTTGTAGTAGGAGCAATTTTTGTGGATATAAAAGGGTTTCCGCAAAATACATATATTCCGGATGGCAGAAATGCGGGATATATTGAGTATATTCATGGTGGTGTAGCACGAAATGTTGTAGAAGATATTGCGAATTTAGGGTTAAATTCTACTTTTGTTGGTATTGTTGATAATACGGCATTAGGAAAAGATGTTAAACAACATTTGCAGAATCGAAATGTAAATACAGATTATATGAAATCTATTGAAAATGGCATGGGTAACATGGCTAGCTGTTTTTGATCATAATGGTGAATTGGCTGGATCCGTATCTCAACGTCCTGATTTGATGCCTATTTATTCGATTTTAGAAGAATATGGAGATACGATTATTGAAAACTGTGATTCTGTAGTGGCTGAAATAGATATGGATGAGGAAATTGTTGATAAGATTGTAGATTTATGTAGAAAATATAATAAAAAATTATTTGGTGTAGTCAGCAATATGAATATTGCGATTGAAAGAAAAGATCTTTTGAAGCAATTTGATTGTTTGATCTGTAATCAATTGGAATCGAGTATTCTTTTTTCAAGGGATTATGGTGAAATATCTGTAGAAGAATTAAGTTATACATTACTTAATGAACTACAGAAAGCGGAATTTAACTCATTGATTGTGACGCTTGGAGAAGCGGGTTCTTTATATGTGAAAAACAATGGGGAATGTGGTTTTTGTCAAGCTCGTAAAATAGAAGTAAAAGATACTACAGGTGCAGGAGATGCATTTTGTGCTGGCGCAAGTGCAGGACTTACCTATGGCAAAAGTATGTTAGAGGCTATGGAGCTCGGTAGCTATTTAGCTAGTTGTGTAATAGCTTCACTTGAAAATGTATGTCCTTGTTTTATGCCAGAAGAATTTGATATTGTGAAAAAATAAACAAACGTATTGCACATGCCATTTCATTGTGCTATATTATTCACGAACATAAATTCAAAGAGTTCTTCGGGGCAGGGTGTAATTCCCTACCGGCGGTAAAAGTCCGCGACCCACGTAAGTGGCTGACTTGGTGTAATTCCAAGACCGACAGTATAGTCTGGATGGTAGAAGACACAAAAGTATTTTTTGTATTTTTATAACCCCCAAGAATATTCTTTCTTGGGGGTTTCCTTTTGGAAGAGCTTTTTTGAATCAAAAGGAGGAAGATTATGAAAAAATGGAATGTTCAAACAATTGTATTAACTGCAATGCTTGCAGGACTTGCAGGAGCATTGATGTCATTGGAGTTTTCATTACCAATGATGCCACCATTCTACAAGATTGATTTTAGTGATGTACCTAGCGTCATCGCCTTGTTTAGTGTTGGACCTGTATCAGCTGCTTTAGTTGAAATTATTAAACTTATTGTAAAAGTAGTTACAGTAGGAACGAATACGGCTTATGTTGGTGAACTCGCAAATCTTTTAGGTGTTGCATTATTTGTATTACCAACTTGGTTTGTGTATAAAAAAATGCATAAGACAAGAAAAGCAGTCATTGTTTCATTGCTAGTTGGAATGGTTGTTCGAACTGCATTTGCATGCTTCTGTAATGCATGTATTACTTTACCACTATATGCCAAGGCAATGGGCATGCCATTAGATTCTGTGGTACAAATGGTAGGTTCAGTGAATCCAAGCATTAAAGATTTAACTTCATTTATTGCACTTGCGACTATTCCGTTTAACTTGATTAAGATTGCGGCAAACTATCTTATCGGCTATTTCTTAATGGAACGTTTAGCATCTGTACGTCCAAGCTTCAAATTTATCTACGAGGCTAAATAAATATGATTCTAAAATATCAAGAATTAACACGATTCGAAATGGAACAAATAGATCGTGAGAATACGATTGTTCTTGTTCCATTAGGTGCTTTAGAACAACATGGAAATCAAGCACCATTAGGAACGGATACATTAATTGCAGGGGCCATGTGTGATTATGTAAAAAAAGAATTAGAAAATGAAGATATTGATTTATTGTTGTTTCCTGTCATTCCGGTTGGATTGAGTACGGAACATAAAGATTTTTGCGGCTCCATTACCTTTAAGCCAATGACGTATTATCATATGTTGTATGATATTTGTGAAAGCTTAGCACGACATGGGTTTAAGAAAATCGTTTTACTTGTTTGCCATGGAGGTAATGCACCTGTCGCAAATTTGATTTCTAGAGAAGTAAGAAGTGATTTTAAAGTGTATCCTTTTGTTTTAAATTCAGGTGCCTTTGATCATCCGGATGTAAAGGCAACAATTTCAAAGGGAAATACTTTTGATTTTCATGGTGGTGAAATGGAAACATCTATGGTTATGGCAATAGATGAAGACTTGGTTAAATTAAAGACTAGTGAAAAAGGAATTCCTAAAAATACGGCAATGCAGACACATTTGTCATGGTTAGCTACAGATTGGGTCACAGAAAAGGGAAAACCAATTGGGATTGGTGGAGATCCTAGTGGAGCCACAAAGGAAAAGGGTAAAATCATTTTGAGTGTTAGCGCAAAGGAAATTGCTAAACAATTAATTGCGATTCGTGATTTTAAAGAATAAAAGCTGCTACAAATTAGTAACAGCTACTTATAGGATCTTACAGCATAAACATATTTAGAAGTAAGAATATATTGTTTGTTGATATACACAACTTGATTGTCTGGACTCGCTACAGTCTGAGTAATTTCTAGTAAGGGAGTTCCAGAGGGAATGTTTAATAACTCGGAAAATTCTTTATTAGCATAGCTGATTGTGAATTTATCCTCAAAATTAGACATAGCTACATGTTTTTTTTTGTATAATGATTTTCATTAATGAAGTATTTTCAATGTTCTCATTCAATAAGAATGAATAGTCATTGGAGAAGTAATCTATTTCGACGATACTTGGGACATCGTCTACATATCGAACTCGTTTAATTGTAACGAGTTCATTTTTTTCGTTTAAAATAGAATGTATTTGTTCATCAGCCTTTTCTTTATCAATCGAAATGATATGTGTATATGGAGTTGCCTTCATCTGAAGACATGTTTCAGTAAAGCTTCCTCCACTAAAAAATCCTTCTGTATAAACAGCAGATTTTACGAAAGTACCCTTTCCATGTTTCTTAATCAATACACCATCATTAACGAGCTGTTGAATTGCATTTCTAACTGTAACACGACTGATTTCATATGTATTCACAAGCTGGGGTTCAGATGGAATCTTATCGCCAGGCTTGTATTGGAACATATTTTGGAATCTTATAATATCGGAGTGGAATTTCCACTCCTTTAATTGTAATGGTTTACATTTGCTTAAATTGTTTTCAATCTTTATAATAATGAATATGATAAAAGTAGCGATTCTAGAATATGAAAAAGAGACAAAGGATATTGTGTTTCAGCTGTCTAAACTTTTTGTGAACGAAGATTGGTGTTTTCGTCATTATTTAAAGGCAAGTGATCTTGCGAAAAGGATGAAGGAAGAAGAATATCAATTGTTTATATTTGATGAGATGTTTAAAAATGCTCGTATGGAAAGTGTATTCGTACATGATAATCCAAATGCGATTGTTATTTATGTTTGTGAAAATCCAATTAAGACGCGTGGTGACGATGAAAGAAGTCGTGTATTCTATATTTCTAAGGCGAATATTGCGAGTGATATTTCAGCCTATGATCAAATGATTCGTTCTCAATGTATTCAGGGCGATGTTTATGAATTTAATTATGATGGAGTTCATATGAATTTTGCCTATGAGGATATTTATTATTTGGAAAAGAATGAGAAAATGGTTTATTTTTATACAAAAAAAGGTGTTTTTCACAAGCGTGACAGTATGAATGCATTAGAAGATATATTTAAGGAATTTGGCTTTTTACGAGTTCATGTATCTTATATTGTAAATTCGAAGTATATAGTAGCTTGGTATAAAGATGAAGTGGAATTGACAAATAAAGTTTTGATTCCGGTTTCAAGAGGGAAAAAACGAAAAATATCGATGAAATAACCGGTTTTACCAGTATAAAGGCGAGTTTTACCACTTGCCTTTTCTTTTTAAATTTGTTGTATATAATGAAAGTGTAAAGAGAAGTAAGAGCAGAGAAAACTTCTCTTAAGACAAAAAGAGAGCGGTGAGAAGATGACAATAACATAGAGTTGGAATGGCAAGTTTCAACTATAAAAATTGAACCTATGGAGAGAAGGCTCCAAAAGTAAAGCTAGAGGAATTCTAGAAAAAACATTCAATGGAACTTAACAGGAAAAGGAAATAGGATTTAGATAAAGGGTTTTTATCGAGTGAATAATCACAAAAAGGATAGAGTACTTGAAATGTTAAGAATATCATCCAATCTAAGTCATGGAACTTAAGATACTCATATATGGTCATACTTGAGAAAATGCTTAAGGAAAATGAATAGAATAAAATAATAAGGATGATAAAAAATTGGATAAGGTAGAAAAGTTATCCGATTTCAAAAAGTGAATAAATAAAGGTAATCCGCAATTAGATAGGGTCGACTAAAAGTTGGCTTCAAAAATTGTAGGGTTGAAAACCCTATGAGTGTTTAAAGGATTATTAACTAGGGAGCAGAGATGTTTGAATCTCTGCTCCTTTTATAATGGGTGATTTGAATCTGCACGATTGAAATCAATGTATTCTGTTAACTTGTCATATAATTCTTCGAATCTTATGTCAATGTATCCTCGTAGCTCTTCAATTTCAAATTTCATTTCAGTGTCTTGAAGATTTCTGAAGTATTCAATCAGTTCGATAATGTCTTGTGCATCCATGATCATTTCTCCCTTGGTTCCAGGCTGAATGTTGTATTTGGGTCGAGTACATACATTACGCGATTGCGGAAGCGAGACCAGTTGGTGTAGCCATTGGCGTTGTTCTTGATACACTTGATAATCTTGTTTCGATTCTCAATGATCGCATTATTCACTTTTTTATTGCAGACCACCACCTGGCCTTTGTCTGCTTCAACTTTATATTCAGTACCTACAATCGTAAATGAATTGATGATCTCCTGTTTCCAGTTGATCAGATTGTTGGAAAAGGCAATCATTTCTTCAATGTTTGTATCAATGCAGCTGCGAATCAAATGTTCCAGATTCACTTGCGCATTATCGATAGTAGATTTTGAATAGAAGTCTACAAGTTCTAGTTTTAATGAGTAACAAATAGTTATATTATTATTGATTTCAAGCAGTTTTCTTCTTAAATCGTAGTAGTTCATATAGCTTTTAAAATGAGAGTTGTATTTACGCTCACGTTCTACATCAAACAGTCTTCCGTATTTGTCTTCATCCTCTGGATTTTTGAATAACAGCCAGTTGAATTTTTTGAGAAGATAATATTCATCTGAAGCTTTGTCATCTTTGTATCCTTTCATGACTTTGATACGCACCTCATTCATTTTCCTATGGAAATCTTGTGAAAGATGAAAATAATCCAAAAGCATACAAGAACATGGAAACACCTTATGTACGACATCTCGATATACTTCATACATGTCTGAACAGGCGTATTTTACCTTTTTGCGTTCTTCTAAAGGAATCTTTTGAAAGTAGTTTAAAAGATATTCTTTTTTACGGTTCGGCAGAACATCAACGGGAATCTGCTTTTTAAAATCAAGAAGAACACAGACATACTTACTCTTTTCGGATTTGAAGGCATATACTTCATCAAAATTAATGATTTCCGGAAGCGGATTTCTGCCAATATCCACATGATTATCAAAAATAGTGGATACAGAAGTTGGAGAAACATGATATCGTCTGGCAACAGAAGTAAATGTCTCGTTGAAGTCTTTCAGATCCTTTAGAATATTATGCACAGTAAGGATCGATATTTTCTGGGATTTAAAGACAAAGGGATTGAATTCATAGTAGGTCTTTCCACAACATGGACATTTGTAGCGCCGTGCCCTGTATTTTATTATGCATTTCTGTGTGGTAAGAGCCGAATGAGTGATCTCCTTGGTTACATATTCCTTGATTTTAGGCGCAGTAAACCCACAGTAAGGACAAGCCTGATGTTTATCTGCAAGAGTAACGATAAGAACCATCATCTTATTGAACGTAGTACAGAAAATGTTGGCAATATCATCAGGATTCAGGTGAAAAAGATTAATTAATAGCAGTTTGAAAGCATCGTTTTCGATCATAAGATCATCTCCTCTCTGATTTCAATGACATAGTATCAAAAGAAATCAGAATCAGAGTTACAGCTCTGTTGGTAGAACAAAAAGTTTACAATAGCTTCTCGTGGATCCGAAAAGAATATTATGACGCTTTAAGGATTCTATCTTCAAGTCGTTCTGCTTGAAATCTCTCCAATCTGGAAATAATGAATCCCAAAAAGCAATCACACGAGCTTTAATCTTACGAACTGTTTGTAGTGCAACATCAAAAGAAGTAATCAAATCATCATTCTCATCAAGAGTGACAATATAGTAAATGAAAAGATAAGTGAACTGAGTATAAGGAACAAAATTAGTTGGAAGCAAAGAGTGAGTGGATCTACATTGAGTACACTGGATACGCTGAACACGAATGTTTATTTTACAATCATTAGATGTATCATCTGTAATCACAAATCTTTTATAGTGTCCGTATAAGATAAAAAGACCAACGACACCACAAACAGGACAATGTAAAGAAAGCAGATCAATCGAAGCAACAAAAGCCTGATAATCATTTTCATTCAAAATCATGTTGAAGTCGTTGGTAATTTTCAGTATCATAATATTGTCTTAGAGGACGGGTAGAAATCACAAAACTTTGGTCGGTTGCGGGGATTTCTACCTTTTTTATTTACGTCCAATCCTTCTAAAAATACTGTAACAAAAAAGATAGAGAAATTCACCCTAAAAGTGTTTAAAGGATATCTCTTTCTCAGAGCTAAAATCCCTATGGCTTTTAAAGGTGGATTTATCCCTATCTAGTTTTATATATTCGAATAAAGATTAAAAATGCCAGGAGAAATTCTCCTGGCTCATTTTCTATAAATTAGTTGCGATTTCTTTAGCAATATTGTAGTAATCTTCTAGTTGATCATCACTTGGTGTGTAGCATTGGTTGATAACTTCATGACAAGATTCAATGCCAGATTGTTGCATTCTTTGATCGATTTCCTTGGCAACTTGATTAAACCATCCGTAAGCGGCGAAGGCCATTCCTTTTTTATTTTTGAATTTACATGGACGAATATGTTCTAGAAAGGCTGCAACACTTGGTGCCATGACATTATTGTATGTACCAGATCCGATACAAACAAATTTTGCATCCATGATTTCACGCATAACAATGCTTGATTTTGTATCAGATAATTTATAGACTTTCACATCCATTCCAGCATCACTAAATCCTTCGGCAAGACTTTCTGCGATTTGTTGCGTATGCTTCCACACGGATTCATATACGATTACAGCTTTGTTTTCTGTTTTTTGCGCAGCAATACCTTTATAGGTTTCAATAATATCGGCAATGTAGTCTTTCCAAATAATACCATGTGCAGGCATAATGTATTCAATATCTAAATTCATACCTAGAATTAGATTTAACTTAGCTTGAACAGGTGTTGTATATGGTAAAACAATATTCGCAAAGTATTCTTTCGCTTGTTTTAAACAATACGTTTTGTCTAATCCTTCATCCGTTAAGCCAAAGTTAACGATGTGTTGTCCAAAGGCATCGTTTGAGAATACTGTTTTTAGCTGTGGACAATATGTCAACATATTATCTGGCCAGTGGATCATCTGCATCTCCACAAAAACAAAATCGTATTTTCCGGTATTGATTGTGTCGTTTGTTTTGACAACTTGATAAGGAACTTGATCAAAATATTGTTCGATCATATTCTTCTTTCCAGAAATGGATGCATATACTTTGGCATTTGGATACTTGGCATAAACCTTTTTGAATCCACCTGAATGATCAGGCTCTGTATGCTGAACGATGATATTATCGATTTCACGGCCTTGAAGTACAGAGTCGACTCTTTCCAATAGTTCTTCTGTAAACTCTTCTTCGACTGTATCAAATAATGTGACTTCATCATCAACGACTAAATATGCATTGTATGTACAGCCTTCATCGATTGGGTATAAATCACCATGGAAGTGACGGTTATTTAAGTCTCTGACACCTACCCAGTAAACATTATCTATAATTTTTTTTGCTCTTTTCATTTTAACCACCTCTCTTCTATTTTAAAATTATTTTGTATGGATGTCTATTAAAATGCTTTTTACATTTTTTGAATAAAAATTATAAAAAGTCAACTAAAAAGTGCAATCGTTTTCTTTTTATTAGAGTATAATGATTTATAGGAGGAATTGTCGATATGATTATTCAAAGTAAAAGAGTATGGGTTGTGAATACTTGGTTAGCAGCTCAGATTGAAACAGAGGAAGGAAAAATTGTTAATATCTATCCATATGGTGAAAAAGATGTAGACGAAGATTATGGAGATAAGAGAATTATTCCTGGATTTATTGATGTACACACTCATGGTGCTTATGGATTTGATACAAATGATGCAAAGGAAGAAGGTCTTCGTAATTGGATGAAGAACATTGTTAAAGAAGGTGTTACAGGAATTCTTCCAACAACAATTACACAATCTGAAGAAGTCTTGACAAATGCTGTTAAGAATGTTGCGAAGGTCGTTGAAGAAGGCTATGAAGGTGCTGAGATTCTAGGTATTCACTTTGAAGGTCCATATTTGGATCAAGTATATAAGGGAGCACAGCCAGAACAATATTGTGTCAAACCGGATGTTGAACAATTCAAACGTTATTTAGCAGCATCAAATAATTTAATTAAAATTGTAACTATGGCTTGTGAACATGATGATAATTTTGAATTAACAAAATTCTTACGTTCTCATGGAATTGTATGTAGTCAAGGTCACTCTGGTGCGACTTTTGAACAGGCTCGTTTAGCAATCGCAAATGGTGCAAATTCAATGACTCACGTATTTAATGGTATGACTAAATTCCATCACCGTGAACCAGGGTTGGTTGGTGCAGCTATGCGTTATAGAGATGTTTATGGCGAAATCATTTGTGATGGAAACCACTCAACTTATGAAGCATTAAATGACTACTTCACTGCAAAAGGACCAGACCATGCTATCATGATTACAGACTCATTAATGGTTAAGGGATTGCCTATTGGTACTAAAGTATTGTTTGGTGGAAATGAAATCGAATTGTATCCAGATGGAAGTGCACATTTAACAGATACAAAGGGTCTTGCAGGATCAACATTACACTGTAATGATGGTTTACGCATCTTAGTTGAAAAGGCTATGATTCCTTGGCAAACAGCTATCAATGCATGTACATTGAACCCAGCTCGTATGTTAAAGGTGGATGATCGTAAGGGATCTATCCAAACAGGAAAAGATGCAGATTTAGTTGTGTTAAATGATGACTATTCTGTTGAAATGACTTACGTAAAAGGTAAAAAAGCATTCTAATATAAAGAGCACAGTTCAATGTGCTCTTCTTATTTTTTCATGCTGTATATCATTATCTAATTTTGAATCAGTGATAATGATGTCAAAATCATCAATGTTAGCTATTTTTGACATATATTTCTTGTTAAATTTTGTGTGGTCTACCATACAGATTTTTTTGTTTGAACAATCAAGAATGGATTTTTTTACAATGGCATCACTCATGCTGGGAATAGATGCACCAAAATCTAAATCTATGCCTAATACAGAGATGAAGGCTTTATCAATATAATAATTTTTAAAGAATTGAATTGTACTTTCGGACAAAGCGGCTTGTGTGACAGGATTATAGGTGCCAGGAGCCATAATGATTTTTGCTTTGGTGTTACGATCGACATACTGAAGAATCTTCCAAAAATTAGTGAATATTGTGATTTTTTTATGGTGAATTCGTTTAAAAAGTTCTAGACAGGTTGTACCACAATCTAAATAGATGGAATCTCCATCTTGAATAAGTGTGCTTGCGTATATCGCAATGTCTTTTTTATCGGATTGAGATATACCTTCTTTAATTTCAAAAGATGGTTCCGTAGAAAAAGATTCGTTTAAAGTAGCTCCTCCATAGCTTTTTGTGGCAAGGCCTTGATTTTCTAATGAATCTAAATCTCTTCGTATTGTCATTAAGGAAACAGAATACATTTTGGCAAGTTCATTGACTTGTACGGTTTTTTCTTTTTTTAGTTTCTCATATATTTCATATCTTCGCTGTGTTGTGTTCATATTTCTATTAAAGCACAAAAAAGAACATAAAGAAACATGTTTTATTGTGTTCTTTTATGATTATTTGATTGATGTAAAAAGCATATTGAATCTATAATTATCTAGTGTTAGGATACAGATGAACTTAAGGAGGATCTATCATGGAATTAATTATTGATTCATCAAATATTGAACAAATCAAAGAACTAAACGAATTATTAACAATTACGGGTGTTACGACAAATCCTACAATTCTTACTAAATCGGGTCGTGAAGCTATGGATGTCATTAAGGATCTTTGTGAAGTTTTAAGTGAAGATCAGTTGTTGTTTATTCAAACAGTACAGACTTCTTTTGAAGGTATTATGGAAGAGGCTAAGATGGTATCTTCGATTCGTAAAAAGAATATGTATGTAAAGATTCCGGTTACGCATGAAGGTTTAAAAGCAATCAAGGAATGCAAAAAACTCGGTATTCATACATTAGCTACTGCAATCTATACGGCAGACCAAGCATTCTTGGCAGCAATGAATGGTGCTGAATATTTGGCTCCTTATACAAATCGTATGTGCAATTATGGAGATGGTGTTCAGGATGTAAAGGACTTGATTGAAATGTTGAAAGTAAATAATATGCCTGCAAAAGTCATTGCGGCAAGCTTTAAAAATACATATCAAGTTCATGAATTGATTAAGGCTGGTATTCAAGCTGTAACCGTACCATGCGATGTTTTATATCAAATGATTGATCATCCAGGAACAAAAATTGCGGTTGGTGAATTCAGCGTCAACTGGCAAAGAGCTTATAATCGTAATACATTAGAAAAGTAGATGAGTCTACTTTTTTTATTTTTAAAGAAATTAGCACTTATGTATTGACAGTGCTAAAAAGAGTGTTATACTATCATTAGCAATCGTAAATAGTGAGTGCTAAGTACAAGGAGGTGCTTATTTATGAATATCGAACAAATGTCTGAGCGTTTGCAGAAAATTTTAATGGATGCCATTAATTTGGCTAAATCCAACCAACATCCTAGCGTGGATACGGTGGATATGTTAGAGACGATTTTTAAGGATGATGTATTGGATGGCTTGTTTGAGCGTATTGGCTTGGATAAAGCGCGTGCTTTACAGATGGTTCAACAAGAATCGAATCGTGTCGCAAAGAGCTCTACAAGTAATATAAATTTATCAAATGAGGTTCAAAAATCTTTTGAGGATGCACAAAACTGGGCTAGTCAGCATGATGAAACTTATCTTTCTGTTGCGAGTGTTTTCTTAGCTTTATTGTTTAATCGTTCTTATATTTCAAAAGAATTGGTAAGAACATTTAACTTGAATAAGGATGCTTGCTACAAAGCAGAATTAGAGCGTCGTAATGGAAAGAAATTTGATACACCAAATTCAGAAGAGAATGTGGAAGCTTTAAAGAAATATGGTCGTGATCTAGTTCAGGATGTTCGTGATGGAAAGATTGATCCGATTATTGGTCGTGATGATGAGATTCGTCGTGTTATGCAGATTTTATCCCGTAAGACAAAGAACAACCCTGTTTTGATTGGTGAGCCAGGTGTTGGTAAGACTGCCGTTGTAGAAGGTATTGCTTGGCGTATTATGAAGGGTGATGTGCCTGAATCTTTAAAAGAGAAACGATTGATAGAATTGGATATGGGTTCTTTGATTGCAGGTGCGAAGTATCGTGGTGAATTCGAAGAGCGTTTAAAATCGATTTTGGATGAAGTTAAAAAATCGGATGGACAAATCATTCTATTTATTGATGAAATTCATAACTTGGTAGGTGCTGGTAAAACCGAAGGTAGTATGGATGCGGCTAACTTATTGAAGCCTATGTTGGCGCGTGGTGAGTTACATTGTATTGGTGCTACTACGTTTAATGAATATCGTAAGTATATTGAAAAGGATGCTGCATTGGAGCGTCGTTTCCAGAAGGTGCAGGTTGCACAGCCAAGTGTTGAGGATACCATTAGTATTTTACGTGGTTTAAAGGATCGTTTTGAAAGCTATCATGGAGTTCGTATTTTAGACGAAGCTTTAATCGCGGCTGCCACAATGTCGGATCGTTATATCACTGATCGTTTCTTGCCAGATAAGGCAATCGATTTGGTGGATGAGGCTTGTGCAACTTTAAAGGTTGAAATGGAAAGTATGCCTCAGGAATTAGATGAATTACAGCGAAAGATTTTACAGCTTCAGATTGAAAAAACATCTCTACAAAAAGAAGAAGATAAAAGGGCTATTGAGCGTCGTGAAGAAATTGAAAGTGAATTAGCTTCTTTACAATCAAAACGTGATGAGATGCATTCTAAGTGGGAAGATGAAAAGCGTGGTTTGGCAAATGAAAAAGAAGACAAACAACGTTTGGAGAAGGCTCGTTTGGATTTAGAGCAGGCACGTAATGAAGCTCGTTACGAAGATGCAGCTAAATTGCAATATGGTACAATTCCTGAATTGGAGGCTCGTATTCAAAAAGAGCAGGCAAGTCAAAAAGACGACGCTTTGATTCAAGAAACAGTGAATGAAGAATTGATCGCAAAGATCGTTTCACGATGGACTGGTGTTGAGGTAACGCGTTTGGTAGCTTCTGAAAGAGAAAAGTTGTTGAACTTAAAAGAAGAGCTTGAAAAACGTGTTGTTGGACAAGAGGAGGCTCTTGAGCTTGTTACCGATGCAATCTTGCGTTCGAAAGCACAGATTCAGGATGAGAATCGTCCAATTGGATCCTTTATGTTCTTAGGTCCAACTGGTGTTGGTAAAACAGAGGTTGCCAAGGCTTTAGCGGAACAATTATTTGATGATGAAAGACACATTGTCCGTATTGATATGTCTGAATATATGGAAAAACACAGTGTGGCACGTTTAATTGGTGCGCCTCCTGGATATGTTGGATATGATGAAGGTGGTCAGTTAACCGAAGCTGTTCGTCGTAATCCATATAGTATTGTCTTATTTGATGAGATTGAAAAAGCACATCCAGATGTATTCAATGTTTTACTTCAAATTTTGGATGATGGTCGTATTACCGATTCAAAAGGTGTAACTGTTGATTTCAAGAATACAATTATTATTTTAACATCGAATTTAGGTAGTCAATATGCTTTCGAGTCAGGTGATATTCATGAGAAGTATATGGAAGAAGTTAAGCGTCATTTCAAGCCTGAATTCATCAACCGTATCGATGAAATTATCGTATTTAATGCGTTAGATGATGCTGCCTTTATTAAGATTGCTCATAAGTTTGTTGGCTTGTTACAAAACCGATTGGCTCAACGTGACATCACTTTAAATGTTAGTGATGAAGTATATAATCAGATTGCCAAAATGGGTGTTGATCCTGTCTATGGTGCACGTCCTATGAAGCGGTATATTCAAAGAAATCTAGAAACGCAGATTGCCAAGGAAATGATTAAGACAGGTGCAATGCAGGGTGACATTATCAATGTAGACTGCAAGAATGGTGAATATACATTTGATATTCAGGGAAGATAATTCAATTATCTTCCTTTCTTTTTGTGTTTAGGCGTATAATAGAGAGAGGAAGTGATAGTATGTCTTTAAAAGATTGGATTCAAGAAAGTAACAATATTGTATTTTTTGGAGGGGCTGGTGTATCGACAGAAAGTAATATACCGGATTTTCGTAGTGATAATGGATTGTACAAAAAGAAATATCCATATCCTGCAGAGGTTATGTTGTCGCATAGCTTTTATTTAAACCATCCAAAGGAATTCTTTGAGTTTTATTTTAATCAAATGATTTATCCGGACGCAAAACCGAATAAAGCACATTTGGCTTTGGCAAAGCTAGAAGAGATGGGTAAGTTAAAAGCGATTGTAACACAGAATATTGATGGTTTGCATCAGCTTGCAGGATCGAAATGTGTATATGAATTACATGGAAGTGTTTTAAGAAATACATGTACCCATTGTCAAGCAAAGTATTCTTTAGAGGATATGATAAAATATAGGGATAGTGATGGTATTCCTAGATGTCCAAAATGTGGAGCCATCATTAAACCAGATGTCGTATTGTATGAAGAAGGCTTAGATGAATATACTTTATATTCAGCTGCTCATGCGATTAAACAGGCCGATTTGTTGATTGTGGGAGGCACAAGCTTAGTTGTATATCCAGCGGCAGCTTTGATTGATTGTTTTAATGGGAAGCATTTGGTGTTGATTAATAAGGAAAGTACAAGTAAGGATTCAAGGGCAGATTTAGTTATTCATGATTCAATTGGTAAGGTTTTAGATGATTCACTATGTGAAGTTTATGTGAAATAAACATGAAACTTGAAATTTGACTACAAATAAACTAAAATTTTATCATGTCGAGATTTTCAGATAGATCTTTTATTAAGAATGCAATATATAACATAGATAGAACAATGCAGCTTGACCCGGCGGCACACTCCAAATGGGAGGTTTTTTGGTTATATCCACATATTAAAGCCATTGGAATTCATAGAATTGCACATTGGTTCTGGAAACGTAACCATACTTTCATTGCGCGTTGGTTAAGTAATCGAGCTAGACATTGGACAGGAATTGAAATACATCCAGGTGCTCAAATTGGTCGTGGATTGATGATCGATCATGGTATGGGTGTAGTCATTGGTGAAACGGCAATTATTGGAGATGATTGTCAACTTTATCATGGTGTGACTTTAGGTGGAACAGGTGCTCAGCATGTTAAAAGACATCCAACCTTAGAGGATGGTGTGTATATTGGCTGTGGGGCAAAGTGTTTAGGAAATATTACCTTAAAAAGGGGTTGTCGTATTGGTGCAAATGCGGTTGTATTAAAGGATGTACCAGAAAACGCTACGGCAGTAGGTATTCCAGCAAGGATTATAGAGAAGAAATAGGTGGTAGTATGTGGAAATATCGTTGTAAATCCCATTTGATCTCATTGATTGTAGCTTTTGCGGTGGGAGTAGGATTAAGTGTAATTGTATTTAGTAGTGGAATCGATATTAGTTCAGATATTTTTTCAAGCTCATTAAGCTCGCTTCCTGGTGCGGATACTCAAGCTATAGATCAAGTGTTAAAATATCTACAAAACAATATGTGGATTTTATATATGGGCGATGGACTTTTGATTTCAGGAATTATCAATGTGATCTATATTGGTCAATATTTAACCGTTCGCTTTAATATCAGTCCATGGATTGTCATGTGTATCATCTTTTTCTTACCAGAATATATGATTTATATTGGTACGATTTTGGTGATTCCTGCTTTTATTGTTTGTATATATGGTATGTTAAGCTTACGCTCAAGTATTTCTAAGGAAAGAAGAGAATTTAATTTTTCAAGTGATGATGAACTGGTTCGTATGTATGAAATTCATCATAAATTAGATGAATCATATAAAGAATTAGCTAAATCTTGTCGTAAAAATGTTCGCAAATTGACAAGTATTTATGCGTTAGGAATTGTTGCCTTATTTGTGATTTTATTTGTTGTAAATAATATTATGCTTTTAGCTGTATTATTAATGTTCTATTTATTCGCGTTTAATTTAGTTCTACGCTATCGTGCTGTATCTTTGCTTCCAATCACAAAGCTATTGTATGATGATTGTAATCCGGAAGCTTGTGCAAGTGCCATTATTTATTACAGTACAAATAGAAAGGGTCATACACGTTTAACGCAGCATACATTATTAGCACAATGTTTGATTTATTTAAATGATCCAGAATTGGCACAGGATGTATTGATTAGTTACCCTAGAAAAGATGCGGCAAGCTCACTACAATATTGGTCATTAATGTCATATATCGATTACATGTTGAAGGACGAGGAAGCTTTAAATCGTTGTAAAGAAGAAGCTCAGAGTGTCCGCCTTAACTATGGTCGTGCTGGGGTGATGATTCAAAGTGAAGAAATGGCTTCTATCGAAAATAAGATTCATTTGATGGATGGTGATTTTAACACTTGTAAAAAATATTATTTGCAGGGGCTTCAAAGAGCGCGCTTTGCATTTCAGCAGGTTGATTCATGCTATTATATCGCATTGATTTCCTTTGTTGAAGAAGATTATAAATTGGCTCGTATGTACTTTGAGAAGGTCATTGAAATTGGAAATCGCATGTATTTTGTTGAAAAGGCAAAAAGTTATTTAGAGAAAATCGATGCGATCAATCCTGAAGCATCCAATGATGTAATAGAATATTAGTGGTGAAAGAGAAATAGATTTCACAAAAACCTGTAATATGGCCAAACATAAATGTAAACAGAAAGCTCAATCCAATGTTGATAAAGAACAGGGTTGAGTTTTTATTTAGTGCAATAGGAATATAAAGAAACCATTCTACGATAAAGGCGGCCACGAAAAGGATGGAAAGCCAGACGTGTAAATCTTTAAAAAGCGTAATATCGTTATATGGAATACTACATGAAAGAATCATGCCTAGACAAATAAGGGCATGATTTTTTTTGTTATAGGAGATATCATATTTTTCCCAAATCCTTTTTGAATAATAATAAAACCCTACGGCTGAACTACATGCCCATAAGAATAAATAGATAGGGTGGTGCAGCTGATTTCCAATGTAGGTTTGGTTGTCGTAAAACACATCGATCCATAAGAAGGGAAGAGCATTCAGCAGTGTTTGAATTAAATAAACGTGAATATAAGTTATAAATTTCATCATTGTTTCATTTTAGTCAAAAAAGTGTAAAAAATCAAAAAAATAATGCATATTTATTAGAAAAACCTCTTAAAAAAACGTTTAAGTATATGGAGGTGATGAGATGTCCGAATGGATTGAACAAGATTGTAGAGATGAGAACCACTTGTATATTCATCTTAAAGATCCTAGACTACTTGATTTATCCATTTTTGAAAGACTATCAAACGATGATTTTTGCCTGCCTTGTATGCTGACAAATGAAAAAACTGCATCCATGGTGTATGCCACAGAAGGCTATATTCCTTTAGATGATTTTCTTAGTCAATACGTTTTTGAGAAAGAAGAAGGATATGTTTTTTTACATCAGCTATTTGAACAAGCAATCGCATCCAATCGAAACAAGCCTGTTTTATTTGATCCAGATTACGTATTTGTGACTCCATATGGAGATAAGTTTGCGTTTGTCGTGATTCCTATACAGGTTTCAAACTGGATGTTTCAAAAAGATATGTCTGAAAAATGGGTCGAGTATATCGCAAAAACAATGCAGACAACGACGGCCTTTGAAATACCGGGTTTTCTGTTGAAGTTTTTAAAGAGTGCTGAATTTAGTTTACCCAATCTTGTCTTAGGTTTAGATAATATAAGGACGATATATTATCCGAAAAAATTCTCACTTTTTAGAAATAAAAGGATGCAGACATTTAAAGTTAAAGAGCCTATACAAGCTTTTCATAAAGACAAGTCTGTTGAATCTGTTCAGGAAGAAAAGACACAGCTTTTACAAGTGCATGTAGCTTTTAAGGCTAGCTTAATTTGGAATAAAGAAGAGTATGCATTATGCAATGAAATCAATATTGTGGGACGTGCTATGGTATGCGATGTTCGTTTTCAGGATGCGAGTGTATCTTTAAAGCATGCCAAAATTGTTTGTGAAAATGAAAGATACTACATTCAGGATTTAAAAAGCACGAACAAAACCTATCTGAATGGAAAAGAGGTCAAGCGTAAGATGCGATTAAAGGATGGTATGCAAGTACAGTTTGGTGATATTGTCTGTGAATTTAAAGAATAGTACATATGAAATTTTAGAAGTTTATAATTCCAATGTATATCGCGTCATAGATACGCAAAGTACTTGTACTTATATTTTAAAAGTATGTCCAGAATATGAAACACAACGCTATAAACATCAGTTTAAAACAGAAATAGATGTACTTTCAAAATTAAATTCCTTTCATGCACCTCGGTTGATTACTTGTTTTGAAGATGAAACAACACAATATTTTGTAGAAACTTATATTCCAGGTACAAACGCAAGGGTTTGGAAACAAAGCTATAAGGGTTTTGTAAAGAAATATACTTTATTATGCGATATTTTAGATGTTTTAAATGCTCTACATAAAATTGGCTATCTTTATATTGATTTGAAGCTTGAAAATATCATAGTTTATCAAAAACATTTCTATTTGATTGATTTTAATGCATGTATAGAAAATCATGCACATGTTGCGGTGATGGCTTCACAATCGAATTGTGCACCTGAATTGTTGACACTTAATGAAAAGGATATTCGATGTGATATCTATGCATTGGGTTCACTTTTGAAAGAATTATTTGGTTTATCCATGTTTTTCATTATCTTCTTATGTCATCAAAGACAAGAAAGAAGAATCTCGAAAATATCGACTTTTAAATTTTTACTTATTCTACATATTTTAATACGAATTTTACTTGTCCTTTCAATATGTATTCTGTCTGTCTTCTTCTTCACAAAAGGTACAAGTACTACGTCAACGTTTGATGCATACTATAATCACCATAAAAGTGAATTGTTTGAAAAAGCGTATCAAGAATCCAATTCAGAGGATCGCTTATATACTTGGATTTCGAATGATTGGATTTTAGATGAGGTGTATACAAATGAACAAGCATCTTTATTTTTAATAAAGGAGGCATTCAAAACACAAGATGCGACAATAATTCGTTATATATATGACAGAGTGAACTTAAAATCATTTTCTGAGATACAGGCTTTTGCGTTGGTGTATTTAAAGTCCGACGCTAAAAGAATTGATCAATGCATAAAAGAAATTAATACGAGCTCATTATTATTGCAGGATAAATTGGAAATGATGAATCAATGTCTTCAGATTGCCTTACATGAGGAATTTAAGATTTCCTTGAATTTAGTCAATGACTTTATTGAAAATGTAAATGTCGAACAATTATTGAAGTATACAGATGCGTTTGAAAATCTAGGGTGTAATTACTTAGAATATTTACTTTTATTAAAAAATAAGGAGAGTGAGATTATGGAAGTTCCAGAAATATTTATTGATAACCTTAAAGGCAAGCGTTGGAATGATTTATATGCATTTTGGAGGAGCTTCGGTGGATGCAAGATGTAGAGTATACAGATTTTATTTATTGGCAGGAAACGGAAACATTTATCAATGGAGTGGCCTCTACATCGGGTAGTGTTGAATTGTTTTTTCATGAAAAAGTAGATCGCGATTCTAGTTTAGTTATCTATGATGGAAAAGAAGTTGATTTAAGTCAGGAACATACATTTATTGATATACAAAAGGAGGGAATCACCCAACTGGTTTATATATTAAAAGATGTAGATGGTTATGCCTTGCAGGAAGGAGAAAAGACAATTCTTTTAGATACGACAATGCCGGATATTATTCTTAAGGTGAAGAATCAAACGCTTTTGGATACATTGCCTTTAGAAAAGGATGAAATTGTACATGCACAAATCTTAGAAGAAAACATGGAAGAAATACATGTATATGTAGATGACAAAGAAGTAGAGGTTGAAGGATTAGAATTTGATGTAAATGTTCATAAAGAAAATAGGGAATTAAAAATAATCTGTAAGGATATTGCGGGGAATGAAGTTGAAAGAAGGATGGCAATACTACCTATTGTATATCCTGAATCTACCCTTCACAAAACTATTTATACCAAGGACAATCACTTTGAGTTGAAACTTAATTCAATGTGTACGCAGCCATATCGTCTGCACGTTTATTGTGATTCAAAATATTACTATTCTTTAGATCTTGAAAATACAGATCACGCATTACTTGATTTATCAAAGAATGGTCAATATACCTTTGTGGTGGAGCATAAGGAATATCCGCAATTTAAAAAGAAATTGGATGGAATAGTCTTTTATTCCAATATTAAGCCTGTTATTTCCTTACAGACCTCTACACAGCTCAGCAATAAAGATGTTGCCGTCAACGTAACAATGGGCGCTCCTTATATGGAGAGTGGCTATATTGAAATTGAATTAAATGGTGAAACACGTCGTTACCCAATTAGTCAAACCTTTATTTTATCTGCCATGGATAATCAGGATTTGATTTACAACGTTCATGCCTATGTAAAGGACGCTTTCGGACATGAAGCAAGGGATGAGGTACGTGTTCGTATTGATCGAAAGGCACCTGTTTCAAATTTATATATAGATAATGAACCTGTACAGAATCGTATGGAAATTAAAAAAATTCCAAATATAAATTATGTATTGGGTGATTTGGATGCATCAATGCGAGTTGAATACTATTTAAATGATGAACGCATGAATATGGATGTCGAAAAAATCTTTAATCGTATGAAGAAAGACGATGTATTAAAGGTAATCACATTCACAACGGATGCATTATTCAATCTTGAAAAAAAGCAGTATGAATTTGTGTTTGTTCCAGAAAAAGAAGTGGAAATGGTTTCTAAAAGTGAACAAAAAATGGAAACCGATGAAATTGTAGAATTTGAACGAATCTGGATTGTAAATGATCATAACGAGGTTGTTCTAAAGGAAAACAAACAAAGGGTTCAAAAAGCTTCTAAGCCGGTGATTCACTATACTCGTAAAAAGAATAAGGTGCAGATTTGGGTAAAGGAAAAACTAGATTATGTATTAGTGAATGGAAAGAAGGTACATATTGATAAGGATGTGATGGGACATGACTTTGTCGAAATATCTTTGAAGAAGCGTAAAACAAAAATTGAAGTAAAGGCTATAAACAATGTCAATGAGGCAGCCATTCTAAAGAAAGAAGAAGTGCGAAATAGAATTGTAAGAATGAGCTTTGTACAAAAATTCTGGATGAAAATTCGATGCTTATTTAAATTATGATCAAGCTTTGGATATACACACAGAATCATTGTGAATGGCAAGATGTTGATGCTTTGAGCTCTTATCAAGATTTTAATTTTGAACAGTACAAATATGGTTTATGTATTTTCAATTCACATAGTAAAAAATATTTGAGAGGGAATGAATCCTGTGTTATCAATGACACTTTATTTTATCTAGAAGAAAAAGAAAGTATATTATGTCATTTTCCAATACAGGGAAATATCACAGTCGGAAGAAGTCCTTCGTGTGATATTCAATTGTGCGCAAAGGGTGTATCACGATATCATTTTATGATTGAAAATGGGGTTTTAAAGGATTTTGAAAGCTTAAATGGAACCTATGTAAATTCAAAGAAGGTATCTAGCTACAAGCTTTCTGTTCAGAATGAAATTGTTTTTGCGAATATTCGTATGTTGTATTTTGAAACGTATATTGTACTGGATATGGTGGATAATCCATATGATACGATGCATATTCATAGGGATGAAACTACATATTTTGCGACAAATCTTAGGCTAGAAATGCCAAGCATAAAAAGATACGATGTGCAGATGCCGCAGATTATGCATATGCCTGTAAAACAAAGCCTTTTTAGTGCAGTAGGACCCTCCTTTATGATTGCAGGATCCGGATTTATATCTTCTTTATTGATTGGCTATTTTCAAAAGCAGACGCTACAAACAATATGTACGAGTTTGATTAGCTCTATCACAATGTCTTTAGCTTTTATGGTTTATGGCTTATACAATCGTAACTATCAATATAAGCTTGCGTTAAAAGAGAATCAGAAAAGCTTAGCAATGTATGATACCTATTTGGCTGAGATATCTTTGAAAGGGCATAAGGAAAAAATTGAATTAGAAAAAGAAGTACAGGAATATTTATCTAAGTATATAAATACATACAAACATGAAACAAAAGATTCTGTGTATGTAGGGTGTATAGAGGCAAACTGGTGTGAAATTAGTTTTCGGGAAGTGAACTATGAATATGCATTTAATGATTTGGTTCAAAAAAGAAATCAATTGATTCAAACGTTGAAACAGCCTATTTTATGGCCTGTTTTCCTCAAACAAAATCAAGTTTGCTGGATAGAAGGAAATGTGAAAGATAGTATTACGTTATTTGAAAATTATCTTTGGTATTCAAAAAGCCGTCGTAAATGGGTATGGCCACAGGAATTTGAACATATGGAGGAAATTTTTCTAAACCCTTTTTGTGCGATTCATGAAAAAACAGATGAGGATACAATTGTTGTGAGTTTTGATCCTAAAAGTATGCAAGATGCATATTATTGCTTGATTTACGTTGGAAAAGACGAACCATCCTTTCATTATGACTATCATATTCAAACAATGTATGCACATGAATTAAGCATGAAAAGAAAACGATATCTGTTGATGCCAGAGGTTACAGATTTTTATGAACAACTGATTAAAGAGGGTGTTTGTCGTACAGATCAATATGTAATGAATATTCCAGTGGGTATGGATGAAAAGAAACAAATTGTATATATGGATTTTCAAAACTATGGCCCGCATGGCTTAGTGGCAGGTATGACTGGTTTTGGAAAAAGCGAATTTATTAGCTTTCTTTTAATGATGCTGATATGGCATAACACACCAAATCAATTTCAATATATTCTAATTGATTTTAAAGGGGGAGCTTTTGGACAGCCATTCTATGAGTTTGCCCATTGTGCTGGTATTGTCACAAATCTTGATAGTCAATCGATGGAACGTTTTTTTCAAAGCATGAATTATGAGCTGGAGAAAAGGCAAAGATTGTTTTTAAAGGAGAAAGTATCCGATATTTATGACTATAACAAGGTGAAATCACTTTCTCATTTATGGATTTTTGTGGATGAGTTTGCGCAGTTAAAAATGCGTTATCCACAATTTATGTCACAGCTGCAGGAAATTGCGAGAATTGGAAGATCTTTAGGAATCCATTTAGTTCTTTCGACACAAAAGCCGAATGGAATCGTTGACGACCAAGTTTGGGCAAATACGACATGGAAGGCCTGTTTTCATGTGAGCAGTGTGCAGGATAGTCGAGAAATTCTTCAGAATGAAATGGCATATCATTTAAAAAATCCAGGAGATATGATTTTGCAGACCAAAAATGAGTATCAAGCTTGTCGAAGCTTTTACCTACAAAAAAGTACATCTGAAAAATCATGGCGAGAAATCAACTTCAAAAAAGAAATATTGAAGTCGAACAGGCATTCAGGTATACGGGTGATGGATGCTTTGAAAGAACAAATTTATGCATTGCATGAAACAAGAGAATGGGTCATTTTACCGAAAGAATTGCCTAAGGATGTTTGGGGAATCTTAGATCTTCCTTTTATTCAAAGTCAGAAGGAAATAGTATTTGAACCTATTCAATTGATTTATTCAAAGAAGGAGGATGTTGTATGTAGTTTGATATCTTATTTTGAAAACGAACCAATTTATGTATATGGAACTGATAAATGGGATGCGTTTGTGAATGCTAGTTTTTTAAAACCTAGATATTTCAGTCAGATTGAGAAAGGGATTTGTTTGATTTTTGAGGATGAAAATCTAGATCTTTCATTATTGAATGAAAACGTGATGGCGTTTGTCTTCACAAACAATGAAAATACAAATCTAAAGTGGATTCATAAAAAGTATGCATTTGATGTTGATAGCTTAGATGAAAAACGAATATTTTTTGACACTTTTCATCTTCCTTCTTTCACAAATTTAACATTAGATGACAATACGTATATAGAGTGTATGTATCGAAAAGAAAAAGTGAAGAATTTAAAGAGAAGAAAACATGAAAATCTCACTTTTGTTTTAGAAAAAAATTGTATAGGTTTTGATTGTCGAAGGGATATGCCAGTTTATTTTGATGAAAATAAGAAATTATTTGTTCTTTATATGGAATATGAGGATGTTATTAAAAGCTTAGAAGATCGATTTCAATATTTAAAAAGGAGTTCAGACTGGCAAACAAAGAGTGATGTCTATTTTATTCGGGTTGATGTAAAGTTATTAAATCAAGATGCATTTCAAAAGACACTCTATACGTCACAAATCTTATGGGTTGGCTATGGCCTGAAGGAATATGGATATATGCTGAAGCGAAAGCTTCCCTATGAGAGCTTTAAGATGGTCTTTTTTAAAGATCAAAACGAAGGAGTGGGTATCTGTGAATGAGGTTGGTATATATCTTTCTTTAACAAAGACAAAGATGGTTTATGTTTCTTTGTCGTATGTAGTACAAGAATTTTTTGATGAGTTTTTAGACTATAAAGTGCGATATGTGTTTAACTATAGCGCAAAGTGCTTTATAGATTTGGATTTAACATTTAAACAAAATCATATCGCACATAGCGATATCTTAATTTATGGGAGGTAATCATGAAAATTTCAGTGGATTATTCAGAGGTCTATCAAGCAAGTGTGTATGTAAAAAATAAAGCGGAGGACTATAATGATTTGATTTTAAACTTATATAAAAAGGTTGAGCAGATGCAAAGTATTTGGCAGGGAGTGGATCATTTGGCTTTTCAGAATCAATTAGAAGAGTTTCGCCCTGCTTTAAATGAAATGTTTCAAATTATTTTAGAATACAGTAATGTTTTAAAACAAACGGCTTCTGTGTATGAACAGCTTCAACAGGATCGTGTAGCACAAGCCAAATTATTGTTGTAGGAGGAAATTGTATGGCACAAATTCAAATATCAAGTGAAGATGTAATGGCATATTCAAAGCAGGTAGATGCGTATGCGAATGAAATTCGTACAGTCTTTAATGAAATCGAATCTAGAATGTATTATGTTGAATCAATATGGCAATCACCTGCATCAAAGCATTTTATGGAAGAATTTCAAACGTTAAATCCGGCGATGATGTCGTATTTAGATACACTGGCTCGTTTTTCTACCTATCTACATCAAACCGCAAATCTATATCAGGAAAACGAACAATGCTTAATGTCTCATGAATAAGGTGTATTTTTATAATTCGTTAATGAATGATTTGAATGTACTTTTGAATCGTACGAAAAGTGTTGTCTCAAATGAAGAATTTGTCTATGTAAATCAAAAAGTGAATCGAATCCTATATTTGATTCAGATTCAAATACAGGAAATACAGGCTTGTGAAAGCAGATAGTGTAGCTTGTAAAACCTTGAGCAATGAATATAAGGCATTGGCTTCACGAAGTTTAACCTTTAATATTCCTACATTGAATGATAGGCAATACCGCATCTCAAAAGAAATTATGGATATCGCAAACTATCTAACTAAAAGTGCGACTTTAATTGAGTCTACAGAAAATAAGCAGGTGCAAATACAACCTGGAAAAAAGCATTTTACAAAATATGCAAATTTAAATTTAATTTCACAGCTAACAAAACAGAGTCGTTATTCTTATGCATCAATAGGCTACAACGCTTCGTTTAAGGAATGGAACAAAAACTTAAATAAAAAGTATTTTCATGTAGGTGTCAACGCAACAATATTGGATGGGAATTTTAAATCGAGTATCAGTGCAAGAATATGGAAAAAGAAGAAGTTTGATCCTCGTGTTGTGTTGAGCTCAGAAGCAAGTCTTGCCTTATTATCTTCTACCGTCAATGCACGTGTTGGCAATGCGAAGATATATGCGAGTGCTAGAGCTACAGGGCAGGTCGGTGTGGCATATGCGACATGTAAAGCTGTTTTATCAAAAAAGGAACAGTCTTTTGAAGCGGGTGTAGGTGTGGCTGCTTTAAAAGGTGAGACGCGCTGTGTATTCAGTGTGATGGGAGCAAAGGTGACCTTAACAGCTCAAGGAAGTATTGGTAGTGCAGAGGCAAATCTTTCGTATCGATTTTCAAGCCGGGAATGGGAAATCGGTTCAAAGCTTGGCTTTATTGCGGGGCTGGGCTTTAAAATCAATGTTAGTTATTAAAAGGAGTATGAATGAAGGATTTATTACCTATAGGAAGTGTTGTCACTTTAAAAGAGGGAACGAAGAAATTAATGATTATCGGGCGTCTTCAACAAAATGTAAATACGCAGAAAATATATGATTATGCAGGCTGTCTATGGCCGGAGGGGTATATGGACAAGGATCGATGTTATGTATTTGATCATGAGGATATAGATTGTTTGTTCTATATTGGTTTACAGGATATTGAAGAGTTTAATTTTCGTTTTGAATTGGATGAAATGATGAAAAAAATAGGCCATTAGACTTTTGTCTAATGGCTTTTACTTAGTCGTCTGATTTTGCAAGATCGGGTCTTGAAACTAAATATTCAGGATTGTTTGTCTTTAAATTATTGAATACATCCTGGTCATGTACTTCAAAATTGTATTTCTTTAAATAATAAACAAGGCATGCTTTTGTGATATCATCATCACTGCTTAACGAAGTATACACTTCATCTTTAATATCTTTATATGTATTGGATACTAATACGGCAACATAAGCATAGGTATTTCCGCTACTTTCATTTGTAAAGACTTCGTCAATAACACCAGCTTTTTTTGCCTTTGCCAATTTGTTGATCAAACGAGTTGATACATCTGTTGTCTTTGTTGTTACCAATGTTTCTTTTCCAGAATATTTTGCAGAATCAACCATATATTGTTGAGCTACTTTTTCTGGATCTGTCCCACTCTTTAAAGCTTTCAATGCTTTTTTAGCTGTTGCTTTATTTTCACATTGAATGATGCGAGCTTTACTTGGCTTATATGTTTTTTGGATGTCTTTTTTTGCATCGGTAAAATATTTTTCAGTTAATTCACTTGCTTGAAGACTTGGAATTAGAACCTTATTCATATAGGCTTCTGTACTGTTATAGCCTAAAGATTTGATTTGGTCTTCAAAACCAGTCATATTTTCTTTATAGTTGTCGATTTGTTCTTGGGCTTTTTTCTTCATAGCCTTTGTCACTTTGACCTCTTTTTTATAGATTGACTGTTTTACAAGTTCCATAGTTAAATCTGTACCTGTTGAAATTTTCAATAGATCATATTCATCGCCTTTAGTGTATGTTGTATCACCAATAGTCATGATGGCTTTATCTTTATCAGAAATAGATGCAGTTGCACCAGAGCATCCAGTTAACATCATGGCAGCGCATACCAATAGTATAGGTGTCTTTTTCATTATTGATCACCTCCGAAAGTAGATTTTACATAGCTATCAAATTTTTTCTTTGTGCTCTTATCGTTAAATTTGATATCTAATTTTTTAGCATAAGATTCAAGAATTGTGTTCGCTAATTTAGAATCACTGTTTAAAACTGCATATAATGCTTGGTTGGAAACGGTATCGCTTTTCGCATTGAAGATTTTCTTTGAATCTGTTTGGTTTACGTATACCTTATATAAACTTGTGCCGCTTGAACTTGTTACTGTGATCCAGTCACTTGTTTCACCTTTCTTTAGTGAAATAGCTGCTGTAACAACATCGGCAGGAACTGTTGAGCTAGAAGAACCTGAAGAGTTTGAAGAGCTTGAAGAGCTTGCTGAATCTGAATCAATGTATCCGGCAAAGCCTTTTTTATTTGCAGTATTTGAATCTTCGGAGAATGCTTTGGCAACATCTGCAAAGCTTTCTTTAGCTAAAGCCTTGTCAATATTGTTTTTCTTTTTTGATTCAGTTTCAGATAAATTATCGGCGTCTGAAACATCCATTTTAATAATAGAAACTGTTCTTGGGCTTTTTGCTTCCCATGCTGCCTTTAAATCATCAAAATGTTTTGTGATATAACGCTTGTTCATTTCTTTTTCTTTAGTACTTGTTAAACAATATTTGTTTAAATCCTCAAATGAAGAATAACCATATTTGGCAAGTTCAGAAGTAAGTGTGGATTCATAATCATCGCTTTGGCTAGATGCATTTTGTTTAATTGTAGATTCTAATGTATTAGCCTGTTTTTTTAAATCTTTTGTGGTTTCGATAGATTGATCGATAACGGCATTTTTGTACATGTTATAGATTGTTGATCCATCATATGGTGTGGATTCATCATATAAATCTTTTGCGGTAATGTCATCTCCATCAATAGATGCTACAACTTGTTCATTATTTGAAGTTTTAGCGGAAACATTATCTTTATTCGTATCATAAATGAAATATCCAATAAAACCGATAATGATAACGGCGATTAAGACGACAAACCAGTTATTTCGTAAAAAATCAGACATAATTTACCTCCTTGAGAATGTCTTTTCAATTATACGAGATATCTTTTTAAATTGCAATGAACCGCCGAGATGTATTAATTGAGATTTTAATAATTATTTGGTATTATATTTCAGTGAAAAGAGGTATAAGATATGGCAGATTTGGTCATTAAGGATCTTCATGTATCCGTGGAGAATAAAGAAATTTTAAAAGGGTTGAGTTTAACTGTTAAATCCGGTGAACGCCATGCCCTAATGGGACCTAATGGAAATGGTAAGTCTACATTGCTTGCTGCAATCATGGGAAACCCAAAATATACAGTTACATCTGGTTCAATTACTCTAGATGGTAAAGATGTACTACAGATGTCAGTCGATGAAAGAAGTAAAGCTGGACTTTTCTTAGGTATGCAATATCCTAGTGTTGTTTCTGGTGTTACAAACTCTGATTTCTTAAGAAGTGCAATGAATGCACGTTTAGAAAAACCTATTTCCTTATTTAAATTTATCAAAGAAATGGATAAAGCCATTGAACAATTAGAAATGAAGCCAGATTTGGCACATCGTTTCTTAAATGATGGATTTAGTGGTGGAGAAAAGAAACGTAATGAAATCGTTCAAATGATGATGTTAAAGCCAGCAATTGCGATGTTAGATGAGATTGACTCTGGTTTAGATGTAGATGCATTACGCATTGTTTCAGATGCAATCAATCAATGTCAGGAACAAACAAATCTTGGTTTATTGATTGTATCTCACTATGCTCGTTTCTATGAATATTTACAACCAACACATGCCCACGTATTAATGGATGGACAAATTGTAGTATCTGGAGATGCAAGCCTTGTTGAAAAAGTAGATCAAGAAGGATATGAATGGATTGAAAAAGAGTACCACGTAACCGCTAATAAAGAGGAAGATAAACAACCTATTTCTTTAGGTTCTTGTGGAGCAAAAAAATATGCTTAATCGCGTAGATGTTCATAATAATGAAGAACTTCACATTCAAATTCAGAGTCATGAAAATAAATCCTATTTAATTGAATTAAATAAAGATTGTACAAAGCTAGACTTGGTTGTTGAATGTTTAGAGAATTCTTTTTCAAAATTCTTTGTTTTAAATCATGCTGAAAGTGCATGCGAATTAAATATTAATATGGTACTCAAACAAGATGCTTCTTGCCAAATGGGTGTCTTGGACTTAGAAAAAAGCCCTCTAAAATGGAATCACTTTGTAGATTTGCAAGAAGAGGGTGCAGAATATGAAATTTTGAGTGGCCAATTATGTCAGGAACATATTGAAAAGGTTTGCGATATGGAAGTCCGTCATAATGCCCCTCATACAAATGGTCAAATGAAAAACTTTGCTGTTTTGTTTGATTATGGACAATATCAGATGGTAGCCAATGGAGATATTAAAAAAGGTTGCTTTGATGCTCAGTCTCATCAGGCAACACGCGTTTTAACCTTGGGCCAAGGACATAAGACGAAGGTTATTCCATTATTATTGATTGATGAAAATGATGTAAAGGCAAGCCACGCCCTAACAATAGGTCAGCCAGATGCGGATCAGCTATACTATTTACAATCTCGTGGCCTTAGCACGAAACAAGCTGTTGGCTTGTTGAGTGTTGGATATTTCTTGCCGGTTATAGATATGGTAGAGGATGAAGAATTAAAAGAAAATCTTCGCCAGGAAATGGAAGGTAAGGTTGGATTATATGGACATCAGTAAAATACGTAAAGATTTCCCAATTTTAACACGTACAATGTCCAATAAGCCTTTAGTATATTTAGATAATGGAGCTACGACATTAAAACCACAACCAGTAATTGATGCCGTAGTGAACTATTATACATACCTTGGTGCTAATGCGCATCGCGGTGATTATGAAATGAGTGCGCAGGTCGATGCTGCTTTTGAAGGGGCTAGAGCTCGTACACAAAAGTTTTTAAATGCGAAATATAAAGAAGAAATCGTGTTTACATCTGGTTCGAGTGAAGGCTTGAATCTAGTTGCGATGATGGTAACAGATCAGCTTTTACATGAAGGCGATGTCATTTTAAGCGATGAAAGTGAGCATGCATCAAGTATTTTACCTTGGATGCAGGCTGGTAAGAAAAAGGGAACAAAGATTGATTATATTCCTTTGGATGAAGAAGGAAAAATTACCGTTAAAAACTTTGAACGTGTTTTAACGGATAAAGTTAAAGTTGTAGCTATTGCGATGGTATCAAATGTATTAGGCTTTGTGGCTCCAGTTAAGGAAATTGCCAAAATCTGTCATGAAAGAGGCATTTTATTGGTGATTGATGGAGCACAAAGTACACCACATCTTGATATTGATGTGCAGGATCTAGATTGTGATTTCTATGCGTTCAGTGCTCATAAAATGTGTGGTCCTACAGGTGTAGGGGCTTTATATGGCAAGAAAAAATGGTTGGATCAGCTAGAACCTATTTTTTATGGTGGTGAAAGTAATGCTAGATTTGATAAATCATGTTCATTGACTTTAAAGGAAACACCATTAAAGTTTGAATCAGGTACACAACCCATTGAAGGTGTTATTGGTATGGCGGCTGCCATGGATTATTTGGATGCGGTAGGTAAAGCGAATATCCATGCTCATGAAGTTGAATTAAAGGAATATTTCTTAGAGAAGGCAAAAGCCTTAGAAAATATTGTTGTATATAATGAAAACGCAAAGAGTGGAATTGTAACATTTAATGTGAAGGATAAAGATCAGATGATCTTTGCTCAAGATGTTGCTAGTTATTTAAATACGTTTGGAATTGCCGTTCGTTCAGGACAGCATTGTGCTAAATTACTTCCGGAAGTATTGAAGACTCCGGGGACTTGTCGTGCAAGCTTTTATTTGTACAACACAAAAGAAGAGGTCGATCAATTGATTGATGCTTTAAAGAGTGCTACAGTTGAAAACTGTGTCAGCATTTTCTTTTAGGAAGGAAGCTTAATTATGTCAAATATTGATCCAATGTTAATGCGCCAGATTATTATGGATCACTATGATTATCCTCGTAATAAAGAATTGACAGATAACGATGGTTATATGTCACGTCATATGGCGAGTGATTCTTGTATTGATGATATTACGGTGCAGACAAAAATTTCGGATGGAAAAATCGACGACATTCGTTTTGATGGGGTTGCATGTACAATTTCAACAGCTTCTACTTCAATTATGTCTGAATTATTGAAGGGAAAAACAACAGAAGAAGCCAAAGAAATCATGGACAACTATTTTAAAATGATTGATCAAAAAGATTATGATGAAGATATATTAGATGAGGCAATCGCATTTCAAAATGTTGGAAAACAAGCCAATCGTATCAATTGTGCAACGATTGGATGGAAGGCGATGCGCGAAATGATTAAGGAAAGTGAGGATGGAAAAGATGAGTAAAGAAAAAGATATCGCACTTTCTAGTGAATATGAATATGGATTTCATGATGAAGATGTCAGTGTTTATAAAACACAAAAGGGTTTAACAGAAGATACGGTTCGTACAATTTCTAAAATTAAGAAGGAACCAGAATGGATGTTACAGCTTCGTTTAGATGCGTATCATTCTTTTGTTGAACAAAAAAACCCAAATTGGGGTCCTGATTTAAGCGAAATTGACTTTGATGATTATACATATTACATCAAGCCAAGTGATAAACAAGAAAAATCATGGGATGAAGTGCCAGATACTATTCGTAATACGTTTGATAAGTTAGGAATTCCAGAAGCGGAACAAAAGTTTTTAGCGGGAGTTTCAACACAATATGAGAGTGAAGTTGTTTATCACAACATGCTAGAAGAGGTCGAAGAAAAGGGTGTTATTTTCTTAGATACAGATTCTGCATTAAGAACATGTCCAGATTTATTGAAGGAATATTTTGGAAAATTAGTTCCATATACAGATAACAAATATGCAGCATTAAATACGGCTGTATGGTCTGGTGGATCCTTTATTTATGTACCAAAGGGTGTAAAGTTAGAGAAGCCTTTACAATCTTATTTCCGCATCAACTCTATGTCGATGGGACAGTTCGAAAGAACTTTGATTATTGTAGATGAAGGAGCCGATGTACATTATGTAGAAGGATGTACAGCACCAACTTATTCAAAGGATTCTTTACATGCGGCAGTCGTAGAAATTTATGTACATAAAAATGCAAAGTGTCGTTATTCAACAGTTCAAAACTGGTCAAGTAATATCTTGAACTTAGTTACAAAGCGCGCTAAGGTATATGAAAATGGTCATATGGAATGGATCGATGGAAACGTGGGTTCACATGTAAATATGAAATATCCAGCATGTATTTTAGCTGAACCATACGCAAAGGGAACAACGATTTCTATTGCGGTAGCGGGGGAAAATCAAATCCAGGATGCAGGTAGTAAAATGATTCATTTAGCACCACATACTTCAAGTACGATTATTTCAAAATCAATTGCTCGTAATGGTGGTGAAGTAAACTATCGTGGATGGGTTACACATTCAAAAAATGCAGCGTATGCGAAAAGCAAGGTGGAATGTGATACATTGATTTTAGATAAGAAATCGCGTAGTGATACAGTTCCAATGAATGTATCCTATAATGATACGTCACAAATTGAGCATGAGGCTACAGTTTCAAATATTAGTGAAGAGCAATTGTTCTATTTAATGTCTCGTGGTTTGACTCGGTCTCAGGCAACAGAAATGATTGTGATGGGATTTCTAGAACCATTCACAAGAGAGCTTCCAATGGAATATGCGGTTGAATTAAATCAAATGTTGAAACTAGATATGAGTGACAGCATTGGATAAGCGTAAACTTTGTATTCAAAGGCGTAGTTCATTATCAAAAACAGAAAGACTTTTAAAAGAAAAGGCAATCACAAATTGTGTTTTGCCTTTTTTAAAAGGAAAAATAGGTATATATATATCGATTCGTAATGAAGTGGATGTATATTCTTTTATAAAGGATCAATTTGATCTTTATATTCCTAAAATGTTAGATGATGTAACGATTGGGTTTTATTCGGATCACGAAGAAAAAATACAGGGAAAGTTTTCAACAATTGAACCCATTGGAATTCATGAAGAAAAAGATTTGGATGTGATTCTTGTACCTGTTGTTGGATTCTTTAAAAATTATCGTATGGGATATGGAAAAGGATATTATGACAGGTATTTAAAGAATAGTCCTGCATTAAAAATTGGTGTAGCTTTTGATGTACAGGAAATGGAATTTGAAGTTAAAGCGACGGATGTTCCATTGGATATGATCATAACAGAAACGAGGATATTGCGATGAAAATATTATTCTATGGAGATAGTAATACGTGGGGATATGATGCAAAGGATGCATCTAGACAAAAGAATCGTTTTACACAGATGATAAAACAAGCGTTTAGTGAACATGAAATCATTGAGGAAGGTCTATGTGGAAGAACATTAAGCTTAGATGATCCGTATGATGAAGATCGTAATGGTGCAAAAATGATATCAATGGTATTAAAGACACATGCACCTGTTGATGTCGTGTTCATTATGTTAGGTACGAATGATGCGAAGCGTCAGTTTTCAACAAATGCGATTTCAATTGAAAAGGGCATTCGTACGTTGATGTATAAGGCTTTAAATCCAGAAATTTATCGTGATGGATCTAATACACCTCAGTTTTTTGTGGTTTGTCCACCCAAAATGAATATAAATGGATTAAAGAATGAAAGAACAAAGTCTAACTTTGGTCAAAATGGTTTTGAGATTTTAAATAACACAAAGCCTTATTTGGAAAAGGGATGTTCTGGCTTAGATGTGAAAGTCATCGATACACATGCGGTAGCTGGAAGCTTGGATGGAATTCATATGGATGAAAGTGGCCATAAGCTTGTGGCAGATGCTTTGATTTCAGTAATCAAAGAATTATAAAGAAAGGAAGATAATCAATGAGTGCTTATACAAATGGTTTAGCGTTTTGGAAGCATTTTGAACAAAAGCAGAATGCGATTATAAAATATTTAAAGGCTGAACAGTATGAAGAATTAAATGAGATCATTCAAGAGCTTGATGAAGAGGTAATGGAAATTAGTGGTGCCCATTTCTTTGTCGAAAGTTTTTATGATTCTTTTGAGATGACCTTTGATACGGGTCCAAATAAAACAACACAATATTTATGTCAAATGTTAGTTGATATTGCACCTAAAGAAATTCAAAAGAAATGGATCATGAATGCAACCTTGCCGCCTATGTCGCAAAAGGCGATTCAGGCTATGGTGCAAATCAAGAATGAAGAATATACTTTGGCAGATTTTCATGTTTTCTATCAAATTGAAAATGATATGTTAGATTGTAAGGTGTATTGTCCTGGTTTTGGTTTGATTGGAAATCCTGAAAACAAAAAAGAAATGAGTATGTATTTATTAGAACTTGCGATTGGTGAATTGGCTTATGAAGCTTATATTTGTCGTGTGGATTTTATAGATACGCCAGATTCAGATATGAAATTTTGTCAGATGGTTGATTTTTATGAAGTGATCATGAATCTTGTTCAAAAAAATCTTTGGCAAGAATATGAAAAGCCAATTGATATTTATTCCGTATATCAGCCAATCCAGGATTTTGCGCACGATGCATTAAGAAAGGATATGAAGCTGATTTTTACAACACATCCTTTATTAGTTGAACAAACAATTGAGGAAAAGGAAGAGGTTTTGGCAGATCTATCAAGTAAGGATGGAGAATTTGGTTATGTATATTATTCCAATCCTTTCCATAATAAAGAGGATGCATTGTATCGTCAAAAGCTTTCAAAAGAATTGGATGTAGCGATTTCGAAGGTGCATGCAGGAAAAGTAGTAGGAGGGGCTATAGGAAAGAGTTTCTCTTATATTGATTGGATTATTTATGATAAAGATTTGTTTATGAAGGCTTTCAATCAATTAAAAAAACAGCTCGATGCAAGTGTCGAACTGTATTATCAAAAATTTTAATGACTTTGAATATCAGCGCAGGCATTTAGCAGGCGCTGTCTTTTCATTCCTGTCACTTCTTTTTCAGGGTTTTCTAAAAATCTTGCGAGAACATCCGCATCCTTCAAAGCTTCACATAATGGGGAATCAAAGGATTCCTTTTTTGAATGTTGGCGTATCGCATATGTGATATCATCAATTTCAGTTGTCTTAAATAAGCCACATTCCTTTAGATATTTGTATGCATGAAGACTTGATAATTTGGCATGTTGAGAATGGGGACAATTATCAATAAATTGTGCATAATCATGAAAAAGAGCGGCTACCTTAGCACGTTCAAGATTGGTACCGCGTGCCATGGCAATGAATGTGATGGATAAATCGACACTTGCCGTATGGGTAAGGGCGGCAATCTTTAAATCTTCATTATAGATTTTTGCGTATTGACTATATACATATTCTTTAACTTTTTCGTATCGCTCTAACATAAAATCCCTCTCTTTCATGAAAAAAGCGCACTCTGTGCGCTAATTAGAACAAATTACTACGCAGCTGTATCTACAACTGTGACATTGTTAGCTTGTTGACCACGATCACTTTCAACAACATCATAAGTAACAGTTTGTCCTTCTTCTAATGTTTTAAATCCATCAGAATTAATTGATGAATAGTGTACGAATACATCTTTTCCTTCTTCACTAGTAATGAATCCGTACCCTTTTTCAGCGTTAAACCATTTAACTTTACCTGTGCTCATGCCTATACCTCCTGGACTAAGCCAATATCCTTTGACCGTTAAAATAGAAAGTATTTGCATACATTAGCATTTATCACAATCAGAATATGAGTCTAATCCTTAACTGCTTACATTTTAGCATTTTCTTGACACAATGTCATCAAAAAAAGCTCTTTCTTAAAGAAAAGTAAAACATTTTAGGTTAGATTTAAATGATTATTCATTCAATAAACTAACATGGAATCGTATCTGTGAATATTAAGCAAAGTTAAGTTTGTTAAAAAAATGTTTTTTATTATAGTTATTGTCTCAAAATTTGATTATAATGGATATATAAAGGAGGGCATGTGTTTTATGCTTATTCAAGATGATGCTTTACGTAGCGTAGTAGCACGTACATTGCGTGTTAAAGAAGAAGAACTAACGGAAGATTTAATGAAGGACTTGATCCATCTAGAAGTACAGGATCATGAAATAAAAAGCTTAGAGGGTTTGCAGTATGCTGAAAATCTAGAAACTTTGAATGCGAGCAACAATGCACTACAAACATTGGACCCAATCCGTGATTTACATAATTTAGTTTGTTTAGATGTGTCTCGAAATCAATTGAGAGATTTACAGGCTTTACATGGCTTTCGACAATTGAAAAAATTGAATGTATCAAGAAATAATCTATATACAATGGATATTTCTAGTGTTGCTGCAATGATTGATTTGGAAGTGCTAAATCTTTCTAAGGCAAAAGTAGATAGTTTGATTTATTTAGAACACTGTAAAAAACTAGAAGAGGTTCATATCAATACAGAAAATGGTCCATTTAGTTATGCGATTTTAGGTGTCCTTAAGAAATTGAAGAAACTCGACATGGGTTGTATGCGTTTATTTAACATTGAAGATTTAACATATCTTTCAAATATCGAAGAATTAGATTTAAATACTAACTTAATGTCCGATTTAAGTCCATTGTTGTCAATGAAGAACTTAAAAAAATTAAATGTTGCGAATTGTCCATATTTAAAGGATTATTCTGTATTAAAAGAGTTTTCAAATCTAAAATCATTGAACATTTCTTATAATGAACCAGAACACTTTACATTCTTAAAGGAATTGAGTCATTTAGAAGAATTATCTATGGAACAAACAGGCTTTAAGGACATGGCTTTATTGAATAGCTTGGGCGATTTAAAGGTATTGAATGTTTCCAAGAATCGTTTGAAGAATTTAGAAAAATTTACTAATGTAGAGCATTTAGAAAAGCTTGATGCGAAGTTCTGTCAATTAACAGAAATTAATTTCTTAAAGAATGCGCATCAATTAAAACACTTAAACCTATTCACAAACCGCATTAAAGATATTCGTATTTTAAAAGATTCGAAGGATATGGTTGAATTAAATGTGGGTCGTAACCAAATTAAGGATATTACTTGTTTGAAGGATATGAAGCAGCTTGAAATCATCTCTTTGGAAAACAATAATGTTAAAGATTTGAAGCCATTAACTGAGCTGACAAACTTATGCGATGTTGATCTATATAATAATGTTATTGAAGATTTGACTCCATTAGAAAATCTAGAATTTATTTCTTATTTACGTCTAGATCATAATGCGATTACGGATTTGACTCCATTATCAAAACTTAAATATTTACGTTCTTTAACTTTAAAAGCAAATTACGTTACTGATGTAACTCCATTAAAGAATCTAGAATTATTAGAAGCACTTAGATTAGATGATAATCCAATCCAGGATACAAGCGTATTAGAAAGCATGGAATTCTACGAAAAATTTACGGATTAAGTAAAATATACTTTATATAAAGCATAAATAGCACATTGTAAAGCGTTTATATCTTATTTATATCTCAAAAAAATAAAAAGCTAGATTTTCTCTAGCTTTTTTGAGTTTTTAGAAGTTCGAAATTGCATTCAAAACCTCTTCTTCTTCAGTGTCAATCAAGTGTCCATAAATATCCATTGTAGTACGTATAGAAGAGTGCCCTAGACGTTTCGATATCTTGTACATATTAACACCTGCCTCAATCAAATTTGAAGCATGCGAGTGCCTTAACGCATGAATATTGAATTCATGGATTCCAGCTTCTGCACACAATTTGTTTTTTCTTAATCTCAACATTTCAGGATCCATATGTCTATATCCACCAAAAATGAACCACGACTCTTCAAATTCATCAAATGAAGAATAGTATTTCTTCAATTCATAAATAAAAGATTTTGTCTTTTCATCGACTGCAATCTTACGAATTGAATTCTTGGTCTTTGGCGTCTGCCACTTACCACGAATATATTGTCTGCGAATATGGATGTATTTTCCGTCAAAATCCTCAAAGGTTAAAGATAAACATTCGGATACACGCATGCCTGTCATATACATCGTCCAAATTGCGTATGCCGTATCTTTCCATGCTCCCTCTCTAGATGTTACCGCATATTCAAAAAGTGTCTTAAAATCACTTTTAGGTACGATTTCAAGCTTCTTAGCCTCCGTGGACACAGGCTTAACCAAAGGTGCCATCTTAAAAAATGGATCATTGATAATACCGTAGTATTTCTTCGCGAATTTAAAGATATTTCTGAGATTAGTTAATAAAGTTTTTTTGGTCGAATACTTATAAGATTTGATCTGTGGTAATTCGAAAAAGTTATCGATATCAAGATATGTAATCTTGGCCATCTTCTTATCATTAAGCGGAGACAACATATTCAGATATACTCTTTTCGTATCCAGTGTGGATGGCTTCAATGTTCTAGACTTAAATTCATACCATTTTAAAGTAACTTCATAGAAGGTTACGTTCTGATCTCCAACAACTTTCAATTGCATAAAAGCAGATTCAGCTGCTACCGCTTCTTTCCTGGCGTTAAACCATTTGGAATGTTTTTGAACACGATCTCCATTAAAATCAGTATAGTAACAACGGTAACACCATTGTTTCTTTCCATTGTGTAGGCGCTCATAAATAGGCATTTAAATTTCCTCCGTTCTATGCTAAAATGAGCACATAAAAAGTTTGATGTGGTAGTCATCTTTTTATGTGAGAGTATTGGTAGTACTCTTAATCGTCCTGGATGTTCACAGCATCCAGGATTTTTTTTATAAAAGAAAAAGCCTTAATCACAACTTGATCTCAGATAACGAGAGTTACGATTAAGGCTTATTGAATACATGTTAGAGTGCCCAAGTAGCAGTGCAGATTACACTACACTTAAGATTGACTTGCGTATCTCAGGTCTTATCTCTATATGTATATTAACACCTCAATCGAAAATCGTCAAAATTGACTTTCATATGTATTTAAGTATAATATAAGTACAGATCAACTTGCGAAGGATAAACGCTGGGTCCCAGAACGGGGTAGGTGAGTAATCACTGAGCATTCCTATGTGCCTGGGGTTGATCTCTTTTTTACTTTTTCAAACTTTCAACGAATCCATCAGGATTCTTTTTTATTTCGTTTATGATAAAATCAATTAATCTTTCAGAGTATGTGTATGATGTAGAATTTCCTAATGAATGTTTATATGAATACTTATTATCGCTTTTGATATCGTAAAACTCTATAAATAGATTTAAAACATAAGAATTAAAACCGTTTTTGTAGCCAAGTTTTATATTTGACTTGGAAAGTCTATTGTTTACAACTGCAATTACATTGTTAAAAGCGTATTTATGTGTATTTGCGGGATCTTTTAATTCCTTAACAATAGCAACTTTATTAGGTGATTCACTAGCCATAGCGATGACAAAATCTGCCTCATCTTTCTTTTTTGTTATATATAAATTTTGCTTAATTGGAATAGCAAACTTATCTGAATCATACTCTTGAGTCAATACATCAATTTGATTAGATTGTTGAATAAATCTTTCTGCAATTTCAGGTGGATATTTTAATCGAATTTGCTCATTCGATAGCGGTTCATAGTTTGCAGTTATTGTTAGAAAGTTCTGAGAGATATAATTTGAAATATCTATGTTGTGAAACCGTTTTATTTCATTTACAAAATTTAAAACACAAGCTTGAAATAAAGGTGCGTATTTTGCTTCATAGTCCTCAGTAATAAAATGAGTGCTAATGTTTCTCAACTCAATGATTTTTTCTAGATTTAACCTAACTCTGGTATTTTTATCAGAGTATATTTTTTTAATTGTTGGTTCTAAACTTAGCGTCCTACCTGATTTATCACTGTAATAAATATCTTCATTTCGATTTAACAACTCAGCTTTTAACATGAGTTCCCAAGCATTACATATGAAGAAGCTAAAACCTTCAATCCTATATTTAATAGTTGGCTTATTATAAATTTCTAACCCCATAATAAACGCTTCAATACTTTTATCCACAAGTTTTTGTTTAATTTCTTCCATTTAAAACACCTCCTATTTCTTCAATGTGGCAGTACTGCCACCCTTCACCCTTTCATATTCCATCTGAGCTACTGTATCCACTGTGTGCTGGCCTTTGTCGTCTAGTGATCTGTAAATAGTGAGATGTTCTTTTTCGTGGG
>ERZ507035.123-NODE-123-length-54039-cov-9.718120_pt1 | contig 54039 bp, 34 predicted proteins | sample MGYA00512873_ERZ507035 | MGnify/ENA metagenome assembly ERZ507035
GGAATCCATCCATCATTGCTATTGCTCCTTGGTCCAGTGAGAGGGGTGCAGTACATAAAAGGCTAGCTTTTTATTTTGGTCTTTAGGGCTTTAAAAATTTAAGTAAGCAATTTAGAATTGCTAACTGTTAGTTTACTAACCAGTATACACAATTAATATACTAATATCCTTAGATAAGCTCACTAATTTATATACAATCGTTATCTACAGTATCTGTTCCGATGATAAAAAAGTATTAGAAATTCTCAAGTCAGCAATTAATAAAAATATAAAAGTACTGATTCCAAATAATCTTCTCAAATCAAGACACCTCATCTTAGGGGACAAAGAGAATGGAAAGATATTTAGCGATACTTCCACGCCCGTGACCTGCAAGATTCCCAACGTGTAGAGGAACATCTCATAGCTTATCTTTAAACATACTAGGAAAAAGTAGACCTCTCCTTCGTCTAGAGGAAGATTTTTGTATCTTAGAAACAAAATGAACACAATAGATGTCATCTACAACAAGAGCCCTGAAGTCTATCCGTTATGCAAAAAAAGTCTGAGGTCCTAGAACAGAATAGCCTCAGGTGCACCGGCCTCAGATGGTTCATGATGAGGCACAAAGAAATATCTGGTGGAATATCTTATGTGATACACCTACACCATAGATATGAATCTAAAGCTAAAGCTTTTCGAGGTCCCATATTCGTCAACATAATACAATAAAAAATATTGCAACACTTAATTCATACTACGTTTTTAATATTAAAAAAGCGAGGATCCAAATCCTCGTTTTTTTTATTCGAACAAAGTTAGAAAGTGACTTGAGTATTAGACTCAGGCTCTTTTCCACCCTTCTTTCTTCTTCTGAAAGTCATCTTTCTTACTGCGATATCAGCTAAGTAGATAATGACAGACAATAGCAAGATATAGACATTAGTAGACAAATAACTTGCATGTACTTTTTCATCATCAGACATCTTATACTGAATATTATCTACATCATATAAATCTCCACCGGCTTGTTTTGTGAGACTATAGAGTAAATCATTTGAGTTGTCATCGAAGAAATTGAATTCTTTTGAATAATCGAAATTGATAAATACTTTAGAAGTAACAGATTCTGTTTTTCCACTGTCATTAGTTCCTGTATAAGTCAATTCAGCTTTATATTGACCTGTTGTAGGTGTAGAGATGACTGCACTATAAGTTTCACCATCGAAAGTCAAAGTATAGTCAGTAGATGTATTAGTATTAGAATCAGTAATCTTAGCCGTCAATGTAGCATCACTCTTACTGACATTAGGAGAAACAGACAAATTGACTGATGAACCATTGGGAGTATAAGACACGCTCAAGATTGAATCTGTATGCTTGTCTGGCAAGCTTTGAGAAATCATATTCTTGAAGAAGGTCTTTCCAGCTAAAGTTCCACGCAATGTATTAGTCCAACTCTTATTCGTTCCACCTATCGATGAACTGAAGGTAGAGACTTTACCAAGTCCGTAATTCCAATAAGCATACAAAGGAACAGCGATAACACTTGCTGAATAAGCACTATCCATCTTTACGTACTGAACAGAAAGAACAGTTGAAGCACCATCTTTACTTCTAGAATAATAATATCCACCGATAGAACCTAACTTATTCACGACACCTTGCAAAGTTTTATCCTTCTTCAACAAGTATTGGATCTCAGCGTTTTCATTAATTTCTACTTCATCTATCGTCTCATTAGTGACAAAGCTCTTCATGATGTTGGATAGATTAAGAATTGAGCTGCTATCCAAGTATTGGAAACGTCCATTTCCTAACTTTGCCAATCTCTTTAATAAAGCAACACCATTCTGATAACCGATATCGATGAATGAACAAGAAATGTTCTCATTGCTGATATTGATAACTTTATCTCTCAAAGATTCATCAGTATCAGAAGACTGACCATCGGTCAAAGTAATGATGCTCTTGTATTCAGCAGCAATACCCTTGATTTGACCATAAGCAGCTTCCAAACCTTTGAGCATTTCTGTTCCACCACCAGAAGTAATTTTGTTTTCTATGTTCTTGATGATTTCATTTCTACCATCTTCAGAAGTAATAGAAGTCATAGGCTGAACAATAGTGACGTTAGATTCAAATGTGACAACTGAAAGCTGATCACCCTTATTCAACAATTTAGCAACTTCCTTAGCACCCTCTTTAGCATTGCTTAAACTTGCACCGGACATTGAACCAGAGCTATCGATAAGAAGGACGACAGCTCTAGAATCACTAGGCTGTGATTGAACAGGGAGCATATCGTTATAAGTGCTAAGCGATACATCCTTGGTATCATCCTTATAATCCATCAAATGAGTATTTCCTAAAGTAAGTACACTCTTTCCATACTCTCTAACGGCAATATTTAAGTTAGAGATGAATTTATCGTAGTTTTTAATAGTCTTCAAATCGACATTCGACAATACGATTTCATCGTATTTGATAAGTTCGGTTAATTCAGTAGGAACTTTAGTAAATCTAGTGCTGCTTCCTTTAATTTGAGCATCGACTTTAGTATTGGAACTAAATCCACCCAAAACTTTAAATTGAGTCAACTCATCCGTAGTATTACCGATAAAGAGTAAGTTGAACTTATCACTTACATCTTGAGTAAATAATCTTGAATTGTTCTCTTTAAAAGTATCCAAGAATCCGACATCTTTTGTTGCTGATACAACAACTTTATAGTTATATGTTCCAGCGATAGATGTATCTAGAGTAAAGCTGACGATATTCACACCATTAGATAAATGAGTATCTTTAGATTGGCTCACTTTATCATTCAAATACAAACTAACTGTAGCATTAGTATCATCGGTAGCATTGATCGTCACATCGACTTGCTCATCTCTATTCAAGAAGGTGCTATCGCTATAAGCTAATGAAGTCAAAGAAACTTCATGAGTATAATCGGCATCGATATCTACAGCATCCAAATGAATACCTTTACTCATGATTGTCGACATTGCATCGACAGCAGAGTTATCAGTTTCAACACCATCAGATATCAATGTGATTCTCTTGATGACATTTTCATCAAACTGAGTTACAGTGAAATCCAATGCACTCTTTATATCTGTAGCAGTAGAGTCAACATTGCTATAAGCATCTTTGATCGAATTGAATTTTTCACCAGGTTTGGATAAAACAACTGCATTTTTTCCAAAGGCTATAACACCGACTTTAGTGCCTGGTACTTTCTCAGCTTCTTCCTTAGCTTTATTGATGGCTTTGTCAATCTTAGTTTGTGATTCCTTAGAACTAGCAGAAGCATCAGCGAGAATATAAACATCAGTGTTGCTATTAGTGACGAGTATCTGTGGATTTGCAAATGCAAAGGATAGAGAGACACACAACAATAAATGAAGAACCAAAGAAATTATGTTCCTCTTGTTGTATCTCTTCTCTTTCTTCATCATGAAGAATCCGACGATAACACCAGCCACCAAAGGGATCATTATAAATAATAACCACGGGTTCCAAAATTTAAAATTGCTCATGTCCGTACAGTATCCAATCCGTCAAGAAGAAGACTACAGCAACAATGACGAAAGGAAGAATATCGTCATAGATTGCATTAGCCTTTTGCTCTTGGCTATTCTTAACAATCGACCTCTGCTTGCCATCAGCTTTCAAAGGATTACTCTCATCACTAGGATATGCAGAGTAGAAGTTGACAACTTTCTCTCTTCCATAGTAATTAGTGACTTTGACTGAATAAGTTCCAGCTTCTTCAAGCTTATATGTTGTCAAATCAGTCTTGCTGATAGGTTCTTCTTTGCCTGATGGAGTAGTAACTACAATAGTCTTAGCACTGTCAGGCAAGGAGAATGTAACTGTATCTCCAGCCTCGTATTTGAAAACATCCAACACCTTAGGATTCGAATAAGAAATGAAGTTTCTCATCAAGATAATGTAATCGGCCAACATAGGAAGATCTGAGTTTTGCAAGTCGAAGTTACATACGATTTGTCTCTGATTGTTATCGTTCTTTCCAGCAAAGACGAAAGGAACATTGTCACAAGAGAGAAGAACTGTGAACTTGTTGTTCAAGGTATAACGTTTATACTGACCGACTTTAATAGAATTTTTCATTGACAAATTCTTTGTCAATTGTTGGAAAATAAGATCACTAGAATTGCTTGTATATTTAGCAAGAGCACCAGGATCGACAGGCTTTACCTCTTCCTGACACACGAATCCACAGCCTTTAACACTGTCGATATTGAATAACCAAACAGCACCATCGGCAGGAAGTTGCTTGGGTGAATATCCATCGAAAACATAAATATCATATCCTGTAACCGATGAATACAAAGCATATTGAGAAGATTTCATGACATCACAGGAATTTCTACAATTGTTTGAATTCAAAGCAGAGAATGCTGCCTCAAAATACAAAGGATTAGAACTTACCAACAATATCTTAGTGATATCACCTTCACTACGATACAAATAGTAATCATTATCTTCAGGAAGCTTGTCTTCATTTAAGACACTAGCTTTGATAGACTCGTAAGTTTTATAGTTTCCAGCCAAATCAGCAATATCGACACTGATATCGCTCAATTTACCTTTTTCTACATTTAGTCTCTTTTGGCCCAATGATTTATCATTGACAAAGAACTCAACTTTAATCTCAGTATCTTCAGCATATGATATGACCTTAGTTTTCAAAGTCATAACTTTCTTCCTTGAATCATATGAATATTCAAGGTCTTTGATAGCGTAATTGTTATCTTTAGAGCTAACATCCAATACTTTGAGATTATCACCAGGATTCTCACCCAAATCGATAGTTTCATCAGTAGCGATGTAACAAAGACTTCCTTTATTCTCTGAGACCATGGATTGAGCTATACTCAAAGCATTATCCAAATTTGAATTGTTATCATCAATCACAGCATTATCGATAAACGAATTAAAAATATCGACATCTGAAATGTTTTGACAAACAGCTTTGGTGCTAGAATCAGCTAAAATCAATGAAAAGGTACATCCGTTGGTGCTATTAGCAACGACATCTTTAATCTTTTCCTTAGCGACATCGAATTTAGTCTTAGTATCGTCATCAGCACTCTTCATCTTCATACTAGCTGAAGAATCCAAGATGAAGACTATGTTATCAGCACCATTCTTAAAAGAGAATATAGGCTGAGCCAAGGAAAAAGCCAAGAATACTATTGCGCAGCATTGAAGGATCAATGCTAACAATTTAGAAAAAGTATTGATAGGATTTTTCTTCTTGATAAACTTCTTACTGAGTTCCCAGACGTAGCTGGAAGAAACAGTATCTTCCTTATACTTATTCAGCAAGATATAGATGACGATAAGTACAGGAATAGCGAGGAGCAATAAAAGTCCCCAAGGATATTGAAAGCTCATTTTATCACCCCCTTGCTGATCATCTTATCTAAGAACAATTCTCTCATAGGCATTGAAGTCGGATAGAAGATATAATCAGCTTCACGAGAAGCACAGAAATGAGATAAGTTATCTTTGATATATTCCAAAGCAGCTGTGTAAGCCTTCAAAATATCTCTACTTATGTTTCCTTTATAAAATTTATCTGAATCCTCACAATCGTAGAGAAGACTCTTACCACGAGCGTTGGGATTTATCTCTTCGTTTGCCAATAATTGAATACAAAGAACATCTCTTCTCTTTTGTCTCAAATAGTCGATGGCATCAAAATAATTGTTATCGGTTAAGAAATCAGAAATGATGATACTTTTTCCATCACCATATCCAACTTGGCTCTTAATGATAGCATCGCTGATGAAGCTATCACCACCGAACTTTATCTTGTTGAGACTCGATACACTTTGAAGGAATCTCTCTTTACCGACTATTTTTTCAAACAATGGTTCGACTCTATGTCCGTTGATAGTATAAATAGAAACTCTATCCATCTCAGAAACAGACAAGTACGCAAGCGTAGTAGCTAAGCGTAATGCAAAATTACTTTTGTTATAGAAAGACATAGATCTAGAAGTATCTATGTAGATTCTAGTATTCATCTGCTTTTCATCCAAATAAAGCTTGATGTATAACTCTTCAAATCTACCATAAATATTCCAATCTATCTTAGTAATATCATCTCCTTCGATATACTTCCTATAATCCGCAAATTCACATGAAGAGCCATATTTCTTGGATTTATGCGATCCACCGAACAAGCCGGCTACATTGTCTTTGACAGCCATCGAGAATAGCTCGACTTGTTGCAAAAATTGCTCATCAATAATTTGTTTCATAGGCTACTTAGCCTTTCTATTCTCTTTGATAAGTAATCCTATTACATCATCGACAGACAAATTATCATTAATTGCGTTGTAATTGACTTTGATTCTGTGTCTCAAGACAGGGAAAGCCAAAGCATCGATATCATCATAAGAAACATTGTAGTTTCCTTCCATCAAAGCCTTGATCTTACCACCAGTGATAAGAGCCTGACAGGCTCTAGGTGAAGCACCGAACTTAACATATTTTCTAGCGACTTCAGAAGTTTCATCAACTTCAGGGTGAGTTTTGTGGACGAGTCTCATAGCATAGTCCAAGACATCTTGAATCACAGGAACTCCGACAGCAAACTTTCTCATTTCCAAGATGGTGTTTCCATCGACGACAGGTGTAGCCTTTTCAGATTGATCAGCTTGTGTCATCGTGACGATGTCACCCAATTCTTGAACTGAAGGATAATCCATAGTCAACTTAAACATAAAACGGTCCATCTGAGCTTCAGGCAAAGGATAAGTACCATCTTGTTCGATAGGGTTCTGAGTGGCCAAGACGAAGAAAGGCTCTACCATAGGATAGTTGACACCACTGACTGTAACCTTATGCTCCTGCATGACCTCCAACATAGCTGCTTGAGTCTTAGGAGTAGTACGGTTGATTTCATCAGCTAAGACAATTTGAGCAAAGATAGGTCCTTTTTGGAAGGAAGTAGTCAAATTACCATCTGCACCTTTTCTGATAACATTAGTACCAGTGACGTCGTTAGGCATCAAATCAGGAGTAAACTGAATTCTGGAGAACGGCAAGGACAATGTTTGTCCCAATGAACGAACTAATCTTGTTTTTCCAGTTCCAGGAACACCTTCGAGCAAGACGTTACCACCAGCGATAATAGCGGTAATAACATTGTCTATAACATCATCCTGACCTACGATATCTTTGTGAACCTCTTCTTTAATCTTAGCAATAGATTCACTAAATTCTTTAAGCATTTCTTCGTTTTCCATGTTTGAGTTTCCCCTCTTTAATATTAAATATACAATCTAAGTCTAATTACCACCCTGTCCAGCATTATCGCCAGTTCCAGAGTTGTCGCCAGTTCCAGTGCCGGTTCCGGAATTGTTTCCACTTCCGGATCCGGAGTTATCTCCGGAATTATCGCCACCATACAAATACTTGAAGTAATCAGAGACAGAAGAATCTACATCACTATCGCCAGAGTCTTTAGCATCGTTAGCGGCTTGACCTTGGTAATCTTTGATAACTTCACCATAGCTCTTGGATCCCTCATCTCCGGTGTAAACCTTATCGTTTCCTCTATAGTTGGTGTTTCCTTCTCCACCACCAGCTCCATCTCCTTTGCCTTCACCTTTTCCTTCACCTTGCTGTCCGCCACTTCCTTGACCTTGGCCATCGCTTTGAGATCCATTTTGGCCATCGCCTTTGTTTCCTTGATTATTACCTTGGTTTCCTTGATTACCTTGTTCACCTTGATTGCCCTGGTTACCTTGGTCACCGTCTTGATCGCCACTGTCACCATTGCTTCCGCTGTCACCATCGTTGCCTTGGTCACCTTTGTTACCTTGGCTACCATCTTGATCACCACTGTCGCCAGGCTTACCATCACTAGGATCACCACTACCGCCACCGCCATTCTGAGTAGGATCGATAAGTTCTTCCATCTTTTTCTTTACTTCTTCAGCTAAGGCAGTGTTGCTATTTTCGATTTGAACATCAGTAATTAAGTCAGATAAAGCTTGTTCGAAAGCAGTATAAATACCCTGTTTCAAAGTAGTGATTTTTGCACCGTTAGAGCTACCACATGCCTTGGCCTCTGGAGAGTAAGCTTTGAGCTTTGTGCTCAATATATTGAAGATTCCATAGATTTCATCGGTAGATTCAACCTTAGAAGCTTTCAAAGAATCATCGATATGAGCTGCCCAAGTATCCAAATAGCTACCTAACTTTGCTCCATCAGAACGAATATCGCTCAATGAATAAGGCTTCAAATATTCGTTTCCATCTGAATACATAGTGAGATATCCATCTTTATCTTTGTTAGTGGCTGACTTCTTTATTTCAGTGTTGTCTTCCAACCAGTGGAATCCATCAGTGATGATTTGGTTATCGGATATTCCGGTGTCACCATTGAACATTCCGATTCCGACCTTAATAAAGAATGTATCGCCGTGTGTTTGAAGTGCAAGACCGATTTCCTCTTTGACGTTTACTCTATTCAAAGCATCATCGACTTGACCTTGAGCATCTTTAACTTTCTCAGTTCTAGAAGCAATATCAGTATCATTTTCCAAATCAGCTTGTAGTTTTTCTAAAATTGCAAACAATTCTTGTTTGAATTCCTCAGAAGCATCCGATTTAGAAATGTAGTCCTCGATGTCTTTGATGATATCATCAGTACGATCATTGAAGTCTTTACCATTATTTCCAGGATTTATAATCGTATTAAATCCTTCTTTAATTTGATTTGTAAACAAAGAAGTAGTGAGTAAGGAAGCTCCTAAGACTATTGCAGGTAAAGTCCAAACAGCAAGCTTTACAGTCATCTTCTTAGGATTTTGCTTCTTGACTTCGACTTTAGCATCTTCTCTTTGCCTATCGATCAAGAATGAGCTCTTTCCTTGGAACTCCACCATTGTTGCGCATTTCTCTTTGAGATCGTAAGTGGAGTCGATTCTCTTTGCAACATCGCCTTCCTTAGGATTCTTGACAACGCAGTAAATAACTGCAGTTACCAACATAGCTAACACTCCACCACAGACCTCAATTGTGATATAAGGCCAGGTGGTCAATTTAGCCAACAAAAAGGACATTACAAGGATTGCAGATACGACCAATCCCAAAGCCAATCCCCACAAAGAACCTTTAATAATGTTCTCTAAAACAAGTTTTCTTTTATATTGTTTTAACATAAGCTAACTCCTTTCCACATAATGGATAAAAGCTAAATCAATTTTTAAATATTTATATCAACTTTTTTAATATTTATATCAAACTTTATTTTAACTTCTCTCCACATTTCCTCGCTCTTTGAGCTACTAAATATTAACACTAAATATAAAATTAATCAAATAAATAGGTTGAATATACTTTGAATTCCTGCTGAAAGTACTTTCATACCATTTTCTTAGCAATATTTAGGCCTTTTCGAATGCAGTTAAAGTCAATTGATTTTCAATGCTATCAAAGTAAGTGCTAAATTCATCTACACCCATGTTGAAATAAGGAACATCAAACTTCAAGCTTAGGAGTCGAATCAACACTACAAATAAGTTGGATTTGTAGGATTATAACCAAGCAAAAGAATAGGTAACAACAACGTAGAAAAGTAATGATTTTCTATATTTCATGCTAGATACATCCTTCCACTCTTTAAAACCAGAGGTAAAATATCACTACATTTTTAAATGCCAAATCTCATAAAAAAATATCCAGTCCCTCAAGGGGCTGGATATCGACTAAAAGTATCTAAAAAGTTGAAATAGAGTATTTATCGAGATACTGTTTAAGCCTTGTCGAATGCAGTCAAAGTCATAGCGACTTTGATTTCAGTTCCGATGTTAGGCTCGATATCTACAGTACATATTCTTCCATTCTTTTCACAATAGCCGGTTAAAGACTTATAAACGACATCGTTACTGACTATGTAAGTTTCAAATGTATTCCAACCAGCAGCATCGAATGCAGTCTTAGCAGCTGCAATTTCAGAATCACCACCATAGTTATATCCAGTAACAACCAATTGATTGCTAAAGCTAGAATAACTTGTGTATGGTTCATCTACACCCATATTGAAGTAAGGAACATCGAAATTCAACTCATTCTTCATTCTTTGCTTCACATTTGTGTGCCAATCTGTTCTTGTGACGGAAGAGAAGTTTGGTAAGTAGAAGATAGTAGCTTCGATTCCATTCTTATCACTGGCTTCAGATGAATAATTGCTTTGGTAAGTAATCTTGAAATAAGATCCATCTGCATTTGTCTTAGTAGCGACAACTGAAGGATATGTGTAGTATCCGAATGGACTATAAGTAGTCTCAAATCCAGCTGCCTCTAAGGCTTCTACCGCTTTATTTACATAAAGAGGTGAGAAGACTGTATTTCTTGTATATAGTCTAAGTTTTCTATTCCAATTGATTAAATCTGAAGGAGTAGAAATACCCATATCTTCACCTAATCCTGTTGTAGGAAGATAGATGAACGGATCGACTGCATGATTTTGGAACAAATAATTCATCTGATAAACGATATTTTTATCATTAGAAGCATTAGCCTTAGTCAATGATGCCCAAGTTGAAGGTGTAGTAGAGAGATTAGATATGGCCAAATCATGATAAACACTCATTGTTATTTTGCCAGAATACTTCTTCACCAAGATTCTAATCTGACTTCCATCACTCAACATCTTATATCCGCCCATACAATCCTTAGATGTAGCATAGGAAGAAGATGCAGAACAATAATCAGCGTGCCAACCTCCATCAGCAGTATCAGCATCCAGTTTAGTCTTAGCCAATTCCAATACATCATCGTTCCAATCACTTCCAGTGATAGTGATAACATTGACACTTGTACCTATGGTCTTCGTTGCAACAGAAGGTAAGACTGTTCCTAAATAGACATATGGAATAGCAGATTCGCTTCCAAATTCCTGTGAGAAAGCAGTCTTTATTTCAGCGGTCCACTCCTTACCATTTTCAGGAATGAATCCTTCCTGATAAGTAATCTTGATATAAGGAACATCAGTTGAAATGTCCCTAGCTATATGAAGAGTTAAAATATCTTTATTAGCTAGTTTATACGTGAAGTAAAGGGATGTGCTATAGGATCTGCTCGAATCATAAACGAACCCTTTATCTGAAGAGAATGCTGCTTTAGCATTAGTGAATATCTTGCTATCATATGCATTTCCATAGATATTGAATTCCCTGGTCTTTGCATCATATGTATACATAGGATATTTTGTTCCCAAATATAAGTATGGAAGATCAAAATCCTCACCATATGCTGTATGCAAAGCATTAGTGATTTCACTAGTCCAAGCGGTAGGAGCATTATCCTCATCGTATGTTTCATCATATGAAATTGAATTTGAAATAGAAGGACTATAAGAACTATTAGAATACTTGAAGGAAATCTTCAACGTTCTACCATCATCAAAGGCCTTAGTAGCATACAAACCTTTGATATATGCTTCATCATGAGAATACAAAGAAGTACACATCGTCAACTGGGTATCCCATCCAGCAGCATCGAAAGCAGCCTTTGTATTCAACATGAAGCTTTCAATATTGTCGAAGCTAAATTTTAGATTGAATTCCAAACTACCATCAGTAAACTTGATTTCATCTTCTGTACTGCCTGTATCAAAGAAAGGAATAGATACATTTTCACCTAAAGTCTTTATGACAGACTTAGCTCCTTCAGACCAATCAGTAGCAGTAGTTGCAGGCATAACAGCAGACTTGGCTATTTCGATATATGCAGTTTCGTCATCGTCTTCTCCATCCTTGAATAAAGCAACCTTATAAACATTTCCGTTGATTTCCTTGAGAGCTATTCTTTTAACCAAGCATCTATCCGAGTAATCCTTAGATGAATCGAAATCTTTTATCAAAGTCCATCCACTATCAGAATCATATGCAGTATCGAATAACTCGATAGTCTTTGCATCATACTTTCCACCACAAATGATGAAGTTAGGATCATATTTATCCACACTGCCATCCACATAAGGAGTTGTAGTTCCTATATATACAAATGGAATTTCATCCATTCCATCCGTGTACTTAGCTGTGAATTGAGTCTTGAGATCATCCGGCCATGCAGTCAGTGAAGAAGGTGTGAATATTTCAGTCTTGGAAACTACAAAAACAGGATCTCCATCGATGTTCTTCCTGATGACAGCCTTATAATCATTGATTCCAACTGTTTTACTGAACGTCTTGCTTGTCTCTTCAGCTGTATCATCAGCCTCTGCTTCAGCAACTTGCTCAGTCCAACCATCACCCTCAAGTGTCTCTTTGGCCTTAGTCAAGAGAGAAGCATCCCAAAGTTTTCCTTTCAAATATAATTTTCTTGAATTTGTATTGTAAGAATCAACTTCAGGGCTGACTGTTCCTAAATAAATATAAGGTAAAGTAAGTCCACCCAAAGACTTAGCTATGTTATCTTTGACAGTCTTAGACCAATGATCCTGGTTAGTGTTATCGAACTTTTCATCCAAAGATACGACCACCTGTGCTTTATTATGATATGTACCTAAAGTAGCTACTAATACACTTCCATTATCAGCAGTATAAGTGGCAGTATACTTGCTCATATCCTTTGGATCTTGTGCCACAGTCCAGATAGGATCAGCAAAAGTTTCTTGGAAGATATCACATACTTGGTCGTCCCAAGTACCACCAGTGATAGTCATGACCTTTGTAGCATCAGCTGAGAAATCGATTTTATAATTCTTAGTTCCTAAATAGATAAAAGGTATGATATCAAAGGCACCTAAATAGTCACTCATATCTTCCTTTTCTTCATCTGTCCAATCACTTACGGAAGTATCATCAAATTTTTCAGACCAATATGCACGTAATTCAAACAAACCATCTTTGTTCGATTCGACTATAACATCGATGTCAATCTTGTCGCTATTTGCGACAAAAATGCTATTGACAACCATACATCCCCAATCATAGCTGATATAAGTATCCTTAGCATCTTGAAGGTTGGATGAGACAAACTTATTTCCGACCAAAAGAAGATAGGACTTATATCCATCATTAGCATCATCACTTACATAAGATACATCTATGCTTTTACCGATATCGATATAAGGAAGAATATTACCTCCTAAATACTGAACCATGCTAGCAGTAACTTCCTCAGTCCAAGGTGAATCCTCTGGTTTGATGATATCGGGATCATCTTCTTCATCAGGGGTAGTAGAGGTAATTGTAGTTCCGCTTCCGCCACCCGCACCTGTATCAGATTTAGGGACGTCAGGCTTAGGTGTAGCAGTAGAAGGCTTACCAGTATCAGTAGCAGTAGCCTTAGGAGTCGACACTACACTAGTTGGATTAGTAGGATTACAACTAGTCAAAAGAATAGGTAACAATAATGCTGAAAAACTTAAAATTTTCCTATATTTCATATAACACATTTCCTTTCGCTCTTTTGAGCTGAAAATATGATAACACAACATTTTTAAATGTTAATACCTTTATCAATTTAATTTATAATTAATTATACAAACCTAAAAGTGTTAAGTTTTATTTTCAATTTGAGTTATCTACTTTAATTTTGTCAAGTGATATACAGAAATAAGCTACTGAGCTTTAGAAGCTCAATAGCTTATATAAATTTATATAGAAAATAAAATAATTGCTGTTTAACTAATCATTAAATCCAAAGGATGGATGCACATTCTTTACAAATGTAATTCTAGTTTTGAAATACTGGAAAGTAGATTAAGTCCAATATATTTCAGGAATAACATTTATTTCATAGTAGTAACCAGTCTTGGAATCCTTATAAATAGCTTGTATCGATTTAGCTAATTTATACATAGCATTAGGTTATTATGCCCTTCCTTGACAGTCCATCCTGCATCAGTCAAGACTTGAGCAATATCATCCATTTGATTCTCGTCGTAGTTCATCGCATTGATGTAGACCAATAAATATTTAAAGTTGTTAAGATAAAAAACTGCTGAATCCTTATAGGAATCAGCAGTTAATTATCATTTTTATTTTCTATCTATTAAATAATAAATTTAGAATCAAATCTTTGTATTGAATAATCAACAGTATAAGTAGCACTTGAAGAATATTTGCAATACAAATTAGGCTTAGCTGTAAAAACAAACGCATCATCACCTATTGTTTTTGTTGCTGTAATTACTTTTGTTAAAGCATAATATTTAGAGCTTGGAATCTCATATGACATAGATGTCGACCAGCCATCCGCATCTAAAACTGTAGTAATTTTGCTAAACTCATCTGCATCATAATTATATCCAATAAAATAAATTCTATCAGAGGTAGCAGTTGCCGATGGCGAAGTATATGAAGGCCAGTATCCAGTTTTACTAACTCCTATATTGAAATAAGGAAGAACAAATCCAAACTTTGTTTCCATATATCCTTTAGTCTTATCATTCCATTCAGTTATAGAAGAATAATTTGAATATGAAGGCAAATAAATAATTTTCACATCATATCCAGGTTGAGTCGGATTGGTGGCAGTTGCACTAGGATATGATGATGAATTTGTAGAAATATGAATATAGAAATGAGATCCATCTGTATTTTTAATATGAGCAACTATTGATGGGTAAGCGCCATGACCAAAAGCATCCAAATCAATTTCATATCCTGCATTTTCAAGGGTATCAACTATTCTATACAAATTTGATGGTGCAAATTCAGCATTATATAAATCGAAACGAACACACTTATTTGAAGTTTCCGTTGTTGTCGATGACACGTTAGGTAACTTTAATCCATCTTTTAAGAATAAGAATTCTGGAATAGTTTTATTGTCAAATACTGATGCCATAACAGTACTCAACTTTTTAGAATCACTGGTCGCAGTAGCATCAGTTAAATCATTCCAGGTTTTAACTGTAGCAGTCGAGTCCACTTTATCATAATAAATGTTTAATACGATAGGAGTTTTAACATTATTAATAGTCGCAGAATTTTTCTTCAATTCCAAACGCAAAGCAGAATGATCACTGTAGATTTTATAAGCTTGAATAGATTGAGTAGTTCCTTTAACTATTTTAGTATGCCATCCACCATCATTTGTATCAGCATCTAACTTTTCTTTAGCCAAATCTATAACTTCACTATTCCAAGTAGAACCAGCTAATTGAACATATAATTCATCAGTTACTTTCTCATTCTTAGTAATATAAGGAGTAGCTGTTCCTAAGTATATGAAAGGAATGCAAGTTTCACCTTTCAAATCATCCTTTAAAATAGTCTTTACATCAGTAGACCAATCAGTAACTGTTCCATCGTAGTAAGCTTCAACATCAGTCAAAGTAATCAAAGGTCTTGAATTAGATTTGGTTAACTTTACAGTTAAAGATTTTCCATCAGATGATGTCTTAGTCGCATTTAAAGTGGTTGCGGTTGTAGTTACATTATTAATAGTAAAACCATTATCTATAAGAACTTGTTTTGCTTCTGCAATAACAGGGTTAGTATCAGTATTTCCCCAGTCTCCACCCCAAATTTGCATTGTTTTACTAGTTTTATTGTAAGTATAAATAGGATGGTTTGTACCTAAATAAATATAAGGTAACACTGATCCAAAATTTGTCTGCATAGCTTCTTTCAAGCTATCACTCCAGTCAGTAGGTGCGTTTTCCTTATCGTATGTAGCTTCAAAGCCGGCAGTTATAGTTGTCTTTTGACCAGATTTTTTTCCATTTCTTCCTAATTCAGCTTTTACAAATACTTCTTCATCACCAAATGTCTTAGTCGCATAAACTTTATCGATATAACACTCAGAATTATAAGAAGAAGTGAAGAAGAAATCACCACGATAAGTTAGTGTGACATCCCATCCAGCTGCTTTAAATGTATCATAGATGCCTACTAAGTGAGATACAGCGTCATCATGAGCATATGCATTATTAATAGTCAAAACTCCATTACCAAATTTAATTTCATCAGCATCTTTTCCTGTATCGAAGAATGGAATTTCAACATCACTTCCTAAAATACTAGAAACAACTTCTTTTGATTCAGCCGTCCAATCAGTATTAGCTGTTAAAGAACTATTAGCAAATTTTCTAATTTCAAACGATGTAGTTTTTTTTTCATCTTTTCCAGTTGTGAATAACCCAACTTTATATGTAGCATCTAAATTGTCAAACTTTTTCACCGCTGCTCTATAAACATAAGTGCCACGTGATGAATCCCTGGAATAAGTATTCATTTCACTTGCTACATACCATCCGTCTTCTTCAAATACTTGATCGAATAAAGTTACGACTTTTTCATTATATGCCCCGCCATAAATGACCATTTCACTATCATCTATATATGTAGTCGTATCAATATAAGGAGAAGCTGTTCCTAAATACATAAAAGGAAGAATTTCGTCAATTCCATCGGTGAATTTATCTGCAAACCCATCTTTAATAGCTTGAGTCCACGCAGTTATTGTAGATGGATCATAGTTCTCTGTCTTAGTCACAACTAGCTTAGGATAATATTCACCTTCAGTCTTTGCTACTTCTTTTGTTAAAGTAGCTTTATAACTATCATGTTCTCCACCTAATGAAAACTCGACTTTAGTCTCACCTAATGGTGTATCAGTATCATCGTCAGTTGTGTCATCTGCTTGATCAGCTTCTACTTTATCAGTCTCAGTCTCTTTGACTTCAGTCCATCCACCATTGGTTACAAAAGCTTCTCTAGCATCATCAAAAATAGAATTGTCCCACAAGCCACCTGATAAAGTTAATTTCCTTGAATTTGAATTAGTAGAATCAATTGTAGGATGAACAGCGCCTAAATAGACATAAGGAAGCGTCTTACCATTGCAGATATTAGATATTTCAGTCTTAACATCTGATGGCCAGGCAGTTTGATTCTCTTTGCTGAACTTTTCATTCAAAGCTACTGTCATGGTAGCTTTATTACCTGTTCCTTTTGCTAAAGTAGCAACCACTGTGGTTCCACTCAATTCATCTGTATAGGTGGCAATTTCTTTAGATGCATCTTCAGTATCTACTTCAACTACCCAAGTAGTTCCAGCAAAAGCATCTTCAAAAACTTGATCGACTTGATCGTTCCAAGTTCCGCCAGTCACAACCATCACTTTAGAAGTGTCATCGTTAAATTCCACTGAATAATTAGTGGTTCCCAAATATACGAAAGGAATGTTGTAATACTTTCCAAAATAATCTTTTAGCTTAGTCTTCTCTTCATCCTTCCAATCAGTGACAGCTTCAGGATCAAATGGCTCTGTATAATAAGCCTTCAATTCAAACAAATCTTTATTACTAGTAACTGAAATTTGAAGATGTTGTTTCTCTGACTTAGCATAAAAACTAGTGTCATAGACCATAGTAGACCAGCTGTACCCATCGTATAAGTTTTCAGCATCTGTCAAACTTGCTTCGACAAATTTCTCGCCAGTCAATACGAGACTTGATCTATAGTTATCTTTGGAGTCATTCTCATTCCATTTAATGTCGATATCTTTTCCAATATCGATATAAGGCAAAATGTTACCTCCTAAATACTTGATCATAGCTTTAGTGACTTCTTCACTCCAAGGAGAATCCTCTGGTTTGATGATGTCAGGATCATCTTCAGGCTCATCAGGTGTGGAAGAAGTTGTCGCTTTTACACCAGTATCAGTTTGCTTTGAAGTAGGTGTAGTTTTAACAGTTGAACCAGGCTGAATAGAAGTCGGAGAAGAAAGAGTTGAACTAGTCGGATTTCCACAACTAGTCAACAACAACGGTAATAAAAAAATAGAAAATGTTAGTGCTTTTTTGTGTTTCATAATACATATGCTCCTTTTGCTTTTTAGAGCAAAAATAGTTTATCATAACGAAAAGAACTCAAACCTTATTTTTTCTTATATTTTTTATTGAAAGCGGTTTCGTACATCGTATAAACATCAAACAACTTATAAGCATTAATATAATTTTTTAGCAACAAAAAAACTAGATTTCGTTTAGAAATCTAGTTTTATTCCAAATATAAGATTAGACTTTATTATTATATGATTTGAATAGTCAAAGTCACGTTTTTAACAAATCCAGAGATATTAGGAGTCATATCTAACACGAATGTTTTGCCTTCGTGTTCATATTTTCCATTCAATCCCTTGTATATTGTGCCATCCTTAACTAAATAAGAATAAGAGATATCCCATCCACCATTCTTTAAAGCTGTATATGCCTTGTCAAACTCAGCTTCAGAATAGTTATAAGCAGTGATGGTCAATTTGTTAGATGAGAAGCTGGACTTAAGAGTATCATTCCAAGTCGCACCCAAATCAAAGTAAGGTAATACGTAGCCATTCAAATTAGAGCTCATGGCATTCTTAATATCACTATCCCAATCAGTCTTGCTGTCATCAAACTTCTCATAATTATAGATATATACCTTGAATCCATGATTGATTCCATATTTAAGATATCCATCATCATCTAAGCTCATATCACCATCACCAGGTTTGAAATCGATCACGAAATCTCCGTTATCAGTAGTCTTAGTAGCTGTAAATCCAGGCAAGGAACCTTGAGCAAAAGGATTCAAAGTAGCTGTAAATCCTTTGGAAGTCAACGTTTCCATAGACTTGTAAATTGAATATGAAGTCAATTCAGAATAATAATTATTGAATGAGACTCTTCTATTAGAAAGACCAGATTCACTTACAGAAGTGCTAGACACACTTGAATCATTCTCAGTAAAATACAAGAAGCTAGGAATATCAGCAGCACCAGTAATTCCAAATCTATCCTCTAAATAATCGGTAGCAGTGTATCCACCATACTTAATTGAAGTCCAGTTAGTAGGATTCTCGTTATAAGAATGAGTGTTTTCTGTATCAAAGAATACATCCATTTCAATCTTATCATTGCCATTCTTATAAATTTTCAAACGCAAGTATTTATTATTGCCTAAATCTTTATAAGCAGTGACTGCAGAGCTTGTATTCCAGCCGCTTTCTATTTGTGTAAGTTCAACATGCCATCCACCATCAGTTGTATCAGCATCTAGCTTTTCTTTAGCCAAGTCTAATACTTCATCCTTCCAATTTCCACCGACAACACTGACTGACTTCGTGTCGGAATTCATCAAAGTCTCAGCACCGGTAGTTGAATCAGTGACCTTATATTGGTTATTGGAGGCACTTACTGTAGGTGCAATAGTTCCTAAATAGATATAAGGAACAGCATTCTCACCTGTCAAATAAGAGCTGAATGCAGTCTTAATAGGGGCTGTCCATTCAGTTCCTGCTGTGGGATCAAATCCTTCCACAAATGAAAGTTTGAGAACAGGTCTATCCTCGGACAAATCCAAATCAGCAGTCAAAGCATCGTTATTAGTCTTTGTATACTTAGCAACCAGTTCTTCACTGCTAGATGAACTTTCATCGATAGTAAATCCGGCAGCAGTAAATGCAGTTCTAGCATCAGCTAAAATTTGATCATTCTTTGCATTACCCCAAATGCACATGATTTCACTGCCGCCACGGCCTTCATCATAAGTGATATAAGGGGATGTGGTTCCTAAATAGACATAAGGCAATGTGAGTCCGTATTTAGTAGAAATCTCACTTGTAATATTGCTAGTCCAACCAGAAGCAGCTTTAGACTTGTTGTATTTTTCTTGAGTCGCAACTGTCCCAGACATATAGCCATTGGTATTTGATTCGACCTCGATTACAACTGTCTTATCATCATCAACCTTCTTAGAAGCAGAGATATAATCAAAATCACAGTTAGCATTGTACTCAGTACGATACATATTGTGACCGAGCTTGACGAAAGTCCAACCATCAGCCTTCAAAGCTTGATAAACTTTCCAAATTCCTGTACTCAATGTTCCACGAGTATAAGCGAAGTTGATTTTGAGCTCTCCATTATAGCCAGTAATTGAAGCTTCTCCACTATTTGATCCAACGTCGAAGAAAGGCATCTCAAAATCAGTTCCTAAAACATTCTCAAACGTCTTCTTAGCTTCATCACTCCATTTAGTAGAAACATTAGAATCAACTGATTTAGTAATTTCAAGGAATGCTGTCTTGTCTAAAGACACAGAAGTATCTTCATACAAAGAGAACAAAGATACCTTATATACTTCATTTCCTACTTTCTTAAGAGCAACTCTATAGACGGCACTCTTATCATCGTTATAGCCGCTTCCATATGAGTCATAGTCTTCGTTTGCGACTACCCATCCAGATTCTTCGTTGAACTTTGTATCAAATTCAGACAAAAGTCTTTGATCGAAATGACCACCACCGATAATTAACTGTCCGTAAGAAGTTACTTTAGATCCATCCATTTCATTTGATGTTGTCATATCACCATTGATAGAGGGATTAGCTGTTCCAATATAGACCTTAGGAAGTGTATCATCCAAAGTATCTTCAAACATATCTTCAAATTTAGTCTTAATTGCTTCTGGCCAAGCTGTAAATGTATCAGCGTTGTATTCTTCACTCTTCATGATAGACAAACGTGGAGTTCCATTTGCATCTTGCATCTTTGTAATAGATACCGTGATTGTTTGTCCGTTGACAGATTTAGAGAATTTAGCAGAATTAGAGCCTTCTTCAACAGCCTCGCTAGTCCAACCATCTGCTTCAAAAGAAGCCTTGGCGCTAGTCAAGATTGCATCATCCCAATGTTTTCCTAAAACTGTAACTCTAGCACTGTTTGTGTTGGTAGCATCAACTCTAGGATAAGTAGCTCCCAAATAGACATAAGGAATTTCTAAATCGCCAAATGATGCTTTGAATTTAGTCTTAACTGCTTCTGGCCAAGCTGTTTGATTCTCAGCATCAAACTTTTCATTGAATTCAACACTCAACTGAGCTTTGTTGTTCTTTTCTTCCAAAGTGGCTGTAAATGTACTAGCATTAGCTGTTGTATAAGATGCTCTCTTAGTTGTGACAGGATCATCTTCCTTAGTTGCATCTGTCCAAGATGCGAATGTGCTTTCGAAGATTGATACAACTTCATCGTTCCAAACTCCACCAGTAACAACAAAGTCTTCATCTGCTGTGGTTTGAACAGTAGAGCTCTCACCAATCTTTACTCCGGTATCCAAGAATTCCCATTTATAATTTTGAGTTCCTAAATATGTAAAGGGAACAACTGTGCTAAATTGTCCGAAATGCTCAAGCATAGCTTCCTTGACATCATCATTCCACTCTGTGACAGATGAAGAATCAAATGGTTCATCATAATAAGCACGCAATTCAAACAAATTATCATCAGTAGGAGAAACTATAACTGTCAAATGATTCTTTTCATTAACTGCTGTGAAGACATTATGAACAAATACAACTTCATATCCATATTTCTTATATGTTTCAATAGCATCTTTTAAGTTAGATGCAACAAATGTATCACCCGTCAATACAACACTGGATAAATAGTCGTCCTCTTTATCATCTTCAACATATTTTCCTTCAATTTGATTGCTTTTACCAATATAGACGTCAGGAATGACATTTCCACCTAAATGTTCTTGCATCAATTGAATGATTTCTTCATTCCATTGAGTCTCACTAGGATCCACATCTCCACTATCTTCGGTGGTTCCAGAAGGTGACGATGTAGTCGAACCCTTGTCTGTAGGTTTAGTAGAATCTGGTGTAGGCTTTTCAGTAGTAGAACCACTTCCGGGATTTGATGGTGTAGTAGTAGGCGTATTTCCGCCACAGCTAGTCAACATCAAAGGAAGTAAAAGAATTGAAAACAAAGTACTTCTCTTAAATTTCATAATATAAAAGCTCCTTTCGCTAACTCTCGGGTCATGAATGAGTATAACACAATTCAAACTAACAATAAAAAAATAATTAAAATAACTTAAAACTTAAAGCACCCAAGCTTTGAGTAACTTTATTTAGAATACTTATAGTATAAGAAAATCTAAAAAGTGCCTATAAGTTATAGTTATTTGCTAGTTATTTCACGTTAGTATATAATTGCACTTATTCACAAGAAGGTTTTTATATGGAATCACAAGAACCAAAGCCAAAAAAAGATATAGGATTAACAACAATAGAATTGGAAATTCCTGAAACTTACATAGATGATGATAACTTTTTCTCAAAGTCTATTTCTTGGAAGAGAAGATTGAAAATTGTTGAAAAAGTTTTGACTATATTCATGGCTATCATCGCAATTCCTTTATCAGCATATATAGCTTCATGGATTGATATTGCTCAAGGAGGAATGGTGGCAGCACCATTAAGATTCAATCCTTTCTCGAAAGAATTGTGGTCGATAACAATATTACCATACATCTTATCATTCATCATTTTGATAGCATGTGAATTCTTCTTCAAAAACATCTCACTCACAAAAGGTGTTCTAAAAACGACATGCTATTCGCTAATATTATCAGTCCTAATAAACGTCACCACATTTACTTTGTGTACTGCGTTTAGACAAGCAATAATCAATTCTGAATCAAATCTATATTATGCATATATTGCAATGGGTGCTATAGATGGATGTGTCTATACATTCATACTATTAATCATAAGGATAATTTTAAAAGTAATAAACAAATCAAACAAAAAAAGAGTGATCATAGTCGGACCTAAAGAAGATGCTCAAATATTGAGCAAGAAGATGATTAAAGAAAACAAAAAGCAATGTACTATCAGATATGTTTTCTATGAAATAGATGGTCAAATATCCGAAGATATATATACTAAAGTTAAAAAAGTGAATACGATTATTTTATTAGATAGTCTTACGGCCAAGAATAAACAAGCCTTGCTTCTTTATTTCTCTTCTTGCAAGAACAAAGATATCTTCGTATGTTCTTCATACTTTGACATAGTCTTCTTAGATGGAACACTTACACACGTAAATGAAAAGATGGCATTTGAACAAAGGCCTTTATATATCGATTCTGTAGAAGCTTTTGTTAAACGTGCTTTCGATATAATCGTTTCCTTGATTGCTCTCATTTGTTTGTCTCCTATTATGTTGTTGACGGCTTTGCTTGTAAAATGTCAAGATGGAGGTCCTGTCTTTTATAAGCAGACCAGATTAACAAAAGGATTAAAACCGTTTGAGATATATAAATTTAGATCGATGAGAGTAGATGCTGAAAAGATTGGTGGCGCACAATTAGCTAGCGAAAACGATCCAAGAATAACTAAGATTGGAAGAATAATACGTGCTACAAGAATCGACGAGCTTCCTCAAATAATAAACATTCTTAAAGGCGATATGTCTTGGGTAGGACCTCGTCCTGAGAGACCTGAATTTGTTTATGGCTTTATTAGAACCAATCCATTATATAGATATAGATATAATGTCAAAGCTGGACTCACTGGACTTCAACAAGTCTCTGCAACTTACCACACATCATTTGAAGACAAGCTTAAATACGACTTATATTACATCCAAAATCAAAGCACTATATATGATTTAATAATCATATTTAGAACTGTTGGAGTAGTTTTCCAAAAGAGCATGGCTGAAGGTGCCGACCCCGAAGAGATGGCACTTCCTATGGAAGATTTCTTGGATGAGCAAGATTATACATTCAAGGATCACGGTAGTTATTTATCCATTTTCAAAAATGAAGAAGTGGAAAAGCAACAAAAAAAGAATAAATAAGACATTAAATAGCATTAGGCTTAATGCTATTTTTTTATGTTGCACGTTTTATCATTAACTAAAAAAAGCAACTTGTTTTAACCAACAAAAAAACTCACCATCTTTCGATGGTGAGCAATTAATGTTTATATAGATTAGTCCTTGAACATTTGAGCTAAGATCTTAGAAGTCATAGCCATCTGATCGGCATCGACATATTCCATTCTTCCATGAGGATTGAAGTCTCCATCTCCGATATTAGGAGTAGGAAGTCCCATGAAAGAAAGCTGGGATCCTGTAGTTCCACCACGAACGGCAACAAATGAATAAGGAACATTCAAAGCCTTGAATGCATTTGTTATAAGCTCGATAGATTCAGGGCATTCATTAATCTTTTCAATCATATTATGATATGTATCGACTACAGTCACAGTAACTCTTCCTTCACCATACTTTTCATTGAGAATATCACCGGCATGCTTAGCAATCTCAGCCATATGCATAGCCTTAGAAAGATCATGATCACGAATAATATATTCCATTGTTGCATGCTCTTCTGAGCAAGTCATATTGCAAAGATGATAGAATCCTTCTCTCTCTTCAGTAAATTCAGGTCTTTGGAACCAAGGTAAAGATCTGTCGAATTCAATAGCTAGCATATTGGCATTTATCAATCTATTCTTACTAGCACCTGGATGAATATTGAATCCTTTGATATCTACATGCATAGCTAAGGCATTGAATGTTTCTATGTTTATTTCTTCTAAATCTTCACCATCGACTGTGATTCCAAACTTGGCTTTGACTTTATCCATTGATACATGTTTAGCATCCTCACCTGTCTCTTCATCAGTGGTGAAATGAATTTCCAAAGTTCTATGCTTGCAACGATGATTAGGGAGTTTTTCAAGAAAATCCATGACAGCTGAACAACCAGCCTTATCATCACCGCCTAATAAAGTTGTTCCATCAGGAATAATCAATTGATGTCCGATAGACTTCTTCAAGTAAGGATAATCTTTAGCATGAAGGACAACACCATGTCCAAAGTCGATATCGCCGCCTTCATATTTGATAACTCTAGGCTTTATATCACTTCCCTTAGCAGCAGGTGAAGTATCCATATGACAAAACAAAGCTACTCTAGGAAGAGTTTCTTCCTCTGAAGGTTTAAACACAGCACGAACAACACCATAGCCATTAATATCCAATTCATCAGGCTTAAAAGTCTTCAATTCTTTATAAATTACTTCTTTACCAAAAGCATATTGTCTATCAGTAGAAGCTTTCCCTGGTCTAATCGTCTCAGATGAAGTTGTATCAAAACTGACATACTTCTTAAATCTTTCAATAATATCCATTTTATTCTCCTTATAACTCCATATAGAATAAAACAAATAAAATCATTTTATTTCGGTAATAGTCTATTTCTTCTTTCTTTTAACTAATAATATAGATAAAAGAATAATAAAGAATACAAATAAAGCTAATATAAAAATGATAAAAAATACATTCTCATATGTATATACAGATAATGGAGAATTAATATGATCATAAAATGGAATTTGAGGTTCCTTTGAATAATAATAAAATCCATCAGGTCTTGTCGATCCATACATATCGATCATCAATATATAATTTGAAAGATTAACAAAACATGAATAATAAAGAATGATAGAAAGCAACAAAGAAATAACGAGTGGAATCATGTAAATCATTAAGTAATTGTATATATATTTCTTCGTGGATAGTCCGTTGTATTTATAAAACTCAAAAATGCTGATAGACCATTTCTTTAATCCTTTAAGACTGAAAAATAAATAGATGATAAAAACAATAACAAATCCTACAAATAAATATAAAAACAATAAGAATTTATTTGATTCTACAGATGATGAAAGCTTTATTAAATCTGCTTTGAATGATAAATGATTACCTAATCCATTATCCACCAATGTTTTCATTGTCTTTTTGTCCGCAACTAATGAATAATTAAATTTATTAAAAAATGATATTTCATTTCTTGTCACTTGAGAAAGTAAATTTCTAAATACATCAGGAGAAATAACATTATCATTTGAACTTGAATCTGTTGTTTTAATTTTATAAATAATTTTTTCCTCAGAAAGCAATTCAACTTCAGTGTCTTCTTTTAAACCTTTTAATGCTAAATAATTTCTTTTACTAGGATCTACTATGAATGGATTACCATATCCATTATCAGAATAATAAATCTTTGAGTCTTTAATTGTAAAATTAACAGGTAAATATAGATTGCCCCGTTGTAAAGACAAAGATGAAAATCCATCATTTAAGAAATTCTTAAAGATATCATTAGAAACTACTATTAAAGGCTTTTCTGATTCATATCCTTCAAAAATTGACTTAGCTATATAAAAATCCGGGCAATTATAATCAGATAATTCTTCTTTCTTCATCATATTACCATCTAAATAGAATTCATTGTTCGACAGTATGTTATGACTGCCGTCTTTATAATAAATACAATTATTCTCAATCCTATCATCATTAATCGACATTAAAATAATGTCATTCAATTTAGTATATCCTACATTATCTTCCACAATGGTTTCTGACACTTTTAATGTTATACATTCGGATAAATAGTCATCATCGATCATATCAATTATTTTCTCATCAAAAGGATATGCATCTGCTGAATTAATACGATGATATACGAACGGATCTTGCATCAAAGTATCACCTGAATATATTTTGCTTTCTGTATTAGTACTTGTAAAACTAATAGTTAATCCAAAGAAGATAAAAATGCATAGTATTAGTAATGATTTAATCACAAAATCCAATTTAAAATTTAGTAAATAAGATTTTAAAAGACTAAAAGAACTAATTTTTCCTTTATTTTTATAAGCGATAGGAATTGATATTTTTTCATTTCTATTAGAATTAATTTCAACTCTATCATCAATAAAATTAATACTAGTATCAGGCGTGATATCATTTAATGTATCGGAATGATCAACAATAATAACTAGATTGTTTTTAGATAATTGCAAAAGCTTTTTCTTTAAAATAAGTCTACTTTCTTTTTCTATAGAGCTGAATGGTTCATCCAAAATGTAGATGAATTGTTTTGCTGATAAGCAAGATATTATTTCTGCTTTTTGTCTTTCACCACCACTTAATTCCAATATCTTTTTATTTTCCAATCCATCAAATTTAAAATCTTTAATTAATTCATCGGCCATCTTCAATTCTTCTTTAGATTTATTTAGAATTTTAAAATTTTCTTTTAATGAATATTCATAAATAAAAGATGATTTTTGACCAGCATAAGAGCAAAAACTAAATACATATTCTCTTCTTTTTGAAGAAGGCATTTCATATATATCTTTATTAAACAAAAAGACTTTTCCTTTATCGGGTCTTCTTAAACCTAGCAAGATATCAATTAAAGTGCTTTTCCCGCACCCGCTTTTTCCTTTAATAACACATAATCCTTTGCTAAGAGAAAAAGACAAATCCTTTAAAATTTGCCTATCATCAAATTTAACACATAAATCTTTTATGTTATACGAGTAATCCATATTTTTATTATAAATATCTTTTTTTATTTCTGAACAGGTATCACATTCTAACATAAATGTATCCTGAATTGATTAAATTATGCTAGTATATTATGAGCGTAATCAAAAGGAGATTGAAATATGAAATTATCATTAAATAATATAAATAAATCTTTCTCAAGTTTAGAAATCTTAAGGAACTTATCATTCAATTTTGAGATTGGACATATATACATAATCAAAGGTAAAAATGGTGCTGGTAAAAGCACTCTTTTAAATATTTTAAGTGGAATTGATTCCAAATATAGTGGAGAATTATCCATCGATAATCAAGTTATCACATCAAAAAATATAATCTCTTATTCCGAAACTTATATCAGTTATCTAACACAAGATAGCATTGTATTTGATGATATATCTTGTTTGAATAATATCCTTCTTCCTTATAGCAGCAAAAATAAAGAAAAAGCAATTCTTTTATTAAAAGAATTTGAATTAGGAAATTGCATTGATGAAAATGCATCAAATTTATCTTATGGTGAAAGACAAAGATTAGCATTTGCGAGAAGCTTATATTCAATAAAGCCTATTATTTTATTGGATGAAATTACATCCAACCTTGATGATAAAAGTAGAAATTTAATCATCAAAAAATTGGTTGAACTTTCAAAGAATCATATTGTTATCATGGTTGCCCATGATGAGATTCCTGAACTTACAACTGATAATTGTATCTTTGTAAATTTAAAGGACGGACAATTAATAGCAAATGAACATTTATCAGATAGAGAAGAAGCAAATAATGAATCTATTTTATTGAAGAATAATCCTTCATTCTTTAATGAATTAATAAGTTCTATAAAGCTAAATAAATTATCTTATGCAGTCTATTCGATATTTATCACCTTATTTACTTGCTTATCTTTTATTTTCGGTGGCTTTTATAACACTTACGAAGCAAATAATAAAATTAACATAACATTCCAAAATTATATTAATTCAGCTCCTGGATTATATGTAAGGGGAGATTCTGATATCGATTTAAATCAAATCGATTCAACTAGCATTTTTTCAGTGATCAACAACAATTGTTTATTCATCACAAACAAAACAGATCCAAATTCTAAAATTGTTGGAGTCCTAGCCATTCAATATGGCCAGAATTTTTCCGACTTTGGGATAAATCTAGTTAAAGGAAATTATCCGAAGAATAAAAACGAAATAATAGTTTCTAAAAATGCATATGATTCATATGTATCATTTGTTAAAGAAAATGATGATTTGACAAATGATGAAGCTTCCAACCAATTCTTTAATTTGACAGATTTAGGTTATTCCATTGTCGGTGTATATGAGCCTGAGTTTTATGATAACTATGAATTGCATTATACAGCCACATTAAATACAGCTGCTCTTTCTTATAACTTTATGCTGAACAACGGTTTCACAATAACAGACAAAAGTACTAGATACGATATGATAATTAAGAATAATTATGATAATAGGCACAAAATTAAAGCAGATCAAATAATTGAACCCCTATTATATTGGGATAGCATTTCAAGCACTCCAGATTCTGAATCTAGGATTGAATTAGATGCTGATGGTAAATATCCGTACTCTATAATCGATAAATACAATAGTTGGTTAATCTTAATGTACGGAACAATAGGGCTTACTGCCATATTTGCAATAATAATGATAATATCCTTTTATAATTCAAATAAAAGATTATTCATATTGCTTAGAGTCTCTGGAATGTCGAGAAAAAGACAAATAAAGAATAGCTTTATATGTTTCTCCTTATTATCAATAATAGATACAGTATTGGGAATAGGAATAGGAGAAGGATTAGGTCAGCTAATAGCATTGATATTAAAAGAATCATTCAATCCATGCATATCAATTTTCAATGCATACTATCTTATCCCAATAATATCTCCAATCATTTGCTTAATATCGATAATTATTTTTTACATTGTTTTAGCATATTGCTTAAGCCCTAAGGATTTATCGAAAAAGCTAAATGAAATAAAACGTAAATAAGCTTGTAGATTGAATTTGAAAATTATTTGCAATTTATGTTGACAACATTTTTAACACGCTGTATATTGAATATGAAAATGAATTTCAATTTAATATTAGAGGTGTTTAAAATATGAATAAGATAAAAATATATAGTTTTATAATGCTAAATATAATTAGTTCTTCATTACTATTTTCTTGTAACATGGAGCCATTCAATGGAATATCTACTACATTTGGGCCTATGTATGACTTCACAAAAAGAATAGTCAAAGATAAATTAGATGTAATAACTATAGTCGGTGAGAATGAACCACATGGATTTGAGCCAAATGATCCTCAAATAGCCGCTAAAACTGAAAGAGCAAAATTATTAGTAGCATATGGTCAAGGAATCGATGACTATGCAAAAAATATGACATCTAAGGATAAATATTTTTGCGCCACGACAAACATTGAATTCTTTAATACAAAAGATTCCGATGGAGTCGAGACAAAGGTTAAAGATCCACACGCATGGTTATCGATTAAGGATTCTAAAATAATGTTGAAATCTATTGCAGACAAAATTGTTGAAATAGATCCAGACAACAAAAGCTACTATGAAGAAAACTTAAAAGAAACTTTAGATGAATTTAACGCTCTAGATGATGAATATACAAATGCTCTAGTCAATGATAAAATCACTACTAATATCTTTGTAACTTCCCATGAAGCTTTCGCTTATCTAGCTAGAGATTATGGCCTAATCCAATACGGGATTGCCGACATAGCCGATAACGAACCTAATTCATCTCAAATATCAAAAATTGTCGATTATATAATGACAAATGATATTCATTATATTTGTCTAGAAGAATTAGATGAGCCTGGTCATGTAACTACAGTAATTAATGAAATCCATAAAATTAATTCGACATACAAAATAGATACTGTTCAATTAAATGCATTTGAAGGTGTATCTATAAATGATTGGTCTTCTACTGACAATTATATTTCGATAATGAAAAACAATCTAGATCAGTTGAAAAAAGCTTTAGGTTACAAGCTTTAAAGAGGAAATACATATGTTTGCTTATTCATTCATGCAAAGAGCTTTAATAGCTATAATTCTTCTCGGAATAATACTTCCTATCATCGGATTGAATATGACCACAAAAAGACTATCTATGATAGGCGACACCTTATCCCACACTTCCTTATGTGGTATAGCTCTAGGATTAGCTGCAGGTACAATGCCTACTGTTTGGGCGATAGGAGTGAGTATAGTCGCAGGAATCATAATAGAAATAGTTAGAAACCATTTCAAGAAATATTCCGAATTAACATTATCTATAGTGATGTCCACTTCTGTTGGAGTTGCAGGAATTCTAACTTCAAAATGGGCTAGTGGAAATAAAATAGAATCATATTTGTTTGGATCATTAATAACAGTCCAGTGGGATTCTATATGGATAATAATAGGTGTATCAATAATAACAATATTATTCAATTTGATCTTCTATAGAACTATTATGTATACATCATATAGCGAAAGCGAAGCTAGAATTTCTGGTGTGCCAGTAAAAGCTATGAATTTAATTAACACGATTCTCGTAGCGTGTGTAGTCGCTGTTGCATCTTCGATAATAGGATCTTTGCTCGTATCAAGTCTATTAGTAATTCCTGTTGCGAGTTCTTTGCAACTATGCAAAAGCTATAAATTTACTATGTTGAGTTCAATAATAATATCTTTGATATGCGGTGTTAGTGGATTATGTATTTCATATCCTTTAAGTATCAACACTGGTGGAACTATTGTATTGATGGCTACCGCCATACTCATACTATCAATAATTTACAAGTTTATATTAAAAAACCTCTCTAAAAGCAGAGCTTTAGAGAGGAGTAAGTCGGCTTAACAATTTATATTTATTATATAGATTTGTTAAATTACATTCCTTGAGTTTTCAATCAATTCGTCAACGATTCCATCCCCCAATCCAATCAAAGGAACTATGAAATATTTTGCTCCCATAATTTTGGCTGCGGTCAAATAAATTTTTCCTGCCGGGACAATGACATCTGCACGATCGGGTTTTAGCTTATATTTTTGTCTTCTTTCATCGACAGTCATGCCGGAGAGCTCGTTATATAAAGCCTTCAATTCATCAGCACGAAGAATGTTGACACCTTTCTTAGTCTCGTGTTCAGACATCTTCCAATAGCGGTTGATATTTCCACCGGTTCCGATAATGTTTAACTCACCATATTTATCATGATATTCATTGAGCAAATCCTTAAGCTTGCCCCATGTTTCGAATTTATCTTTCTTAGCTAATATTCTCAAAGTTCCTATAGCAAAGGATGTCGATTCAATAGGCTTTCCGTCCTTGATCAAAGAAATCTCAGTGGATCCTCCACCGACATCGACAGACAAATAAACACCTTCATCACAGTGGATATCGGATATTATAGAAGTGATTGTCTGAGCTTCTTTTTCTCCAGATACTATCTGCATATCAATTCCGGTTTCTTTACGAATTCTCCAAATGATATCTGATCCATTCTTGGCTTCACGCATAGCTGAAGTTGCATAAGCTCTATAGTCTATAACACCATATATATTCATCAAAGATCTAAAAGCTTTCATAGTATCTATCAACTGCTCTTCTTTCCTAAAGCTAATGGATCCAGTAGAGAAGACATCGGCACCAAGTCTTAAAGGAATTCTTATCTCTTGAATTCTAGCAGATACTATCTGGCCTTTCTGATTCTGATAAACATCTTTTATAACAAGTCTACCCGCATTTGTTCCGACATCAATGCCAGCGTAATATCCATTTTTCATGAGCCTAAAGCCTTCCTTCATTATAGTAATTAGATTAATTATAGTAATTAGATTACAACAAAATCATCTATTTTTTTATACTTTTTTCAAGTAATTAGACATGAAAAGGAGATTATAAGAAATAAACCACATTTAAATATGTGGATTTATAAATTGTTTTTGCTTCAAAATATGAGATATTTTCGAAGCATTTCAAATCAATATAGAATACTAAATATCTGTATCAATCAAAAATAGGGATTTTTTATCCCCATTTTAAATTCTAGCAATCCTTACTTGTTCTTATAATGCTTATAAAGGATTTCTTGACTACGAATCTTTCCGGCCCCGTCAGTATATCTTATATTCTGACCTTTACCATCTACAACAAACGATTTCATATTATCGTTGAATCCACTATCAAATATAAATTGCAATTCTTTTTGACAGTCTTTATCTAAGACTGGAGTTACAACTTCAATACGATTATATAAATTACGAGGCATCCAATCAGCCGAACCCATAAAGTAAAGAGGTTTACCACCATTTTGGAAAATAAATATTCTAGAGTGTTCCAAATATCTATCTATGATTGCATGAATATGTATATTCTCTGACAATCCTGGAATTCCAGTTATCATAGAACAGTTACCACGTATTAATAAATCTATCTTTACTCCTGCTCTACTAGCTTCATATAATTTTTCGACCATAGCTTTATCAGTGATATGGTTGATCTTAATTTGAATTCCAGAAGGCTTGCCTGCCAAGTGATTCTTTATTTCATTGTCTATCAAATCACTAAATTTCTTCTGCATTTTGTTAGGCGAAACTAATAATCTTTGGAATGTAGGCTGTTTATAAGGCTTAGCAATCATTTCAAATATCGAATTAATATCATTTACAATCTTCTTATCAGCAGTGAATAAGAGGCAATCAGTATATGTTCTGGCATTTCCTTCATGGAAGTTACCTGTCGATATGACTGCGATATCAGGTCCATCCTTGACTTTCACTGAAACAATCTTTCCATGGACCTTAAAGCCTTCAACACCAGTCAAAACTTCACATCCTGCATCTCTCAAAGTTTGTGAGATTGAAATATTTGACGATTCATCAAATCTAGCCATAAGCTCAACCATACAAGTGACTTTCTTGCCGTTTCTAGCAGCTTGAGTCAAAGCTCTGACAACCTCAGAGTTCTTGGCTGCTCTATAAATAGAAGTTTTAATAGAAACTACTCTAGGAGAAACTGCACAAACTTGTAAGAATCTAATAAAGGCATCGAAAGATTCATAAGGAACATGAACCAATAAGTCTTTTGTTCTAATAGAATCTATCATATTCTTTCCTTGAGCGACTAAGTCTATTTCATGTGTTGGCCAAGGCTCGTTCTTTAGTGAGGCATCGCCAAAGAATGGGAATTTCATCAAATCTTTATTATTGTGATAACGTCCTCCAACTGAAATCATATCTGAGTCATCAATATCCAAAGATCTAATCAATTTATTCTTCAAATCATCAGGAATTCCCGCCCCAAATATTGCACGAATAGGGATTCCCTTGACACGGGTCTTTACAGCTTGAGCAATGGATTGAAGAACACCTTCCTCTGGATCAGACTCAACTTCCATCTCAGCATCCTTAGAGAACTTAAATGCATACGCATCGAATGTATCATACCCCAAACCTTCAAATATATATGAAAGATGGTATCTTACAATATCGTCTAGATAAATTACATAATGATTATTTCCTATATCCGGAAGTTTAATAAATCTACCAGTAATTCCAACTGGGAGAGGAATCAATGCGTACCCTAACTTCTTGGTACCTTTCTTAGACATCTTAACAGCTAAGTAAATATGAGCGTCATTGACATCAGAAAGATTTGCTTTTTGAGAGATGATTATTGGATTTATATATCCAGCAACATTTTTAACATAATAATCATGAACGAAATTTTGCTGAGATTTATTCAAATGCTTCTCATCTATAAGATGAATTCCCTTCTTCTCCAATTCATCAAATATATGTGATTTAATAACATCGTATTCTTTTGAATACAAAGCAGTAAGACTAGTGATCTGCTTCAACGTATTCAAAGCTTCTTCTCTTTCATCTTTAAATTCTTTTCCTTTAGTTTCAGCTATTCTCTTAGCTGAAGCTACTCTAACTTTATAGAACTCATCCAAATTATTTGAATAAATTCCAAGAAAACTCAATCTTTCATATAAAGGAACATCTTCATTAGCTGCTTCTTTAAGTACTCTATTGTTGAAGTACATCCAAGATACATCTCTAACGACATAGTTGGAATCATTCAATTCGATGACATCATCAATCTTTTTACTCTTGTTATTAGCCATAATACTCCCTCCCAAAACAATCATTACTCATGTATATATTTTATTGTTTTTCAAAGATTAAAGATATAAGAAGATTGTAAATACTTATATTTTGGGTTTTATTTAATACAAATAATAAATACTTCTTTCAATTCAAAACTAACAAATTATATATCTATTACATTTCAATTCTATTTGATGCTACTGTATTTCATCCAAGTCATTAGTGTTCTTCCGTCCTTTATAGTTCCATCCATACATTTAATTTCAAATTCTTTAATTGGCATTCTAATAATATTAAGAAATTCATCTGGATCCCTTTTAATATTTCCTAAATATAATCCAGTTGCTAAGAAAGGATATACGATTTCATTAGAATAAGCTGGTGCTGGATAAAATTCACCTAGACTAACCCATGATTCAGCTTTATAACCGGTCTCTTCTTCCAATTCTCTTTTAGCTGTATCTAATAAATCTTCAGCACCATCTCTTTTGCCTGCAGGTAAACCTACTATTCCTCTTTTAAAAGTATTTCTATATTGTTCCTCAACTATAACATTATTCTCATCATCTATAGCTAAAATGACTACTCCATTCTTTCTATCTACTATTTCTCTTATGGCTTCTTTATTGTTAGGCATCTTTACCTTTAACACATCTACATTAATCTTCTTTCCTTCATATATTCTATTTACATCAATTATTTTTTCTTTTAAATCCATAATATTCTCCTATGCTCTAATTATAAGAAATACACTAAAGAATAAATATCATTTTTATTATCTATCTTTAAGCTTTATTAATTATAGATGCTATTAATAAAACAAACTCATTTGTTATAAAATAAATTAAAAGAAGGAAACGGCTATGGAATTTCATTTAATAAACGCTGATATAACAACATTAAATGTAGATGCTATCGTAAATGCAGCAAATAATGATTTGCTTCCTGGGGGAGGAGTTTGTGGAATTATATATTCTAAAGCTGGATATGATGAATTATATAAGTCTTGCTTAAAAATAGGACATTGTAATACTGGAGAATCAGTAATAACTCCTGGATTCAATCTACCTTCTAAATACATAATACATACAGTAGGACCTGTCTATAGAGATGGAAATCATAATGAATCTAAATTGCTAGAATCATGTTATTTAAATTCACTAGATTTAGCAAAACAAAATGATATTCATTCCATAGCTTTTCCTCTAATATCCTCAGGAATCTATGGGTATCCTAAAAAAGAGGCATATGAAATTGCTTATAAAGCTATTTCAAATTATTTAACAAAAGATGATTACGATTTGAAAGTATATCTATGTATTCTAGATAATAGTTTCTTAATATCTATAGAAGAAAGAAGCAAATTGAAAGAATACATCTCTAGCAATTTAATTGGAGTTGGTCATCGTGATAGATGTTTCTTCTCAATTAAAGAAAGAAATCTAGCACCTCGTTTAGCAGCATTTCCAACTAACGAATCTTTCAAAAAAGAAATACAAGATAATTTAGAGAAATCTTTCTCAGATTATTTATTGAAACTTATAGATGAGAGAAATCTAAAAGATTCCGATGTCTATAAGAAAGCTGGAATAGATAGAAAGTTATTTTCTAAAATAAGACGAACTGATTATCAACCTAGCAAAGACACAGCTTTAAAACTGTGTATAGCTTTAAATCTAAACACAGATGATACTAAAGACTTATTGGGTAAGGCTGGATATGCATTGAGTCAAAGTATAGAAAGGGATTTAATCATTCAATACTGTATCACTAATAAAATATTTGATTTGATGAAAATTAATAACTATTTATTCTCTTTTAATCAAAAAACTTTAGATTGATTATTTGTCGCTTTCAAAGCGACCTTTTTACATCGAATTATTTATATAGTATCAACGTAAAAAGGAGAAAAGAGATATGAACAATTCAACAGAGTTAGTAGTGATACTAGATAGATCAGGTTCGATGCAGAGATTAGCTGAAGATACTATTGGAGGATTTAATTCTTTGATTGAAAATCAAAGAAAGCTAGAAGGTAAATGCACAGTGACTACAGTCTTATTCGACAACAAAGTAGAAATTCTCTATCAAGGGAAAAATATAAAAGAAGTCCCGACATTAACTTCTAAAGAATACTTTGCTAGAGGGTCGACTGCTTTATTGGACGCTATAGGAATAACAATAAATGAAACTAACAGCAAAATTTCATCGATGAAAGAAGAAGAAAAGCCAAACAAAGTTTTAGTTGCTATCACAACAGATGGATTAGAGAATTCATCCAATGAATATTCTTATTCTTCAATCAAATCCTTGATTGAAGAGAAGAAGAAGCTTGGTTGGGACTTCATATTCTTGGGAGCAAATATTGACGCTATTGGAGAAGCTAATAAATTTGGAATAGAAAGAGATATGGCAATGAACATCAAAGCCACTAAAGTCGGACAAAGATATGCTTTTGAATCCATCAATAGAGCGGCATACCATGCTAGATTCTCAAACGCCATTTCATCCGATTGGAAAGATACACAAGAAATCGATATACCAGAAGAAAAGGAAGAAGATGTTAGTTTAAAGGAAAGACCTATAATTTTAAATCATATAAAAAGATTTAGAAAATAAATATAATCTCATCTAAAACAAATACAATTCAAAATCAAATACATAGAACAAACTAAGCCTTTTATTTATATAATATCCATTTGTGAGGTGAAATATATGAAAATAGTATCTATCAATAGAGATATATGTATAGGCTGTGGAATGTGCACAGCAATTGCTGATGCAGTATTTGAGCTTTCCGATGACGGACTAGCTTCAGTCAAGATTCCTAATGGAGAATTGACAAATGCCGATGATGAAGACGTCGCTGAGCAAGCTAAAGATGCATGCCCTAGCGGAGCTATTGAAATAGAAGAGAAATAGATTGATCTATCATTTTAATTAATAAAATCTTTAACACTTCTATTAAGCTTGTTATTTTGGCTTATATAAACGATCTATCTAATATAACAAGTTATTAAGACATCTTAATAAAAAATGCTGTACCGACTACCGATACAGCATTTTTGTTTTACGAAAACTAAATTCCAATTCTAACATGCATCAATAAAGCTTAATTACATCGATAGCTATATTACTTAGCATTCAATGCAGCTTTTTTCTTTTCTTCCATAACTTTCTGCAAGTCATTGTTCTTCTTACGAGTCATACAGTCAGCTCTCATTTGTTCAACCACTTTGAGAGGGACTTCTCTATAAGATCCTCTGGGCATATCTTTGAGTCCGATATTTCCAATGGAGATTCTCTTCAAACTATAAACTCTCTTTCCAAGATATTCCATCATTCTACGAATCTCACGATTTCTACCTTCATGAATAGTTATTTCATAAGTACAGTTATAAATTGAGATTCCAGCTTCCCTTACTTGAGCAGGAGAAGTCATTCCATCTTCTAGAGGAATTCCATTTCTGAGTTGTTCGATTTCAGGTTTTGTAAGTCTCTTATTGATTTTGACTTCATACACCTTGTCAGGACTTGATGAAGGATGCATGACCAAGTTTGCAAAATCACCATCGTTGGTCAAAAGAATAAGGCCTTCTGAATTGATGTCCAAACGTCCGATAGGGAAAACTCTTCCATACTGAGGAGGAACCAATTGAGTTACGAGCTTTCTATCTCTTGGATCAGAAGCAGTGCAAATAAATCCCAAAGGTTTATTAACTGCCAAATATACTTTTTGACCTACTCTAGCCAAAGGATATCCATCAACTTCAATATAGCAGTTAGGATCAAAAGAACTTCCTAATTTATCGACAACCTTATGATTTACTTTGACTTTACCTGCTGTTATATAATCCTCAGCTTTACGACGAGAGCAGAATCCTCTATCAGCTATAATTTTTTGAAGACGAACTAATCCATCAGCAGATACATCGTTGGATTCATCCTCTTCATGCTTTATTTCTTCCTCAGGTTGTTCTAACTGAACTTCTTTGTTTTCTTCTTCAACTTCGGCTTCTTTTTCGATTTCTTCATCTATCATATCTTTTACCTCACTTTTTTCATTTCAAGTCGATTTATTACCCATAGACCTAACTGCTGAGCAAACAGAGTTGCTTTACTATTTGCTGCTTCATCCGACAACTGCTTAGGCGAATGTGCATCGATTCCTATGATGCACTTTGCCCCCATCTCACTAGCTATTGAGAAGAATGATGTAGTCGGATAAGACCATCTATATTCTTCTCCAATTTTCTTCTTTCCTGATCTTATCCCACCGACATTAATTTCGAGAGGAACATCACATTCCATAGCTGTTTCGATTATCTCGGTAGAGATTTTACGACAATCGGAGTCAAAGGTCTCCACTTCACTCAAAAAAAGATCAGGATGAACAAAACAAGAGTATAAACCAGAACGCAAGGCTTTGCAGGCAACTTCTTTATAAATATACAAAGTATTTGCTGTAGTTCCTTTTCCAAAGTGAGCATAGACTTGTCTCAATGAATTCATAGCTCCGTGATTTCCTAACAGTAGGTAATCCAATGTTCCGGTTTGAAGAAGCACTTTTAAGTAAGGCATATAATAATCAAAAGCTTCGGCTTCATATCCCAGATATATTTTGATTCTACCTTCATATTTCTTAGCTAGAGATCTAATCGAATCAAAATACCCTTGAGCTTGATTATAGGTGCCTCTAATTCCAGGCTCATTGAATCCAGGATACATGACATGATCAGAGAATCCTAATTCAGACAATCCCATGCCCAATGCTTCTTTCACATAATCTTCATCGATGCCATCAGCATGACCGCATCTATAAGTATGTGTATGATAATTTCCAGTCATGCCAAAGCCTCCATTTAATATTATATCTTTAATAAGTCACCTTATAAAGGACAAGTCCTTTACCAGGGACTTTCAACCTAGGTGTACCCGTAACACCTATTCCAGAGAGTTTGTCTTTGATAGATTCCAACGAAGATCTACCAGTCGCCACCTCAACAGCTGCTCCGACCATAAATCTAACCTGATATCTATGAAAACAAGGGCCTTTTATATAAGTGAATAAAATTCCATCTTTCTGTATAACTTCTATAGATTCTATTGCACTTATATAAGTCTCATTTTCATCCTTTCTATCATCTTTAGAAGAAAACAATTTAAAGTCATGAATCCCAAGAAATATATTTAATGTCTCTTTATATTTATCTATATTTATTTCTTTGTTTGGGTGATATAAATGAGATTGAAGAAACGGCTCCCCTTCCAAATCAATCAAATAAATATATGTTTTCGAATGAGCTAAGAATCTAGGGCTAAAAGAATCATTTCTTTCTTCTATTGATTTTACTTTTAATATTCCATTAAAAGGCAAGGATAAAACTGAAGGAAGTTTATTCATTTTTATCCTATCATCACAAGGAGTAAAAGCACAGACGAAATCCATTGCTGAAACATCGCTATCCAATCTAGAGCAGCACTCCAAATCTATAGGCCTATCATAGATCCTAGATAGAACTTTTTCTAATTCACCTTGGACAGTCTTACATCCTTTTTGCTTTTGTGTTCCTTTAAAGCAAAGACCATCAAACCCAATATGCATTACATATTTCATAGAAAACTAGCAATAGATTTTAAATATATCGATAACAGATCCATCGACTTGGAAATAAACAAAGAATAGAGAAGATGCTAATGCAACACACCCGAATATCAGCCATAGAGCATCGACAAATCTGAAAGGATATTGACGATAACGAGTTCTTTTCCCTAATGGATCATATCCTCTAGCCTCGAGTGCATAGGCCAACTCCGATGCATGATGAAAAGAAGTTGTTATTAAAGGAATTAATAATGAAACAATAGCTTTTATTCTATCTTTAGCTTTACCATTTGAATAATCCAAACCCCTGGCTGCTTGAGCTTTAAATATAGTTTTAGCTTCACTAGCTAATACTGGGATAAATCTCAGTGCCAAAGACATAGTCATAGAAAAGGCAGCAGTAGGAACATGAAGCCAGCGAAGTGGAGTTAAGTACCATTCCAAGGCAAAAGTCATATCCATAGGTTTAGTAGTAGAAGCAAACATCAACGATAGAATAACCATTAGGAAGATTCTAGCTATGATATATCCGATAAATAAGAATGTCGCAGAAGTTATTTTTTTCTTACCTACCTCAAATAGCACTTGGCTATTACTAGTCCAATCAGGTGCTTTCCAAAAGAAGAAATTCAATATGACGACAACAAACAATAAGACCCAAAGAAATGACATAGATTTCATCAGGCTGCCAAATGAAATCCTACTTATCAATAATCCAATCATCAATAGAACAAATATTCCGCCCAATACAACTAAAGACATTGCGTATGGATATACGACATCCACTCTATTTCCATAAGGCAGGAAAATTGCAACCATAAAAACAACAAGCAAGAATAGCTTTACTCTTGTATCCATTCTATGAATAGGTGTGTTGAATGGGACATACTGTCCAAAAGATCCAAATCCGTTCATACCCTACACCTCTTTATCTCTTCAGCTAAAGATTTTGAATCTTTAACTTTTTCTAAATCTATATCTAACCCACCTTCTTTAAGCTTCAAAGCATATTCAAACGCTTTAGGTGGAACCAAAGAAGCTTTATCCATAACTTCCTGATCTTGGAAGACTTCATAAGGCTTTTTATAAGCGATGAGTTTTCCATCGCTTATTACCGCCATACGATGTGCATTCTTCAACGCAAATTCCATATCATGAGTAATGAACACAATGGTCATACCTTCAGCATTTTTAGCCATGATACTATCCATTATTTCTTTTGCACCTTCAGGATCCAATCCAACTGTAGGCTCATCCAATATTAAAATCTCCGGGTTAAAAGCCAAAATACCCGCTATTGCTACTCTTCTCTTCTCACCGCCAGATAATTCAAATGGGGATCTAGAAAAATAAGAAGTTGGGATTCCAACTGAAAGCAGTGCATTTTGAGCATTTGTTTGAGCTGTTCCTTTATCCATCCCAAAATTTTCAGGTCCGACCATAACATCTTTTAATACACTAGTTTCAAACAACTGCATCTCAGAGAATTGAAACATGAGTCCAATCATCTTTCTTAAACTCTTCCAATCCTTCAATTTCTTAGGCTTTTTATACTTTATCTTTCCATTCTTCTTAACCACAGGAGTTTGATCTACAACTATTCCATTGGGATAAGTTATAACACCTGTTGTCGGAGTTAAAAGAGCGTCGATGTTTTGAACGAGAGTCGACTTGCCAGACCCTGTCTTTCCGACCAAAGCAATGATTTCACCTTGTTCGATATCCATCGAAACATCGATGAGAGCTTCTTTCTCATTAGATGTCTTCCTATCATAAAAATAACAAAGATTCTTTACTTGGAGTGCTGACATAATTGCCTCCCTAATTCTTCAGGGTTGTCAAACTTAGAAGTCTCAATTCCTAATTCTGATAAATCATTTCTAAGCTGATAATCAAAGGGAAGAGTAAGACCTAATTCTTCGACAAGTTTAGGATTAGAGAACAATTCATTAGGTGAACCGGTAAATCCAAGTTTCTCGTGATCCAAAGCTATTACATAATCCGCTTTCTCAATCTCAGCCGTTTCATGTGTCACTGATAAAATCGTTAAGTTAGGAAACTTCTTTTTTAAATCTTTGAGCATGCTTATCATCTCAATCTTGCTCAAAGGATCGAGCATCGAAGTAGATTCGTCCAAAAGCAATATAGATGGATTTCTAACTAAAATCGAAGCTAATGCGACACGTTGCATTTGACCGCCAGATAGTTTTGTAGGCTCTCTTTTAAGCAAATCAGTCAAATTTAACTTTTCTGCTATAGTCTTCACTTCTTCCAGCATCTCTTTATAAGATACTCTATTGTTTTCCAATCCAAAAGCGATATCTTCTTCAACCGTAGCACCTACAAATTGAGAATCTGGATTTTGGAATACTATTCCAACTTGCTTTCCTATCAATTCATCAACGTTATCGTCAGTAACTTGTGTTCCGTTAATAAACAAAAGACCAGATGTAGGAATAACTAATCCTGCAATAATTTTAAGGAGAGTTGATTTCCCAGTTCCATTTCTTCCTACAATACAACAATACGAATTCTTAGGAATGGATATAGATAAAGAATCCAAAACCATTCCCTCTTCTTTTGTATAGAAGAAAGACAACTTCTTTGTTCCTATAGCTTCGTTTTCTTCTCTCTTATCCATTTGAGACCTCGTTATCATATTTTCCACTGTTAATATCTTCTATCTCTTCTTTACTCAACTTCTCACCTCTAGCTTTTGCTTGGATCTTATGAGCTTTTAGTATAGCAAGTCTCTTCTTTTTAAGTGTGTTTTGTTCATCAGTTCCATAAGAAAGTCCTTTTCTTATTCTGGTTTCATGAACAATTATATAAATCCAATAGCCACCATACACTAGAAATGATACAACACCGACACCAATTAGGACACCACGAAGTAAATTCTCATCCTTACTAGTTAAAACTCCCCAGAGCATGCTTATGAGCAAAGCTAAAATCAAAAGGACAATTAAAGATTTCAAGAAATACTTCCAATAAGGTGTTGGTTGTACTGGCTTTCCTTCGTCTCTATAGCTCATATTTCACATCTCCAAAATCTATTTGCGGGACTCTTCCTAGATATTGAGAAGTTTCAACACCAGCCATTTCAAGCAGCTTTCTAGAAGCTATCGAATAAGTTTTATCGTGATACTTATCATCTAAAAAAATAACTTTCTTAATTCCAGCTTGAATAACCGCTTTAGCACATTCGTTGCAAGGAAACAAAGTTACATATAAAGTCGATCCTTTGAGTCTTCTTTCAGTGTTCAAGATAGCATTTAATTCAGCATGGCAGACATATGGATACTTTGTATCCAATTCATTTACACCTTCTCTAGCCCAAGGTATTTTAGAGTCATCGATACCGATAGGCATTCCGTTGTATCCCAAAGATAAAACTTTATGTTCGTCAGAAACAATTGCTGCTCCAACTTTGGTAGAAGTATCTTTGGATCTAAGAGAAGACAAAATTGCGATGGACATAAAATATTCATCCCAATTTATATGATTTGTTCTTATATCTTCCTTATCTTTAACTATTACTTTAGGTAAATTGCTCATAATAAACACCTCTCTACAAACAAGAATAATTATATATAAAAAGAGCAAAATACTATTAGGTTATGAGGATTTTATAAATTTCCTCTTGCAAAATCAAAGTAATGTGTTTATAGTTATTAAGCACTTGGGTCTTTAGCTCAGCTGGGAGAGCATCCGCTTGACGTGCGGAAGGTCATAGGTTCGAACCCTATAGGACCCACCATTAAGAGAAAAATCAACGACACGAAAGTGTCGCTTTTTTTGTAGATATACAAGCCCTACGCGATTTTAATACACTTCTAAAACACTTGCCGATAAAAAAAGCACGTTCTTTTGGATAATCGTGTCTTGAAAACCATTTCTAATAACTATATTAATAAAAAACACTATTCACTTTTATTAATAATTTGCTAAAATAATGTGCTGTCCATATAAAGACAGATGGAGAAATACCCAAGCGGTTCAAGGGAACGGTCTTGAAAACCGTCAGGGGGAGCAATCCCCGCTAGAGTTCGAATCTCTATTTCTCCGCCATTCGTATTTTCTACGAACCATCATCGTAAATAGATATGGCATCGTATTTGAAACTCGCCCAAATCATAGGTAGAGTGATATACAAAAAGATCCGATAAAATCGGGTCTTTTTTTAATTCTAGTAGTCTAAAAATTTAAAGAGTTGGTAGTAAAAATAAAGAAATTTGAAAATTTCCAAAAATATCTCCAAAAAGCTCGAGCCGTGATTCTCAGCTTTTTCTTAGAAAATAAATCATTGCGAGAATTTAATAATTCAAAGATTAGATTCTATGAAAGAGATAATATCGGCAAAATACAACATATATGAATTCCTATTCTAATTCATCATTTAGAATCAATTTAAAATCTAAAGCATATATAAAACTTATTGTACAAACGAAATATGTAAAATAGTAAAATATAAAACTAGGAAATCAAATTCCACTTCAGTGCCAAAATATACGTCTTATTCATTATAAAATTGACAAATAACCAAACTTTAAATACATGAGTTCAGTCAATATCATTGTCACTTCATTCCTTATAGTGTTAAACTTTTATTGGAAATTAAAGAAAAATGGGTAAATTTATTGAAAACGCTCCATCGCCTGAAATACTTATGAACTCATTACGTTCAATGGGATATTCATTTGAATCTGCTTTAGCTGATGTTATTGATAACTCTATTTCTGCTAATTCTAAGAATATATATTTAGAATTTCCTATATCTAACAAACACACTCCATATTTGTCCATACTTGATGATGGAATAGGAATGAATAAAGAAGAATTATTTAATGCGATGAAATATGGGAGTAATAGGGATAATTATTCAGAAAAGGATTTGGGGAGATTTGGTATAGGTTTAAAGTCAGCTTCTTTATCTCAATGTAGATGTCTTACAGTTTTAAGTAAGACAAATGACTCACTTAATGGTATGCAATGGGATTTAGATGACGTCATTGCAAGAAGGAAATGGGATTGTAAAGAATTGTCTAATGATGAAATTCAAGGTCTACCTTCTTTAAATGATTTGCAAAATCTTAAAACTGGCACTTTGGTAATTTGGAGTGATTTCGATACATTTGATTTAAAGGATCCATCTAAAGCATATGAAGCTTTGTCAAAAAGAATTGATAATGCAGAACAACATTTAAGATTGATTTATCATAGATTCCTAAACTCTAAAAACAAGCCCTTAAAGATATATATAAATAGAAGAGAAATAACTGGTTTAGATCCATTCCTGGAGATGTCTAATAATCCCAAAAATGATCTTAAAAGGCCTTCTTCAATTGAAATACCTTTAGATGATGGAACTAAAGCACTTATTGAAATACAAGCTTGTATCTTGCCACATCAAAATGATTTAACAGCTGAAGATATTGAAAGTCTTGGCGGATCAGAGATGATAAGTGATGGTCAAGGATTTTATATTTATAGAAACAAAAGACTGATCGTTAATGGGACTTGGTTTAGGCTTTCTCCTAGAAATATGAGTTCTGAATTATTCAAATATGGAAGAATAAAAGTAGATATTCCAAATACATTAGATCATTATTGGAAAATCGATATAAAAAAGCAAAATGCTATTATTCCTTCGGCAATTTTAAGCTTGTTGAAGCAAAAGGTTCTTTCAATTTGTGAGCGTTCTAAAGAGAAAACTGCTAAAAGGATTCGTTTGTCTTATGATGCGGAACCTGAACGAGTTTGGGCTAAAGAAAGATGTCGTGATAACAAAGATAAATTCTTTATTAATACTCAATCAAATTTCGTCATAGATTTTATTAAGCAGTTTGATGATTCAACTCAGCAAAAAATAACAAAATTTTTAAATGTGTTATCAACAACAATACCATTTAATGATATTTACTATTCTGTTTGTGATAAAAAGAATCAAACTAAATTAACCCCTGAAGAAATTGGAGAAATTGCTAGTCAAGGATTAATTATAATCCAAAGAAAAATGAGTATGGAAAAGATTGACTTTGATCAAGCTCTTAACTCTGTTTGCAATTCCCAACCTTACAATAATGAAGATGTAATCAATGAGATAAAGAGGCAAAAGGGAGCATAATATGGAAAACATTAAAAAAATAAATTTTTATTTGTCCGCATTTGAGACTGAGAAAAAATTTGAAGAAGGAGAATCAAACAGTCAATTAATTTTAAATGATGACAAGATTAATAAAATTTTAAATAAGATTTTCTCAGTTTATAATAGGCCAAATACTTTTTCCAATATTAATGAGGAGGAGAAGAAAGTTCTATTTACTAAAATCAAGTCTCTTTATAATGTCTACCAAGATGAAGGATCTGTCTTACTTGGTACTCAAGAACCCCAAGATTTGCATTGGTTTGAGAAATTAAAAGATTCAGGAAATTTTGATTTTTATTATTGGAATAGATATAAAAAATATTTATTAGTGAATAAGCATTTTGCCCCAAGAGTTATTGATACTCTCGAAAACAATACTTTAAAAAATATAATGTCATATATTGGTAACCCTCAATTGAAGTCTGAATTCTCTAAAAAAGGACTAGTAATGGGCGATGTTCAATCAGGCAAGACGATGAATTACATTGGTCTTATGACTATGGCTGCGGATGTCGGATATAAATGTATTATTCTTCTAACAGGAACATCAGAAAACTTACGTAGACAGACTCAAGAAAGAGTAGAGGAGGGATTCATTGGCCAAGACATAGATACTGGCGATGAAGTCGGAGTGGGCATAGGAAGAGCCAACGAAAAGAGTAAAATGCCAAATGTGGCCACAAGTCGTTCTGACGATTTTAAGGGGAATAAAGAAAAATCAACCATCTGTCAAATAGATCCTGATGGGGAACCTTTGATTTTTGTAATTAAAAAGAATGCTGAAATATTAAAGAAGGTTTATCGTTCCATCAAGTCACTTAACACCAAACAAACTCCATATATTACTTCACCTTTATTAATGATTGATGATGAGGCTGATAACGCTAGTATTAATACAAACAAAAAAGATGAAGACCCTACACGAATTAACAGTGAAATAAGAAAAATACTTAAATTGTTCAAGAGAGCAACATATATAGGCTTTACAGCTACACCTTTCGCCAATATTTTCATTAATTGTGATTCTTATGATGAAATGTTCGCACAAGACCTATTTCCCAAGGACTTTATTTATTTAATACAATCTCCAAACAATTATTGGGGGCCTGAGAAATATTTTAATGCACCTAATAAATACTTAAGAATAGTAAAAGATTATGATACCCATATTATGGAAATGAATCATAAAAAAGATTGGTGTGGTGCAAGACTGATGGATTCAACATATGAAGCAATCAATTGTTTCCTTATTATTAATGCTATTAGAGATATTCGTGATTTAGATACCAACACACATAGATCTATGCTTTTAAATATGTCTAGATTTAAAGCTGTACAAGAAAGAATAAGTAAAATAGTAGAAGATTACCTAAAAGATGTAATAAGAATAGTAAAGCAATGTTCAAAATTAGGTGCAGAAGCCTTGGAGAATGAAACTGTTTCATCTTTAAAGAAAACATTTGATAATCAATTTGCTGATATATTGGGCAGAAATGGAACACTTATAACTTGGAATGAAGTATTTTCTAAACTTTATGACAGTATTAAAGACATTCAAGTTGCAACAATTAATTCTAATAAGTTTTCGCCTAAATTAGACTATAAAGCAAACGAAAAGAGAGGACTTAGAGTTATTGCGGTCGGTGGAATTGCTCTTTCAAGAGGATTAACCCTAGAAGGATTGTGCGTTAGTTATTTATATAGAAACACAGCTACATATGATGTCTTAATGCAAATGGGTAGATGGTTTGGATATAGAACAGGATATGAAGATCTTATTAGGATTTACTTAACTGAGAATACAGAAAAATATTATAAAGAGATTTCAGATGCCATAGAATCACTTAAAACTGATATTGTAAAAATGGGATTGGAGAAAAAAACACCCCAAGATTACGGAATAAGAGTTAAAGATAATTCTGACCAGCTCGGAATAACTGCTTCAAATAAAATGAGAAATGCCTCCAAGAAAAAAGATAGGAAATCATTTTGGGGAAGTGTCTGTGAAACACCGTACTTGCTTTCTTCGATTAAAGACATTGCTAATAATAGCCTAGCTACTATTGATTTTCTCAATAATATTCCTCCTTCTCTTAGAGATACAAATATTAAGAATTCATATTTTAGAAATGTGCCAGCTAAGTCGATAATTTCTTTTATTGAAAGACTTAATTTATCAGAATACAACCAAAATTTTTCAAAACAGCAAATCTTGAGATTCCTCAAAAAACAACTCGAAAAAAATGAACTCACAAATTATGATACATATGTTATTGGTGGGGATAAACGCAAGCAATTTATCAACATTACTCCAATGATTTCTATACCTTTGGTTGAAAGAGGGTTTGATTTAACTGATGATCATAAAATAATTCGTATAAGTGGTAGCAGAGCTCGTTTAGGAGCTAAAGAAGACACTACAGCTGGTTTGCCACAGTCAATAGTGAGCGAATTAAAGGCAAAAAAGCCCTCCTTTACTGAAGAGACTTTTTTAACAAAAGAGAGAAATCCGCTACTAATTATTTATTTTCTCGATTTAAAACTAGATGATTTAGATTCACTAAATAGATATACAAGTAATAATAAGGATCTTTCAGATATTGAGTTTTTGAATAACCTATTAATGAATCCTGCTTACACTAATAATCAAAAATTCATTATTGGATATTCTTTGTGCTTTCCTAATAAATATCCTGGTCAAACTAAAAGTGGCGATACTTATTTTGTAAATAACAATGCTGATTATTATGAGAAAGAACATGAAGAAGATTTGGAAAAATATGGAGAGGAATAAAAATGACCACCAATGAAATTAAAGATAAATTTGATGAAATAAAGATAAATTCAACATATCGTAGAGTATCGGACAGTCACCCATTAGAATTGTATTTAGGTTTAGATGAAAGAGGATTTAAGACACTTAGATTTAATGGTAATTTTGATCCAGTTAACCTTCATGGGAATGATTTGTTAGAAGTGAAACAAATAAAAAATAAAGACAATAATTCAATATTATTTATATTTAATTCATTTGAGAACTACTCTGTTTTTTATCGCTTTTGTGAAGACTTAATAAACCAGACAGCAAATATTTTACCTTCTAATGGTTATAAAATCTTAGTTAATCGTTTTAATTTATGGAAGCGTTTATTTAATGGAAACAATTCATACTTAGGCGAATCGGAAGTTATTGGTCTTATTGGGGAGCTTCTATTTTTAAAAGACTTTGCTTTTAAAAAATACGGGATCAGTGATTCATTAGAAGCCTGGACAGGCCCAGAGGAAGCTCACAAAGATTTCTCTATTAAGGAAGAGTGGTATGAGATAAAAGGAATAATAAATTCAAAGAAAGAAGTTACTATATCATCTATTGAGCAACTAGATTCAAAGAAAGATGGTCACCTTTATGTTTATATGTTTGAGAAGATGAGTCCAGAATACGAAGGAATTTCTCTCAACAATTTGGTAAGGACTATTTTAGATTCAATCGAATATGATCGTGATAAAGATATATTTGCTTATAAATTAAAGAAAATAAATTACACTTTCAATGAGATTTATGATAATCTGGTATATGTATTAAAGAAAGAAAATCATTACATTGTTAATGATGCTTTCCCTAGAATTAAAGCTTCTAATTTACCAAAAGCTATTTCTAATGTGAAATACACTATTAAATTAAGTGATCTAGATAAATATAAGGAGTGATAAACATGGCAGAAACATTTGAAGAATATAGAAATGATGAGCTAAATAACATACATATTGAAGCTGAAAAAAATGGTGAAACTCCTGATGCTTTTTTCTTTGAAAACGCCTTATCTAAGCTCCAAGACATGGGTGAAATAACTGATCCTCAAATCTTTGATATTTATAAGAAATGCAGAAACAATAAAATTATGGCTTTTGATGCTTACGGATTTGATGAAGCCGATAAATCCATAGTTTTAATTGCTAAAGATTATGCTGACAATACAGATTCTAAACTCACAAAAACTGATATTGAAAAATATAAAAATCAAATGCTTAATTTCCTTGAAGAGTGCTACGACAATAAATTAAGCAAATATTTAGATGAATATGATGATATGAATCAAATTGGTTATAGCATTGGGAATAGATTAAGGATAGATTATGTATCAAGTGGAGAAGATCAATCCATTGATAAAATCAAACTGTATATTGTAAGTGATAAAGTTTTATCTAATAGAGTTAATTCAACCGATGAAAAAGAATTTTTAGGAAAACATGTTGAATTAAATGTTTGGGGGATTGAGCGTTTCTATGATCTTTATAAATCTGGTCATACAAAGGAACCCATTTTAATTGATACCAACAATTTTAATTTAAAAGAAGGCATTCCTTGCATCAAGGCAGAAATGAGTTCTAACACGAATTATGATGCATATTTGGCAATTGTTCCTGGCCAATTTTTAAATGACATATATTTAAAATACGGTTCAAGGCTACTTGAAGGAAACATTAGAGCCTTTTTAAGCACAAGGGGAAAAATCAATAAGGGAATTAGAGAAACAATTAAAAATGATCCCACCAAATTCTTCACTTATAACAATGGTATAGCTTGTACGGCATCAGATATTAAATTATCAAATGATGGTCACTATATAACTGAATTAACAGACTTGCAAATTATTAATGGTGGGCAAACAACAGCTTCATTAAGTTCTGCTTATCTTAAAGATAAATTATCTTTAGATAATATTTTTGTTCCAATGAAAGTAACTGTTGTTAAAACAAGTGAAGATTATGATGGGATGATCCAAAATATAGCCAAATTTGCTAACAGTCAAAACAAGGTTACTGATGCTGATTTGTTTTCAAATCATCCATTTCATCGTGCTTTTGAAGATCTTTCGAAAAAGATATTATGTCCTGCTAAGCCCGGTTCCCTTTATGGTACTTATTGGTATTATGAAAGATCTAGAGGAAAATATGAGCAAGAATTATTTAAACTCCAAAAGAAATCTGAAAGAGATAATTTCTTTAAAAAGTATCCAAAGGATCAAGTTATTAAGAAAGAAGAATTGGCAAAATACTTTAATACTGTAAATAGACTTGAACCATATATAGTTAGTAAAGGATCCCAAAAAAATATGGCTGATTTTGCCAAATTCATTGATGATCAATATCAGAAATCATCTACATTTATCAACGAAAATTTTTATCACATGTGTATTGCTTATGCCATTATTTATCGAGAAACTGATAATATAGTGAGCCATGCATCATGGTATAACGTTGGTGGTTATAAATTAAATATCGTTCCATACACAATTTCAAAACTTATTTCTCTAATTCCAAAAGGATTCAATTTGGACTTTAATTTAATTTGGAAAAGGCAAGAAATGTATCCATCATTAAAAGACCAAATTGAGAAGATAGCTCCTCAAACCAATAAATTCATTACTAATTCCAGCGGGGTAATTGTTACTGAATATTGTAAAAAGCAAGAAACTTGGGAAAAATTTAAAGAAGTTAAGATAGATCTAACTGATGAATTTAAGAATGATTTGATAAATGAGACCATTTTAGAAGAGCAAGCTCGTGCCAGTAAAAAGGATGAAAAAAATAACAAAGACATTAATATAATGAATGAAATCTTTAATTTAGGTTCCTCATATTGGTCTAATCTAAAAGCTGAAGGATTAAAGAGACATGAACTCAGTGATAAAGACGTTAGTTTGCTAGACCTTGTAATTAAAGCGTTTTTACCGAATGCAACGAGATTCCCCTCGGATAAACAGTGTAAACTAATATGGGAGATAAGAAAAAGATTAGGAGATTTAGGTGTTTTAATATGAAAAACTTTAGTATGGTTGAGCTATTTAGTGGAATCGGAGCGCAAGCTAAAGCTTTTTCACGTGTTTGTAAACGAAGAAATGTCTCTTTTAAAACGTTAAAAACTTGCGAATGGGATATACATGCAATTACTGGCTATTATTTAATTCATAGAAAAAGCAAAGAAATAATTAATTGGTCAAATGAGAAATGCAATAAATATTTAAGCTCTTTTAATTTAAGCAATGACGGTAAAGTTCTAGCTAATATAAAGACAATTACTGGTTTGAGTTTGCCACTTAAAAGGCTAATTTGCACAGCTATTAAAGAGACTCATAATTTAATTGATGTTAAAAGCATTCACGCTCAAGATATTCCTAATAATTTAGATGTTCTAACCTATTCTTTCCCTTGCCAAGATTTGTCTAATGTTGGGGGATTTCATAGAGTCCAGAGAGGTATTGATCGTGACGCCAATTCTAGAAGTGGCTTGCTATGGGAAGTTGAAAGAATTCTAAAAGAAAGAAAAGCTTTGAGCATGGATATGCCTAGATTCCTTATTTTGGAAAATGTCACGTCTTTATTGGCCGAACGTCATAGGCATAACTTTGAGGATTGGAAGGAGCAGTTAAGAAAGTTAGGCTATTACAATAAAGTCTATAAATTAAATTCACTTAATCTTGGTGTTCCACAGCATCGTCAAAGATTGCTAATGCTTAGTATTTTCACCAATAACAATTCAGAGCTAGAAAATAAGATTGAAGATTATTTAAATAAGAATGATTTAGAACAAGTAAGGATAAAAATGACACCTCTTTCTTCTATTCTAAAACTAGATTATTCAAATTCTAAATATTTTAATGAAGCAAAATTATCTCAGCCAAATCCAACGCCATCTCGTAACACTATTTGGGATAATAATTTAAAAATTATCGATGAAAATGGAAATATAGCAGATCATTCAGCTACAATAACAACTAAGCAAGATCGCCATCCTAACTCGGGTAATTTATACTTTGACTATCCTAAGAATAAGCTTTCAAAGTATAGATTCTTGACCCCAAGAGAATGCTTCTTGCTGATGGGATTCGATGAAAACGATTATGAAAAAATAATCAAAAATAATTTAGCTTCAAGAAAGGGATCTTTATTCTTTTCGAGAGACAAAATGTATAAACTTGCCGGAAATAGCATAGTCGTAAATGTCTTAGAACAAATCTTCGATACAATTGTATCTCTTGACGAATTGTTTTTCTCCAATAAGAAATAGTTTCGCACCCTTGCACAAGAAGTGATCACTAAAGAAAGAACCAAAGAAATATATCTCACAGGTTATCTCTTTGTAGATAATTTAGTATTACTAGTTAAGTTATCTTTATTAATTACTTTAAGGCTTAAGAATATTTCACAGTAAAGACTTAGTTATTTCTGCTAAGTAATTTTTCTTGATTATTTTCTTTAAGCTTAATGACTAAGACTAAGTATTACTACTCTTGTAATTATCTAGGCTATTAATACTAAATAATATATTAAAACTCTGTCTTAGACTGTTATTAGTAGTTTAAGAGTAATAAAAAGGGATTGTTAGGGGAAGAAGAAATATTATTAATAGCGACTAAAAGCCTTTAATCACGAGAGCTCTTTTCTTTATATTAAGTAAATTCTTCCACTTGTTTATTTCATCTAAAATTTTTCTTTTAAACATTTTAATGTTCCTCAAAATAAAGACCTGCACCTTTTTATAGCGAGTTTTAAGTATATCTTGCACCTTTTTATAGCGAGTTTCAAGTATAACTTGCACCTTTTTATAGCGAGTTTTAAGCATGCCCTGCACCTTTTTATAGCGAGTTTGGCCTTCAAGCTCTTTTCCAAGCAAATTCCATGCACCAGAAATAATAATTTTTAAATATTTTTCTTCATTTTGAACTATATTATCAATAGGAGGTAAACACAATGTGTACAGCTGCAACATTAAAGACAAGAGACTTCTATTTTGGTAGAAATCTAGATTATGATTTTTCCTATGGTGAACAAGTAGTTATTCTTCCACGTAATTATCCTCTTTCTTTTAGACATGAAGGAAATGCAAGAAAACTCTCTAGTGCACATGAGGGATAAAAAAGTCAGTCTTTATCGATATTTTCA
>ERZ507035.157-NODE-157-length-46679-cov-6.516579_pt1 | contig 46679 bp, 30 predicted proteins | sample MGYA00512873_ERZ507035 | MGnify/ENA metagenome assembly ERZ507035
ACAGCCTGGAGGAGGCGCTTAAGACGCTGGAGAATTACGACGAAAGTGATATCTATATCATAGGAGGGAAAAGCATTTACCGGCAGTTCCTCCCCTATTGTACAACGGTCCATGTGACCAGTATTGATTATACCTATGACGGGGATGCATATTTTCCTGACTTGGAAAAGGAAGAGGGATGGTATTTGGCGGAAGAGGGCGATGAACAGACTTATTTTGACCTCTGTTATACCTTCCGGAGGTTCCAGAGAAAGGAGCAATAAAAAAATTGTTCAACACGCTGAAAAAAAGAAAATAATTTTTGGAAAAATTTAAAAACCGGTTGTAACATGAAGCAGAAAATGTTAATATAAAGCTTGTGCGAGGGTAAATTCTCACAAGCTTCTTAAAAAACAGGAGAACGGGGGAATATATAGTGAAACAGGATGGAACATTATTTACACTTGAAAATGATGAGCTTCTAGTTACTGTTGCCCGCCACGGTGCAGAACTTACCAGGATTTATGACAAGAAGGCGGACCGCGAAGTGCTTTGGCGCGCTGAACCGTCTGTGTGGGACAGACACGCACCTGTGCTTTTTCCGTTTGTGGGAAAATGTTATGGGGGGACGTATGTCCATGATGGGAAAGAATACAGCATGACGCCCCACGGCTTTGCAAGGGATATGGATTTTGAACCCCTTCTCTGCGATATGGACGAATGCTGGTTTCGTTTGAAGGACACGCCGGAGACATATGAGAAGTATCCGTTCCATTTTGAGGTGGAGATTGGACACAGACTGGAAGGCAGGACCATCGAGGTTATGTGGAAGGTCACCAATACGGATTCGGGAGAGATGCTGTTCATGATGGGCGGACATCCTGCTTTTCAGGTGCCGGAAGGGAAGAGCATATACGATTTCACCTTTGAATTTAACCGGAGAGGGTGCAGGGAGGGACGGTTTACGGATTGTCTCCATTATCTTGCGCCTAATGCAAAGGGCTATGAGAAGGAAGAACTTCAGGGAGTTTTAAAGCTGTCAGAGGGCCGGGTGCCGCTGACAAAAGGATTTTTCGATACAGCTCTTACATATATGTTTGATGAGGCACAGGTCAGCAGCGTAAGCCTGATTGTGGATGGAAGCCCCTATGTGACGTTGGAATGCAGCGATTTCCCGTATTTGGGAATATGGACAATGGAGGCCACCCATCCCTTTGTATGTCTGGAACCATGGTACGGTATCTGCGCATCAGATGGATATAAGGGGGAATTGAAGGAAAGAAGGGGAATCATATCGTTGCCCGGATGGGAAAACTGGCAGAAGAGCTACCGGATACGGGTGGAATAACAATGAATGTCACGTCCGGACGCGCGGCGAAACACCAGCTGAGGACGCGAGTATATATTACTAGGAGGAGAACCATGTATAAGATTGTAAAATCAGAATGCCTGGCAGATAAGATATATCTGATGGACGTGGAAGCACCGCGTATAGCCAGGGCCTGTCAACCAGGCGAATTTGTTATTGTCAAGATGGACGAAGCAGGAGAGAGAATCCCGTTAACCATCTGTGACTACGACCGTGAGAAGGGCCTGATAACCATAGTATTCCAGATTGTGGGAGCATCCACAGAGCGCATGGCCGGACTGAAGGCCGGGGACAGCTTTGCAGATTTCGTAGGTCCGCTGGGACAGCCTTCCGAATTCGTGAAGGATGACCTGGAGGAGGTGAAGAAGAGACGTTATCTCTTTGTGGCCGGCGGCGTGGGAAGCGCGCCTGTTTACCCACAGGTAAAATGGCTGAAAGAGCGCGGCATTGACGTGGATGTAGTAGAAGGCGCCAAGACCAAGGATATGCTGATTTTGGAAGAGGAAATGAGATCCGTTGCAGGAAACCTCTATATTACCACAGATGACGGTTCCTATGTACGCAAGGGCATGGTAACCGACGTTGTTAAGGATTTGGTGGAGAACCAGGGCAAGAAGTACGATGTCTGCGTTGCCATCGGACCTATGATTATGATGAAATTTGTCTGCAGGCTCACCAAGGAGCTGGGAATACCAACCATCGTCAGCATGAACCCAATCATGGTGGACGGTACAGGAATGTGCGGCGCCTGCCGTGTAAGCGTTGGCGGGGAAGTGAAGTTCGCATGTGTGGACGGACCTGAGTTTGACGGCCATCTGGTAGATTTTGACCAGGCTATGAAGCGCCAGCAGATGTACAAGACAGAAGAGGGCAGGGCCATCTTACGGCTGCGTGAGGGGACTACCCATCACGGCGGATGCGGAAACTGCGGAGGTGAGGAATAATGGACGTATTAAAGAAGATACCCGTAAGGGAACAGGACCCAAAGGAAAGGGCAACGAATTTCAAGGAAGTATGTCTGGGATATAACCAGGAAGAGGCACAGGAAGAAGCTTCCCGCTGCATTAACTGTAAGAATGCCAAATGTATCCAGGGATGCCCGGTTGCCATCAACATTCCAAAGTTCATTGCAGAAGTAAAAGAAGGAAAATTTGAGGATGCGGCAAATACCATAGCAGAATCCAGCGCCCTGCCAGCAGTATGCGGACGTGTATGCCCGCAGGAGAGCCAGTGCGAGGGTAAATGTATCCGCGGCATCAAAGGCGAGCCTATCTCCATCGGAAAACTGGAGCGTTTCGTGGCGGACTGGTCCAGGGAAAACGGATTCGTACCGGCTAAGCCGGAGAAAACCAACGGCATCAAGGTAGCTGTAATCGGTTCCGGCCCTGCAGGACTTACCTGCGCGGGCGACCTCGCAAAGATGGGATACGAAGTAACCATTTTTGAAGCCCTTCATGAGCCAGGCGGCGTGCTTACATACGGAATTCCTGAATTCCGTCTTCCCAAGTCCGGCGTAGTACGGCCTGAAATCGACAACGTAAGGAAGCTGGGCGTTAAGATTGAGACCAATGTTATCATCGGAAAATCCGTGACCATAGACGAGCTGATGGATGAGGAAGGCTATAAGGCCGTATTCATCGGTTCCGGCGCAGGACTTCCCAAGTTTATGGGAATTCCGGGCGAGAACGCCAACGGCGTATTCTCCGCTAACGAGTATCTGACCAGAAGCAACCTGATGAAGGCCTTCCGCGATGATTACGATACGCCAATCTACCTGGGCAAGAAGGTGGCGGTTGTAGGCGGCGGAAATGTTGCCATGGATGCTGCCAGAACAGCACTTCGTCTGGGTGCGGAGGTGCATATAGTGTACAGAAGAAGTGAAGCCGAGCTGCCTGCCCGTGTGGAGGAAGTACATCATGCCAAGGAAGAGGGAATCATCTTCAACCTGCTGACCAATCCGGTAGAGATTCTGACCGACGACAACGGCTGGGTTAAGGGAATGGTAGTGCGCAAGATGGAATTAGGCGAGCCGGATGCATCAGGCCGCCGCAGACCGGTAGAGGTTGCCGGATCTGATTACACCATCGACGTGGACGCTGTCATCATGTCCCTTGGAACCTCACCAAACCCACTTATATCTTCCACCACAGAGGGCCTTGAGACCAACAAGTGGAAATGTATCATTGCAGATGAGAGCAACGGAAAGACCACCAAGGAAGGCGTATACGCAGGCGGCGATGCCGTAACAGGCGCTGCAACCGTAATCCTTGCCATGGAGGCAGGCCGTGCAGGTGCAAGAGGAATCGATGAGTATCTCAATGGAAATAAATAAGTAAATATGGAATCTGAAATGTAGAGAGCCGGTATCCGGGGACTGTCTGTAGCGGACAGAACACCCTGGATGCCGGCTTTTTGGCTCTTTGTCAATAGCTGGAGGCGGGCAGGCAGGGGAGTTAATTTCCATTTGAAAAAATAACGGAATTTATTATTACATTTATTCAACGGAAAGAGGGCTATGGAAACAGGAGAGAAAGAAAAAGAGTTGGGTATTGACGTTTTAAGGGTATATATGGTATTCTATATAAAATCGCATGGAAATCTCTGTGCAGGATTCTTATTTGCAGTTTTATGGTCATTTGGCTGGTTCGGTCGTTTTTCACGCAGGAATAATTGAAAAAGGTGGTGGTGTGTGTTTTCGTGTGTTATTCAGGATATAGAGGTGTATTTTTATGATATCTGTAAGTTTCTCAGTTTCCTAAAGTCAGCGCTGTTTATCAGTAGTCAGTCACGTTCGTAATTCAATATTCTTGAAAAAATCAGAGAGATTAAATGTATTTTAAAATTGAAGCATATTATTTTGCGCGCTTTGAAATTATTTTGTGCGCCCGGAATATTCATTTTAACAGAAGAAGCGGAAATTTCCCATCTCTGCAGGTGAAGGGATGAATTGCCAGAAACAAACTTAAGGGCAGCGGCGGGCAAAGGGATACAGGAAGAAGAATAACAGGAAGAAGAATAACAGGAAGAAAAATAACGAAAAGAAAAACATCGAGAGAATTGATATCAAAAAAATTCAGACCGGGTATCATGGCAGCCGTCCTGCTGGTACTGTTATCAATTATGGCAGTAAAGCCGGTTTATGCCGGTCAGTTTATGCCGGTCAGTTTATGCCGGTCAGCGGATGCAGGCTGGCAACGGGCGTTGGTGGCGGAATGACGATGGAGCCTGGGTAATGGATGGGAAATCCCGCAGCCGGGACAGAGGAGGCATGTAGTGCAAAGTTTTTTTACCGGAGGAGAAAAAATGAGGATAAGGAATACATTGAAACGAGTGATGGCGTTATTTCTTGCAACAGTATTGGTATGTACGGCAGTACGGACCACCAGCGGAGCCGGGGATCTAATTAATTTGAACCCATACCGCCAGGTGTTCCGGGGTAAGAACCTGAATGCATTTGGAAGGACACACCGGGATATGAACATTTACCAGGTGGGGGAAGGCGCGGGAGCCCTGCCGGCATTATGCATACAGGAAGGCCGCAAACTTCCGGACGGAAGTCCGGCGAAATATGAGCAATATTATGTGGAGCCGGGGAAGCCGGTTCCCGTCATTGGGCCGTTTGAGCGTTATCTGCCCATGGTGCTTGCCTATGAGTGGCTGGTATCGGACAACTATTATGTTCCGGCGCGCTATGGGGTCGTCCAGGTCTATTACTGGGGATGCATGAATGGATATGAACATAACTGGGCATTGCAGAAGCAGGCCATGGAAAAGTTCCAGGCAGTAATGAATGGGGATCCCATGGTTATGGCCTATTTTGAGGAAATGAAGGCCCACATCCTGGAAGGGGAAGCCGAGTATAATGGTACGGGCAGTTCTTTACTGCCTGCGTGGGCTGGTTCTGTCCAGAAAATGGTCCTGAAAGACGGACATTATGAGCTAACATTGGATATCAGCAGCTGTCCGCAGCTTCAGAGCACTTCCTGGTCCTTTCCGGATAATCAGTGGTCATATCAACTGGCGCCGGATGGCAGAAGTGTGACATTTCAGTACAATGGAAAACAGGAACCCCAGGGAACAATTGAGTCTGCACAAATCCAGGGAATCGAAAACCGCTTTTACGCTTATATATTTACCCCGGCCGCTTCCGAAAACTTTCAGAAGCAGTTGGGATGGCTGGATTTTAACCGCCCCATGGCATCTGTCTCCTTTTCAGTTGGAACAGATGCGGTCATGGCGGGCAGCGGTAATTTGGAGTTATACCGCCATTCTGAAACATTTGAGAGCACCTATAACATCGATTTGGAGAAATATTGTGCTGAGACGAATCAGCCGCTAGAGGGAACTGTATTCAACGTGTGGGAAGATTTTGATTTTTCCCAGGTAAATGAGCAGGGGTATGAGGAAGGCGAACCGGATGGGACCAGCGGACAGGTCTATATAAACTGCATGTCGCCGGAGCCGGAAAACAATTATATCTGTGACATCCTGGCCACGGATACAGATGGATATGCCAGGCACAGCGATGCCAGATATTATAATTACAGCAAAACATACTGCATGGGCCATCCTGCCCCGGAATGGATTGAATGCGACCACGAGGAGGATGAGGATTGCAGCTGTGATGAGGAAAATGACCGGCTTCGCGGGCAGTGGAGGGCAGAACAGGAATTGTGCGCAGCCACATGCGATTTCCATGCCCCGAACCATGATGAGGATAACCGTGAACAGGACATATCGGCTATGGAAGCCATGCTGGCGGACAGGGATGAGACATATGAACGGTTCATAGAATTGGAGTACAGTTATCATTTACAGGAAAAGACGGCGCGGACAGGATATATTCTCCACGGAAAGCACAACGATGATAAGGAGATAGAAAATGTCCTGCTGTCATCCGCCCAGGCGGGAGGAAATGCCCGGTCAGCTGTATATAGGCCCAGCTCGTTTGTGGGAAAGGCAATTGAGCCTGTATACACGTATGTGGCGGCAATGGGAGAAAGAAGGTCTTACAAATATCCGGTTCCGGATGGTCAGGAGATGGAGCTTGAGGAACAGCGCAGTATATTCAGCCTATTGGGAGAAAAGAAGGAAAAGAAGAAGGCAGATGTTCCGTTAAAGGAAACCGTTGACGGTGGTATTTCTCAGGAGCAGGAAGATGCTTCCGGCAGTGCGGGGGAACAGGAGGATGGAGATGGAACACAAGGGGAGGATGAAGGCACACCCGGAAACGGGGGTCAGGGTGAGCCCGGCAATGAAAGTCAGGAAAGTGAGGCGGATAAAAACGGGAATCTTCAGGCCAAATCGCCGGTGTCCGCACCACCAAATCTATTAAAATCAGGACATGGGAGAACCATTCTATTTTCCGGCATTTCATCGGAAGCACACACAGATAATTTCAAACATCAAACCCAGAAGAAACCAGAAGATACGGAAACTCAGAAAATCGGCATTGCAAGGGAAAATATAGATGAGGACACAGATAACAGCACAGATAAGGATATGCAGGAGATAAAAGACAACACCACAGATACGGCGGATATCCGGGATGAAGCTGAGAGGAATTCTGATAAAGAAAATCAGAGCAGAGCCGTTCAAGGTGATAGGGATGGAGAGGATGGCGTTCAAAGTGAAATATATGAAGAATATGAATATGCCAGAAAGCCAGTCTCACCATCCTATGGCGCGGTTGAAATTGAATATTTCCTGGAAGACACTGAGAAAGATACCGGAGAACCGGATGGGGAAGAAAACCGTGCAGTGCGGTTTATCAGGTCCCTGTTTTCAGGAGAAGAGGATGACGACGACTCCATAACCGTGTCCCTGCCGTCGTTTATGGACGATGACCTGGGATCCATGGATGTATCGGGCTATGGGGAACCGGATGCTATACTCTACACCTTTAAGGTCTGGAATCATCGGACAGAGGGCAGGCTGCACATCAATAAAAGGGATTTAGAGCTGCACCGCGCGGACGGGGACAGAAGTTACGGACTGACTCAGGGGGATGCCACACTGGAGGGCGCTGTCTATGGCCTGTTTGCGGCCCAGGATATCATTCACCCGGATGGCAAATCAGGTACTGTTTATAACCAGAATGATTTGACAGCCGTAGCCGCCACGGATAAACAGGGAAATGCCTCTTTCCTGGCATACACGGAAAAACCAGGGTCCAGGCTGGATGATGACGGGAACATAATATCACCGGAGAATGCCGCCGGACCTGAAAATCTTTATAATGGTTCGTCCATCACCTCATCGGACCAGGGATTCGGCACAGATGTTTATCCCGACTATGTGTCTTTAAATGGAGAACAGTGGATTGGGCGGCCCCTTATTATGGGCAGCTATTATGTTATGGAGCTTAGCAGGTCAGAGGGATATGAATTGTCTGTCAGCGGCATTTCCTTAAAGGAAAGCAACCGGACTCAGGATGCGGTCAGCAGGATACATGAGGCCGGACAGGCCCGCATATCAGGCGGCTTGTCCGATTATAATTCCATGGATGCAGACGGCTCCTGGAATGATTTTATTGTAGAGAGCTACAAAACTGAAAATGGATATGATATCACCCTGACCGGATATCCCCAAGGGGCAGAATTTTATGAAATAAAAACAGAAACAGAGACAAAAACGTACAGGGCGGTTTTGGGAAGTTCCCTTCAGATGAAAGTAGATGACCAGGGCCGCCCTGTCTATCAGACGGCAAAAGGAGGTGAGTATAAGATTGGGACTGACGGTAATCCCATTATCCGGTCGGATACTGCTACGGGCAGTGGCACGGAGGAGCGGGTTCCCTGTGGGGAGACCCTGCCCTACCGTTTCAGGACAGCCCCATATCCCAGCGGTACGGCTATACCGGCTGATATGAGTAAATGGGGACAGGCAATTGAACCACATTATCTGTCAGAACAGATTAATGGCATGTTGGAACAGATTGGATACAGACCGGTTTCAGACACTTCGCCGTGGACAAAAATCCGGCTTTCGGGCCAGACCAACGCACAGGCGGCAGAGGAAATCATGGATTGGTATACGGTCCATAACTTCTTTGACTGCGGGTCTGTGGAGGATATATATGAGATGGAGGGTAGTTTCTTTGCTTTGCTGCGCCATGATTATTCATTGGCCGATGCCGCCTTCCCCGCGGTCTATGACTCCGTGAACCGTAAACTGTATGTCCGAAAAACGGCAGAGGTGTCAGGGGGGCTGGCCGGGATGGTTGGTTACTGGATTGAGTATCAAAAGGGTGAGTACAGCCTGAAAAGCGCCGTTGTGTCAGTAGGAGAAAAACGGGAAATAAACACGGCCATTCCTTTTGGGAGCAATATAGAAGCTGCGGCCGAAACAGTGTATCAGCCGCTGTATGAGACTTACAGAGAAGGGGATATTGTCCTTGACAGGGAGGGGAATCCCATTCCTCTCCTGGAGCGTGTCTATGAGTATGAAGACAGAACAGAAACATATGAAACAGATAAGCTGGAGCCGGTTTCTGCTGTTTATGATGGGGCTACGGGGAGCTATGTGATTCATGTGGAGAATTCCATGGACTGGAGTGACAGGACAGAGCCGGTATATACGGAATTCCGGGTGGTGACAAAAGAGAAATCCATTGACTGGGAAGGGGAGGAATTGCCTTACAGCCAGTACCTGACAGACATAGCTGGAGTCGGGGTAAGCGCCTTTGCTGCGGTTCCTCCGTTGGATGAAGGAAGCTATGTAGTATTCCAGGCTTTGAATTATCCGGGGCAGAATCAGCCGGTGCAGGAAGCCGGTACTGGTTCTGGTCCGCTGCTGGTATTGCAGAGAGTCATCAAGCAGTCCGTAAAGGTCACAAAAGATATTTCCCAGTCATCCTATGACGGCGTAAATACATACGGAGCTGTCCACAACGACCCGCTGACCGTGCTGCTGGGTTTATTTAAGGGAGACGGCAGTTCCCAGGGCGCAAAGCTGCTGAGTCAGTTTAAATTCAAGGCATATCTGAAGAGTAATCTGGAAAATATCTTTGTGGACAGCGCTGGCAGCATCATTTCAGAAGATATAGGGACAGCGGATTTTAAAGGAGATGTCCAGAAAATCTTTCTGCCTCCTAAGGACGGAAACGGACAGCGGCTTTTGGAAACAAAAGAAGATGGAAGCTATGATTACACAAAATTCTTTGACGCCATGTACGCGGCAGTGCAGGTGGAAAAAGGGAAAAAGCCGCAGGAGGCGATACGGCAGTTTGCTGTGGATTACTATGATATAGATACCTATAAAATGGAAATTCTTGCGGCGGAACCTGGACTTAACAGCGATGCGGCCTACGAAAAGGCGCTTCTTCGGGCTGTGAAAGAGGCCGGGAGCTATCTGTCTGTTTTTACCGGACTGGATGACAGGCTGGCCATTGCCTGGGACAGCGACGCTGGCGGAGGGGCTGACAATGATGTGACCACACTGCAGTGCAACACCAGGAATGGGAAGGATGATTATTATAATCATTCCATCATGCTCGCGTATGGCACATACATCATCGTGGAGCAGGTTCCCGCGGACGTGGACAGGGAGCTGGCAAACCGGCATTTTACCAGGGACTATCCCAGGGAGATCACCCTTCCGTTTGTGCCGGATATCGGCCGGGATGAGGGCACAGGGGAAGCGGATGTCAATTATCAGACAGGCAGTCCCTATTTCCGGTATGACAGCACGGATACGCCGGAAGACCTGATCCGCAAATATAAGATACGTTTCAATGAGGAGACCCATATCATACAGGCCAATGGACAGGATGGAGGATTCGAGATATATAAATACGGCCTGGATAAGGATGTGCGGCCGGGCCGCAGCCTGACATCCCAAGCACCCTATGAAGAAGAATATATGGATGGCGGAAATAATGCCGTAAAGGGATATTATGCCGGATATACCTCCCAGAGCGAAGACGCCGGAATTATGGACGGGGTGGTCTATGACGGATATGAAACAGCAGACGGACAGCTGGAAGTCAGGGACCAGGTGGCAACGATGAAAGGGATGCGGACAGCCATAGACGGTAAATTTGCCTCTATGCTGGTTCCGTGGACCGTGCTGCCTCCCGCGGTGGACAGAATCAATCCGGACACGGGAAATGTGGAGACTCTGATTCCCTCCGGAACTGGCGGGGATTTTAATTTCGTGGCCTTTGCCCAGGAGGATTTTGAGGACGAGTATTATAATTCCAGACTTCGTATTGAGAAGCTGGATTCCGAGACAGGCGATTCCATTATCCATGACGGCGCATTGTTTAAGATATATGCGGCTAAAAGGGATGTGGAGAAAAAGGGAATGAGCACGGTCGCAGGGTCCGGAAATGTGCTGTACGGCGAGGCTGTGGACTGGAGGGGAAATCCCGTGACGGATGCAGACGGGAAGAGGATTCTGTATCCGAGAGTAGGTAAGAATAATGGGAGTAGGGACGACCTGCCTGTGCGTCTGGATAAGGAAGGGATCCCGCAGTATGATGAAAGCCAGCTGATTAGGCAGGAGGACCAGGAGGGGAATGAGACAGGAATTTTCAAGGCATACTCCACAATCAGGGAAATAGTTATAGACGGTCAGGTGAAAAAGGTGCCGGTGGGATACATTGAGACTTATAAGCCGTTGGGAGCAGGTGCCTATGTGCTGGTGGAGATCCAGGCCCCGGGAGGGTATGTAAAGAGCCGTCCGGTGGCGTTTGAAGTGTACGCGGACAGCGTATCGTTTTACAGGGAAAAAAGAAATACGGACGGAACCACGGATGGATGGGAAGAGGATACGGCTGTGAAATACCAGTATGCCATTCCAGTGGCCGGCAGTACCAATAAAGTCCGGACCCGGACTGTCAGCCGGATAAAGGTGGAGGACTATCCTTCCAGGATGGAAATTCATAAAGTGGAGGACGGGGATTCCCTGGTGGGAAACCAGAACATCCTTCAGAAGACCGATGCACAGGGCATGGCGGAAACAAGTGGAGGTTTTGAGGAAAATGTCACGGTCAATGACGCCGGGGACCGGTTGGCTTATAAGGTAAGCGGCCGTAAGGAAAAGCTGGAGGAACGGGGGGATGTGAGAGATATTGTTTACAATCCGGAAACCATGCAGTGGGATGGGGATGTGACTAAGCCATTTGACGAATACTCAGAACATATAGCGGAGGGGACGGAAAAGGCGCTAAAGGCCATGCCCGGCGTAAAACCGCTGTATCTGCCAGACGGTACCTTTTCAGGCAGGGGAATCCGCTTTGACATTTCCGTATCCGGCGCAGGATTGTCCCTGTACCATGCCATGGAAATTGAAAAAACGGGGGAACATGTCTATAAGGGCGTAAGCGCTACTGTCAAGGACGGCAGGGTAACGGGGATTACGGATACAAATACCGGTACTCATAAGGAAATACGTGTGGTTGGTGAGGAAAACAGTCCGGGTAACGCCATGAAAACACATAAGGCCTCGTGGAATGTGTGGGATACCGTCATTGTGGATAATGGCCCGGTAAATCTGTATTTCTATGATTTGAATCAGGTGGATACCAGGGAAGACCCGGATACGGGAGAGCTGCTGGTGCTGGATAAAAAAGGGAATCCGCTGTGTTTCGCGGATTCCGTCACCGGCATGGCATATGTCTATGATGACTATGGACGTATGCTGGCATACACAGTGGATGATGAGGGAAATAAGATACTGGTCAAATCCATACAGGTACGGAAGGATGAAAATGGACAGACGATTTATGAGAATAAAACAACAGTGGATGATGAAAATGGACTGCCCATCTATTATACAGGCAAAAACGTAGCGGCAAAGGATGAGTCCTGGACAACAGACAACAGCATGGACTCTTACGGAAATCCGGAAACGTCCGGCGCCGGACATTCGATTGCCCGCCTGCCCTTTGGCGCCTATATACTTGAAGAGCAGGGCGTCCCCTATGATCAGGGATATATCCAGGCCAGGCATATGGGGCTTATACTCAGGGACACAGACGAGGTACAGAAATATTTCATGCAGAATGAATTTACCAAAACTGCCTTTGCGAAGCTGGATGTGCGGACCCAGAAGGAGGTAAGAGGAGCGGTCATGACCCTGTACCGGGCCGGTCTGGACAGTGACGGAAGCCCCCTTAAGGAGCAGGATGGCATATACAAAAAAGGCCAGGTCTATGCCTCATGGATAAGCGGATACCAGTACGATGATAACGGAAACATGAAGATGGATGAACACGGGGAACCTGTAACGACAACAGAACCCCATTGGATTGACCACATTCCAGTTGGATATTATGTACTGGAGGAAACCATTTGTCCTTATGAACAGGGATATGTTCAGTCAGAGGCGGTGAATATTGACGTACTGGAAACAGGGGATGTTCAGAGCTTTGAGATGGAGGATGATTTTACGTCCATTGATATTCTGAAATACGACACAAGAAATGGTGATGTAATCTACGGGGACAGCGAAGCGTACCTGACCTTATACCGTCCAATACTGGATGAAAAGGGATTTCCGGTGCTGGAAAATGGAATTCCCAGGTACGATGAAACGGGAAGGATATTCACATTCCGGGCCGCTACATATAAGGATGGTCAGGAGGTGGCGGCCACAGGCCGCGTGGTCCCGGACGCAGGCGGAAATCATCCAATCATAAAGTATGATTATGATTTCCGGGAGATTCCCGGCACATATCAGGGACGGTATTATTATACGGAGCAAGGGACCGTGCGCCTGGAGTATCTGCCTGTAGGAAATTATGTGCTGGCAGAGACAGAAAATCCTGAGGGCTATGCCACAGCGGACCCCATACTTATTAATATAGAAGAAAAAGGACACTTGAAAGAGATACAATATTTTAAGATGGGGGATAAGCCGCTTGAACTGGAGGTCTCCAAGGTGGATATCACCGGCGGTAAGGAGGTAAACGGTGCAAAACTTGCCATTTATCCGGTGGATGAAAGGGGAAATGTATCGGAAATGCCTCTTGTGCTCCACCAACCCTCAGAAGATGGACAATATCAGGATATTGAGGCGGTCTGGATTTCGGGACTGGACGGAAGGTACACGGAGGAGGATGAGTACCAAGGGCTTATCCCGCCAGGTTTTCAGCCAGGGGATTTAAAACCTCATATATTGGAGTACATCCCGGAAGGTGAATATATCCTCAGGGAGATAACAACTCCGTACGGATTTCTGCAGTCGGTAGATATTCCCTTTACTATTACGGACAGCCGGATACTGCAAAAAACAGAAATGACAGATGAAATCCCAGATGGAATTCTCCGTATTATAAAAAGTGATTCGGACCAGCCGGATGAAAAACTGCAGGGAGCAGAGTTTTGCCTGGTGAACCAGACAACGGGCTCCATATGCGGTACCGTAACCACGGACCAGCAGGGACAGGCTCAGTTTGGTCCACAACCCATTGGCTATGTGGACCGGGATGGGAATTTTAAACCCTATACCTATGTGTGCAGTGAGACAAAGGCAGCCCCCGGGCACATGCTGACCATTGAACCGTATGAATTCCAATTTCATTACAGGAATGAGCTGACAGACATCATTGTCTGTGAATATAACCCCGCCAACGACACCAACCGGGTAGTTACGGACAAGCTGTCAGGTAATACAGAGGAAATGCTGGAAGGCGCAGTACTCAGAATCGAGCGCAGGACGGAATCAGGATGGGAGACAGCGGAAGAATGGACAACCGGCAGGCAGGGGCATTATACAAAGAATCTGAGTGCAGGAGAATACCGTCTGGTTGAGGTGAAAGCGCCTGAGGGATATGAACTGCAGGAAACTCCCGTCGAATTTACTATAAGGGACGGAATGACCGAGATTCCCCGTCTGGTTATGCGCAATTATACAACCATCGTAGATGTGGAAAAGACGTCGGCGGAAACAGGAAACCTGCTGGGAGGCGCCAGATTGCAGCTCATTGATAAGTCTGACGGAACGGTGGTCCGGGAGTGGACATCCGAGGCAGGTAGCGGACAGCGTTTTTACGGATTGAAACCGGGCACATATATCATCCATGAACTTCAGGCCCCATCCGGATATGAGAGGACTGAGGATCAGGAGATTGTGGTAAAGGACTGGACCGGGACAGAGGGACCGGAAATGGGCCGGGGGGATGATAAGGTATTGCACAATATGATTCAGGTATTCCGGTTTGAGAACCGGACAGCATCCTCATCCGGCGGAGGCAACAGACCAAGACCAAAGGTGGAGTACATTACATTTAAGAAAACAGATGTTTCCGGAAAGGTACTCCAGGGGGCGGAATTCACATTTTATGACCAGACGGGCCGGGCAATCGGTACCTCTGTCAGCGACAGCACAGGAACGTTCCGCATAAGAAGGCCCGAAAATGGTACATACACCTTCCGGGAAACAAAGGCGCCAAACGGATATGCATTAAATCCAGATATATTCAGTTTTACAGTCAATGGCAGTGATGTCATAAGGGGTACATATGAGGTTGTGGATAAGGAATTGGAGTTTACAATTACAAAGCTGGATGGAGACAGCGGCCTGCCTCTTATGGGAGCCAGGTTCAGGATCGAAAAAGGAGTAAGCGGTGTTGCGGATAAGGGGCTGGAGACTGAGGGCGAGGGGGGAACCGAAGCTGTAACCGGCGCGGACGGTACATTTACTTATCATTCAGCAACACCCGGCCTGTATGTCATTCGTGAGACAGAGGCACCTCAGGGATATCAGCTGTCTGATGAGGTATACGAGTTTACACTGGATGCGGTGGGTCGGATACTGGGTGGAGCAATGACGCAGGACGGTGCGGTGATGCAGGATGGTACAACCACACAGGACGGAATAATTATATATAATTGGAAGGAAAAGCCGCCGGTCAGGAAAATAGGAAGCATTACAGCTGTGTATCAAGTGGGAAACCGGTTTGGAAAAGGAACATATCATTTTGGGTCCGGCCACAGGGATACGGTAAGGACCGGAGACGACCTGCCCGTGGCAGCGGCAGCAGCAATGACAGTTTTATGTGTGGCGGGCTTTAGTATGTGTCTGTGTATGAAACGAAAGAAGGAATGGAGTCAGGGCAGGAAATGGATGGTATTTATTCTGATTTTGATACCCATAACAATTTATCTGGCCTTTGATGTGATGGCGGAGGAAACGGATACCTTATCTGTCTCAGGGAAGATGATATATACCTCTATGGAAGACATAGAGCCTGTCCCGCAGACCGCCTGGATATTAGCCAGAGACGATATATCAGGAAAGGAACGGAATGTTCTGCTGCCACTGGTAAGTTATCATTTTTCTGATAAACATTGGGAGGACGGGTTCCGGCTGGATTTGACGGTGACGGATTATGACGCAGGTTTTTATGAAGTTGGCGGGGTGAGGATTGAAGCACGGAAGGAGGAGATTAGGGAGAGCCTGACAAGCCATGAGACGGAAATTTTAAGTCAGGCAGGCCTGGATTCGGAAGCGTACAGGATTGACCAATTCCAGTGGAATGGTGAGATTTATGAGAAGGATGGGGTGCTGTGCCGAAATTTGACAGCGGTCGGACGTAAAATGGTTGCGGACTGCACAGCAGTTTATGGAGGGGAGATCAGCAGGAGCGTATTTCTGGATGACATCGAAGGGGATGACAAGAGCGGACAGATTGGATATTCAGGGATTGACGAGAGGTATGTTGTTAAAAACAGTGTGCGGCCGCTGTTTTCGGGGATAACTGCGTTTGTAGTTGGGATTTGTTCTGTGGTATTGATTGCAGCCGTGGCTCTGACTATGATTAAGCGGACAAGACCGTATGGTATGGCGGTGGCTATGTTCATGTTCTTCGCGGGAGTTGTGTTCAGCCTGCGTTTTCTGGTGAAGACGGGGTTGGACTATGCTGATGGGCGCAGGGGGTATCGTATGGTACAGGATGAGGCTTATGGAAGGGAAGTGAAGGAAATCCGGGAAGGATATGCTGCTGAGGCGGTGGATGCTAATGGAGAGGGATATTCGGATGAGGTGAGGTATACTGACGGGAAGGAAAACCCTAAAGGAAATTCTGCCTGTGGAAAGCCTGACCTGAATGAAGCGGCCCTGGTTTCCATCAATCCGGAATACCAGTTCTGGCTGTCTGTACCTGGAACCGAAATTGATTATCCGGTGGTGCGGCATGAAGATAACGAATATTATCTGAATCATAACTTTTATCAGGAACAGCATATATCAGGCTGCGTTTTTGCGGATTCCTCGGCTGTTCCCCTGGCCGTGGACAACACGGTGCTGTATGGGCATAACATGAAGGACGGAAGTATGTTTGCTGATTTGAAAAAATATGGCGAGGAAGCTTTTTTTCGGGAAAATCCTGTCATACAGGTATTTTACAGGGGAAAGTGGCTGGAATGTCCCATTTTTTCCTGTCAGCTCCGTCATCAGAGCGACGCCGGAGCCTATGGCACTAACTTTATGGAGGAGGAGTGGCTGCCCTATCTTGAGAAAATGGGGGCAGCGTCCCTCTATGAGACGGGAATCATTCCAGAAGGGGATGAGAAACTTATAACGCTTTCAACTTGCTACGGCAAAGACCAATATCTGATTGTGCAGGCGCTGCTGCATGGTATGTGATACCCGTATAGTAGTACTTTCTGAGGTGGACAGCACATATTTTTCTGGATTTTTTGAGTGGGTGTGACGCTGGCTGTTGGGATTGGTGGGGATGGGGCGTGTAAAACAAACAAGTTAACGCTGTCCCTGGCTGTCATGTATATTGCATATAAAGCAGAAAAATAGTATAGTAATAGAAGCTTTATGCAAATACGGTGGCAATAGGTGACATTAGTGAAAAAGAATATAGACTTACTAAATGGAAATATACTCACATCCCTGTCTGAGCTGGCACTGCCAATCATGGCCACATCACTGGTCCAGACTGCCTATAATCTGACGGATATGGCCTGGATTGGCATGGTGGGAAGCGATGCAGTGGCAGCGGTTGGAGCGGCTGCTATGTATACCTGGCTGTCCTCCGGTGCTGCCGCCCTGGCCAGGATGGGGGGACAGGTAAAATCTGCTCATGCCTATGGGGAAGGAAACAGAAGGGAAGCGGTACAGTACGGAAAGGGAGCCTTGCAGCTGGCTCTGGTTCTGGCTGCTGCGTATGGAATCATAACAAATCTTTTAGCGGGCCCTCTGATAGGCTTTTTCCACCTCAATTCGTCTTTGGTGGTCAAAGATGCAATTGTGTATCTGAGAATTGCATGCGGCCTTATTCTCTTTGCGTTTATTGGACAGACACTGACGGGCTTGTATACGGCTTCCGGCAACAGCAGGACTCCCTTTGTGGCCAACTGCATCGGTATGGGAGCCAATATTGTGTTGGATCCTCTGCTTATCTTTGGCCTGGGGCCAATTCACGGCATGGGAGTAGCCGGTGCAGCCGTTGCTACGGTGACAGCCCAGTTTATCGTGTCTCTGGTCCTGGTGATTTCCATGAGGAAGGATCCTGTGCTGGCAGCTCAGATGCGGATTTGGATTCCTACGCCCTTATCCAATATTAAAACCATGGTGCGGATTGGATTTCCGGCTGCGATTCAGAGTATGCTGTACTGCGGGATATCCATGGTCCTTACCAGATTCGTCACTGCATGGGGTGATACGGCGGTGGCAGTCCAGAGAGTAGGAGGACAGATTGAATCCATTTCGTGGATGACAGCAGATGGTTTCGGGACAGCCATCAATGCATTTGTAGGGCAAAACTATGGCGCGGGAAACCTGAAGCGGGTAAAAAAGGGGTATATGACGGCATCTGTCATTATGTTTATATGGGGTATCTTTACCACATGCCTCCTTATATTTGGGGCAGCGTCCATATTCAGCCTGTTTATCCATGAGCCGGAGGTTATACCGGCCGGAGCTGATTATCTTCGCATTATCGGATTTTCAGAAATGTTCATGTGTGTGGAACTGATGACTGTGGGAGCTCTGTCCGGTATGGGAAAGACAATGGAGGCGTCTGTCATAACCATTATTCTCACAACGGCGCGCATTCCGCTTGCCGTGATACTGGGGGGAACGGCCCTGGGCCTGAATGGCATTTGGTGGGCCCTGACTATTTCAAGCATTGTAAAAGGAATTATTTTCTTTGGGTATTATCTTCATATTATGAAGAGGATGAAGGCATAGGTGCCGCGGCTGATATGCTGTGGCTTGACAGCCTTTCTGTACCGGATGAATCTTTAATAAACAAAATACCAGATTATAAAATTGGTAAAAATGATACTAAATCATGTCGAAAATATAAGGAATACCAGAGAATAAACCACTTGCATAATGTCGGATTTTGTGAGAGAATAGAACCAAGTATGATGTGATAAATTTAACGAATGGGCACTGTACTTGATCAAATTCATTTTTGAAAGGAGTTTTAACACATGATTTATTCACATGAAGTAGAAGAGATGTGCACAGTTGCACAGGGCGTTCATCATGGCGCTGCTCCAATTCCGGAAGAAGCAAAATGGGTAAAATCAAAAGAAGTCAAAGACATTTCCGGCCTGACCCACGGCGTAGGCTGGTGTGCTCCTCAGCAGGGTGCCTGCAAGCTGACACTGAATGTAAAGGAAGGAATCATCCAGGAAGCCCTGGTTGAGACCATCGGATGTTCAGGTATGACACACTCCGCCGCTATGGCAGCAGAGATTCTGCCGGGCCGTACTGTGTTAGAAGCTTTAAATACAGACTTGGTATGTGACGCTATCAATACAGCTATGAGAGAACTGTTCCTTCAGATTGTTTACGGAAGAACACAGAGTGCATTCTCTGAGGATGGACTTCCTGTAGGAGCTGGTCTGGAAGATTTAGGGAAGGGCCTCCGTTCTCAGGTTGGAACCATGTACGGAACCCTGAAGAAAGGTCCCCGCTATTTGGAGATGGCTGAAGGTTATGTAACCGGTATTGCACTGGATGCAGACGATCAGATCATTGGTTATCAGTTCGTAAGCCTTGGCAAGATGACTGATTTCATCAAGAAGGGCGACGATCCTAACACAGCATGGGAGAAGGCACAGGGCCAGTACGGCCGCGTTGCTGACGCTGTTAAGATTATCGATCCACGTAAAGAATGATGAAGACCGAATAGGAGGAATAAGAAGATGGCATTATTTGAATCATATGAGAGAAGAATTGACAAAATCAATTCTGTATTAAACAGCTATGGCATTGCTTCCATTGAAGAAGCTGAGAAGATTACGAAAGATGCAGGCCTGGACATTTATGATCAGGTTAAGAAAATCCAGCCAATCTGTTTTGAGAACGCCTGTTGGGCATACATAGTAGGTGCTGCTATTGCTATTAAGAAGGATTGCAGAAGGGCAGCTGATGCAGCTGCAGCTATCGGCGAGGGCCTTCAGTCATTCTGTATTCCGGGTTCTGTTGCTGACCAGCGTAAGGTTGGTTTAGGACACGGCAACCTGGGCAAGATGCTTCTGGAAGAAGAGACTGACTGTTTCTGCTTCCTGGCAGGCCATGAGTCCTTTGCCGCCGCTGAGGGCGCTATCGGTATCGCTGAGAAGGCAAACAAGGTTCGCCAGAAACCACTGCGCGTTATCCTGAACGGTTTAGGAAAGGACGCTGCACAGATTATCTCCAGAATCAACGGATTTACTTATGTGGAGACAGAGATGGATTACTATACAGGCGAGGTTAAAGAGCTGTGGAGAAAGTCCTACTCCGAGGGACTTCGCGCAAAGGTTAACTGCTACGGCGCTAATGACGTAACAGAAGGCGTTGCTATCATGTGGAAGGAAGGTGTTGATGTTTCCATTACCGGTAACTCCACCAACCCAACCAGATTCCAGCATCCGGTTGCGGGAACCTATAAGAAGGAATGCGTAGAGAAGGGCAAGAAGTACTTCTCCGTTGCATCCGGCGGTGGTACAGGCCGTACCCTGCATCCGGACAACATGGCAGCTGGTCCTGCTTCCTACGGCATGACCGATACCATGGGACGTATGCATTCTGATGCTCAGTTCGCGGGTTCTTCTTCCGTACCTGCACATGTTGAGATGATGGGGCTTATCGGCGCTGGTAATAACCCAATGGTTGGTATGACAGTGGCGATTGCGGTTAGCATCGAGGAAGCGGCGAAGGCTGGGAAATTCTAGGAACCTCCTTGTAAATAGGTGGTTTAATAAGGAAAAAGAATTTTCTGTGGTTGGAACAGAAAAATTGATGTAAGTTATCTTCTTGACATTTCTGATTATATGACGTAATATAATATTAGCAGAGAAAAGCGAATGTGTTTCAATGGTGCACAGACGAATCCCCAGGGAGTTGCAGCTCCCTGGGGATTCTATTTTCCTTTTGAAGAGGAGTAACTTAGGCTGACTGTTGGTTATTTATCTCCATCTGGCTGCTTCCGGTTTGCGTTTCCGGTCTGCTGCTGGTTTACGCAAATCACCAATATACGCGGATAATATTTTATAGTATAATATAACCAGGATTAACCAAATACGGTAAAACGGAAATCGGGGATTGTCAGATGAAATATAAAGATACTTTATTATGGAAAAAACTGGAAGGAAATATAAGCGTAAAGAATCAGCATGCCATGGAATCCTTATGTGACGCGGCGATTACCATGTTAAAAACAGTACGGGATACATTTCCCACCTATACCCTGCATGACGAAGTACATGTTGTCAACGTTATACACGCAATAGAAAAATGTAGGCGGCCTTGCGTCAGCTGTAAAAGAAATGTTTCACAAATATAAAGATATAAGCCATATTCACAGACAATGCGGAGAAATGCTTCAGACGAAGAAATACAGCAAAGAACAGCTGCTGCAGGAATTGAACGGCAATGACGGGGATGTTGCATCAGATGAACTGGAGGAAATAGTAAACAGAGGGCTGGAGATATATAATGGGTTAGAGAAGACAGAACTTTCAAATCGCAGCACAGTAAACATTTCGGTTCCCCTGGAGAGAAATCCTCAGCTGAAAAGGTTAGCTGAAAAATATATGTATCACTATATGGAGGGCAGGGAAAGGGGCATAAACGGGGTGTCCGTCACAGCCTATAACGGAATTAAAGTTAACTGGAATTGGTCAGACTACAGCTGGTTGAGACAATGGGTTGATTATACAATCGTACTTTTACAGGGAAGGTTTAAACCGGTGTTGAATATGAGCAGGGAACGTGTTAAGCACTTTTCCGTGGAGACCATGGGATACCTGTCTGTATTGGAACGCCGGCTTCCGGGAACAGAACTGGATTATGGACAGATAGGATATTATGATAACTGTCCTTTAAGTGAGTATTTGATATTATTGAATAATGCTGAGTTTTCCAAGGCGGCGGAATCGGTTTATCTGTGCGGGATAAATCTGACAATTGAAAAATTAAAGACCATGCTTAAGGAGAACGATGAAGATAATGGCATATGCATAAACACCGGTTCACTGTCTCACAGTAATTCCTTTGAAATTGAAGACAGGCCGGATGAAAATATAGTTCGGGCATTGGTCCAAAAGAATTGCAGACTGAAGTGTAAAATGAGCAGTAACGGATGCAGTATGTCTTTGTACGCCATAGGGTTGAGGGAAGATGGATTCACGGAAAGCGAACTTGTATTTCCTCCTCTGTTATTTGCGGAATCAGATGAGGCGGACAGCCGCATTTTGACGGAAGAAAACAGCATAGGCCGAAATATAATCAATGCCAGCCATCCATTTTCGCGATGGCTGACAGATAATGCCATAGAATTAGAAAGGAGTTACAGGGGAAGTCTGAATGCAATTATTAAATGCCTGCGGGAGGAGGATGGGGATATAATGACAGCAGAAATTAATAAAATATTACAGAATTTAAGAATGATATCAAGGTGTAAGGTGAGGGTGCCCAATGATATTGACTTAAAGGGCAGTGATTTTTTGAGAATTGAGTGATATCTGATATGAAAATGAAATATTACATGGCGCCCATGGAGGGCCTCACCGGCTATATATACCGCAACGCATACCACGCCTGCTATCATCCCATGGACAAGTACTTCACTCCCTTCCTGTCCCCAAAGGCCAACAGCAGTCTAAGCTTTCGGGAGTTAAACGACATTCTGCCAGAACACAACCAGGGCATGTACGTAGTCCCTCAGATACTCACAAACCAGGCAGAGGATTTTATACGAACGGCAAAGGAATTACAGGAATACGGATATTCTGAGATAAACCTGAATCTGGGCTGCCCATCCGGTACCGTGGTGTCCAAGTATAAAGGAGCCGGTTTCCTGGGGCTGCCGGACAGCCTGGACCGGTTTCTGGACGAGGTATGCGGGAAGATGGAAGGGATGGGTATGGAACTGTCTGTTAAAACGAGGCTGGGGTTGGTATCGCCGGATGAATTCACGGGCCTTTTAGAAATCTACAACCGCTATCCGCTGAAGGAATTAATTCTCCATCCCAGAGTCCGTACGGATTACTATAAAAACACCCCGAACATGCCGGCATTTGGCAGCGGGTTTGACGGCAGCCGGGCTCCGGTGTGTTATAATGGGGATATATTTACTGTATCTGGTTACGAGACATTGTGCGGAGATTATCCGGAATTGGATAGAGTCATGCTGGGCCGTGGAATCATATCCAATCCCGGACTGCTGGACAGAATTGCGGCAGGGGCAGATTCCGGTGAGGCGGGAACCGGCAAAGAAACCTTAAGGAAATTCCACCAGATGATATACGAAGGCTACCGAACAATCATGTCCGGGGACAGAAATGTCCTGTTTAAGATGAAGGAGCTGTGGACCTGTATGATTCAGATTTTTTCCGACAATGGGAAATACATTAAGAGAATAAAGAAATCACAGAGATTGGAAGAATACGAGGCAGCGGCGGCAGCTGTGTTCCGGGATCTGGATATTATGGAAGGTGCCGGATTCCGCACGTATTAATGGCGGTATCCGGTACTTTCTGTCTGTAATTTGTTCTGCTGCATTTCCTGGGTATTTTTGTGAAAACTGTAGGGATGATATTTTCCTGCCATTGTGCTATACTTTTAGATAATCCGCTTTTTCAATGACACCGCATCCGATTTTTGTTCCGGAGTTTCCGGCGGGCTGGGATGTAAAGTCGTCGGCATGGCTGTGAATAACTACAGATCTGCCGATAATGTCGTCTGTGGAGAAGCGCTTGTCATAGAAGGAAAGCCAGGCATAACCTTCGTTTCCAAGAAGGGGAAGCAGGTCGCCTGCATGGTCCGGATGAGGCTTGCCGGATGGATTGTAGTGGTCCCCTGTTTTGGCGAAGTCATCAGAACAGTCACCGTTCTGGTGGATGTGCATAGCATAAAAGTCTGTGGAGCCGGGTACCTGTTTGTTTGGCAGATTGAAGATTTCGGCTTCCACCAGTACGCCACCGTAAGGAGTCTGGTAGAATTTTACCAGGCCGCTTAGGTTGGGCGCGGCACTTCCGCCTCTGACCCAGGCAATGGCGGCAGGGGCCCGAAAGCGCAGCAAATCGGCAAAGATGTCAGCAGGAGTGACGGATTGGTTGGTCATATGGTGTCTCCTGTAAAAATGATTTCTTTATAGCATATGCGCATAAAAAAATAAGTTTACCTGAATCGGTAAACTTATCTTTCATTTGGAGGGGACCGGCAGAAGGGGAGCTGCCGGTCATAGGTATGAAAAAGTGTTTTCCTGTATAGTAAAAGGTCTATCGCCTTACAAATATTACTATACAGGGAAAATATGGCCAAAGTTTGAGCACACGCTAAAGAATCAATAAAGAAACTAAAGGGAAAATAAACAATTTATAAAAGCAGGAGACAGGATTATGGTAAGACGATTCGGCGGGGGAGAGACAGACATGAAGCAATCGGATACGAAGCAATCGGATATGAAACAATCAAACATAGGCCGGTCCGTGGTAAGGTTGCTGGCAGCGGCATCTGCGGCAGCCCTTTTATTATCCGCTACTGTCTATGCGGGAACCTGGTCCCAGGTGGGACCGGACGGGGCGTGGACGGTTGGAGGATGGGAAGCGTCCTATGATGCCAACTACCCCCTGAAGGATTATATGGACCAGGCCGGGCTTCAGTATGTGGATGTAATCATGGGATGGAATGCAAAAGGTGAACCGGTGATGGAAAGACGCCTGCGTCAGGATTATAATTATGGGCTGTATAATTATTTTGGGCTTTCCGACGACCTGTGCAAGGCATTGTACGGAGAAAGCGATCAGATAGGAACCGGGGAAATGGCTGTGGATGGCGACAGCCTTCTGGTGCTTGGCCAGGTGGCTCTGTATCAGGACAATGTGGGAAGCGATACCTACAGGCAGCAGCGCAATGCCCTGGCTCTGGTAGTCCGGGATTATCTGAACAGTTACCGTTGGAGGGACGCCAGCGAACTGGAACGGGCAAAGCATGCGGCTCTTTTCATTGCTTCCAGCTGTACTTATGATAAGGGATTGTATTCCAGGTTCGTTAACGGAGAGGATACCTCTGGGGATCCCTCATTTACCGCCTATGGCTGTCTGGTAAATCATAAAGCGGTCTGCGAGGGCATTTCCGTGGCATATCAGATGTTAACCAGGGCCATGGGCCTTAATTGCTTCTGTGCACCGGATGACAATGATAAGGACCATATGTTTGTTTACGTGGAAGCGGGAGGCAGCTGGTATAAGGTGGATCTGTCCGTGACCGGTCTGATGCCTCAGACCCTGGCGGACCGGTGTTTTAAGACCACGACAAATCAGGACGTAGAGCGTATTTTTGCCGCTTACTATAATAAGGCCAATCCATATATTGCCCATGTGGATTATGGAAATTTGGCTCCCGGAAAGGTGTATGACTTAAGTGCCGGCGGACAGCTTCGGACATATCCGTAGAACGGCTGTATGAAGGCACAGACGGGAATTCCGGAAAAGAAAGGACAGGGAACAATATAATGTATGATAATCTGACAGCCAGTGATATAAAGAAAATGCAGGAAGAAATAGAATACCGTAAATTAGTGGTCCGCAAGGAAGCTCTGGAGGCAGTGAAGGAAGCCAGGGCCCATGGGGATTTAAGTGAGAATTTTGAATATAAGGCAGCCAAGCAGGATAAGAACAGGAATGAGAGCAGGATTCGTTATCTGGAGAAAATGATAAAAACCGCCAGAATTATATCTGATAACTCCAGGGAAGGGGAAGTTGGCCTGGGAGATACGGTAGAGGTCTATATTCCCGATGATGATGAGACGGAACGGTATAAACTTGTAACCACTGTCAGAGGTAATTCACTTCAGGGGTTAATCAGTATTGACTCGCCTCTGGGAAAGGCCATAAGGGGCCGCAAGGCAGGGGATAAGGTCTATGTAAAGGTGAATGACCGTTTTGGATATGATGTGGAGATTCGATCCATTGATAAGACCACGGAAGAGGAGGAAGATAAGCTGCGCAGTTATTAACAGAATACCATTCACATTCCATTCCACATGGATTCAGGCCCGGCAGAAGGTTGAAAGGATTCAGAAGGTCTTGCCGGGCCTTTTCCTGGGATAAAGGTATTTATATATAAAATGAGGGACAGAAGGAGAACCATATGGCGGCAGTTAACATGACGGAAGGCGGAATCACAAAACATCTGGTGGGTTATTCCATTCCCCTGATTCTGGGCAATATGTTCCAGCTCACCTACAATGCGGTGGACTCCATCATAGCCGGCAGATTCATTGGAAAGGAGGCGCTGGCAGCGGAAGGTACGGCAAGTCCGGTGATGAATATTGTCATACTCGGAATATCGGGCATCTGTATGGGGGCGTCCGTACTGATGAGCGAGTTTTATGGAGCCGGCCAGAAAGAAAAGCTGAAACGGGAAATGTCCACCACAGTCATATTTGGCTGCTATTTTTCAGTGTTAATAGCCATACTTGGAGGATTTTTCTCAAAACCTCTTCTCGGAGTGCTGGGAGTGCCGGATGAGATACTGGGCAAGGCGGCTTCTTACCTGTCCATCATTTTTCTGGGCGCGCCGTTCACTTATTTTTATAATGCAGTATCGGCTGCCCTTAAGAGTGTGGGGGATTCTAAAACGCCGCTCAAGTTTTTAGCTTTTTCTTCTATATTAAATGCGGTTTTGGATTTGATTTTTATTGGGGGGATGGGATTCGGCATTGTATGTTCTGCTGTTACCACGGTGGTGGCGGAGGCGGCTTCGGCCTTTCTATGCATAACGTATGTATACAGAAAAATTCCCATGCTGCAGTTAAGGCGGGGAGAGTTTAACATGGACAGACAGCTTCTCAGGCAGACACTGCGTTACGGCAGCATTACAGCATTGCAGCAGTCCTGCCAGCCCATCGGAAAGCTGTTGATTCAGGGCGCTGTCAATCCGTTGGGCGTGGATATGATTGCGGCGTTCAACGCGGTTAACCGAATTGATGATTTTGCGTTTACGCCTGAGCAGAGCATTTCACATGGAATTACCACATTTGTGGCGCAGAACAGAGGGGCGGGCAGGAAGGAGCGCATCCAAAAGGGATTCAGGAGAGGGCTCATGCTGGAAGTATGTTACTGGGTATTCATCTGCATAACCATTACATTGTTCAGAAGGCCGCTTATGGGGCTGTTTGTAACGGCGGGAAATGAAGGGATTGTGGCATTGGGCAGCAGTTATCTGGGAATGATGGCGTTATTTTATGTGTTTCCGGCATTTACCAATGGAATCCAGGGATTTTTCAGGGGAATGGGAAAGATGAGCGTTACTCTGTTGGGAACCTTTGTCCAAACCAGCCTCAGGGTAGTGTTTGTGTACCTGTTAACGCCCGGAATCGGACTTCCGGGGGTTGCATATGCCTGCGCCATAGGCTGGAGTGTCATGCTTTTGGTTGAGGTTCCTTACTATTTTTGGTTTATGAAAGATAAATAATGGAAAAACATAGGAATCTGTAGTAAAATGTGTTATATATAAAATAACGCTTTACCACAAGGGGGATACAAATGAAGGGGGAAGGCACATGTTATCCGGCCAGAGAAGGGGAAGGTCTGACCGTATTTATGATGGGAAGTATCATGCTGGAATATAACCGGAAGCCGCTGCAGATTCCCGGAGGACCTTCGGGAAAGGTACTGCAGCTGGTACTTATATTGCTGTATTCAGGAGAGGAGGGCGTACACAGGGAGGAGCTTCTGGATATGCTCTACGGAAATGGTGAATGCTCCAATCCTTCGGGAAGTTTACGGGCCGCGGTATTCCGGCTCCGCAAGCTTTTGGAGGGCAGTGAACTGCCGCCCCGCGAGTATATACGCACAGACGGAGGAATCTACAGGTGGGACAGCGGAGAGCTGCCGGTGTATATTGATGCCAGGGATTTCGAGAATACGGCAAAGGAGGCCCTGCGTACCCATGATGAGGCACTCTTAAAGCGGGCCTGCGGTCTGTATCAGGGAGAGTTTCTGGCCCAGCTTGCCGGCGAGAAATGGGTATCAGTGGTGGGAGTGCGCTATCAGGAGCTGTACTTTAGCTGCCTGCGGGCTGCCAGCAGTCTCATGAAGAAAAACCGGGAATATAACGGCCTTCTGGAGATATGTAATTATGCCTGCGAGCTGTATCCGTATGAGGAATGCCAGATTATGAAAATTGACTGCCTCATTGCCATGAAGCGCTTCAAGGAAGCCATGCAGGTGTATGACGTCGCAGTTTCCCAGTATTTTGAGGAACAGGGACTTCCTCCTTCCGAGAAGATGCTGGAACGGTTCCGCATTATGAGCGGACAGATTCGTTATACATCGGATACGCTTAAGGATATAAGGGACAGCCTTCATGAGAGGGACCGGATTAACGGCCCTTATTACTGTGCATATCCGGCATTTATCGACTGTTACCGGCTTTTGGCCCGCATGGCTGAGAGAGTGGATTTTTCCAGTGTGCTTCTGTGCTGTACCTTGCTGGATGCCAGGGGAAAACCTCTGGATACAGGCGGGGAGCTTTTAAAGACCGCGTCAGAAAAGCTTCACGATGCCATCGCCAAGTCCCTCAGAAAAGGCGATTTATTTACCTGCTATAATCCAAGCCAATATCTGGTCATGCTAAACGGCACGTCCAATGAGTATTGCCTGCGGATTTATGAGAGGATAGACAGGAACCTGCATCTCTGGGATGGGGGCAGGAAGGTGAAACTCAATTACCAGGTGATGCCGGAGAGTTTGATATAGGAAGAATAAGGGGAAGCTGACAGAAAGATTAGTAATAGAACAGACTGGTTGGGATTAGATAAGCCGCCGCAGAAGAGTGAATCTGCGGCGGCTTTGTTATTATATAGAAAGAATACGGTATCCGGATTTTGGAATGTAATAATTAAACGCGTTCTAGGCATGTATATTGGGCATGGCACCATAACGGCCTTCCAGATACTGCTTTCCATAGGCCTCATCATTACGCGGGATGAGGCCATTTTCTTTTTTGTAACTGGACAGAGGGTATAATTCCGTATCATGCCCTTCCTGACGGCAGCAGAGCCATATTTCATCCCGGCGCATCTGCGTTGGCTGTAAAATGGCAGTGTTATGGGCGGTGAATAGCAGTTGCGCATTGTGAGGATTTTTCTCGTGATTGGCATAGAGCGCAATCAGATAACGGAGTGCGTGAGGGTGAAGAATACAGTCGAGGTCATCTGCCATCATCAGGCTTCCGTCATCCAGACTGGCCAGGACTGAAGGCAGCAGTGAGAGCAGTTTTTTTGTGCCCATGGATTCCTCTTCCCACGGCAGTTCAAAGGTGCAGCCTTCATAAGGACTGTGAACAAGGAATGCAGCAGGGGATTTGTGGTCTGAGTCCGGTATGATACTGTAATCCGTTATATCAAGTCCCAAATCCTTAAGGATACCGCACAGTCTCCGCCGGGTATCCATGTCGGAAGGAAGTTCCCTGGGACTGTTTCCCTGTATTCTGCTGAACCAGGAATAGGCGGCCCTGGCATGTATGGAATCCGTATAGGCATTGAGCCATGACAGCAAAGTTACGGATGGAGGTACGGCCTTAAGGGAGAAGGAGATGAGTTCACGTCCGGGATGGATGACGGATTCTTTCCTATTAAAAAGAATACCCGTATCACTTCCGCCCAGACTGCCGTAGAACAGATTCTCCTCAGCGATGGTTCCCGTTGAGAACTGGAGCTGGTAGCGGAACAGGAACCCCTGGCTGCGGAATAACACGTCAAACTGAGTGGGAATATCCTTACAATCTGCCGAAAACAGACAATGCATGTCTCTGATTCTGGTTGGTACGGTTACAGATGCTGTGACCAGAGAGGAGAGACAGGATAAAGCATCGAGGACCGTGGACTTACCGCTGCTGTTGGGGCCATAGATTCCGATAAGGGGAAGTATGCGTTCACCGTCAGCCGGATCCTTCAACAGGGTGTTTTTATGTTCATTGATGGAGGCAGGTAGGAAATCCAACAAAACTTCCTCTTTGAATGCTTTGAAATTTTTAAAACTGAACTGCATTAGCATAATAGCACCTCAAAATGTGAGAAAAAATCTCAAAAATATGCATCTTTTGTATCTGTAACCATTTTATCATATTATTGGTAATAATACAATTAAAAATGAGGTTTTTTCTCATTTGTTCGATAGTTTCTTAAAATTTTATAAATGGAAATGTGTGGATACAAATACATGGAAGGGTTATAAAAAACAGGCTAAATTTTAATGATCTAAATAAAAAGTAACGAAAAATCATGGAAAAATAACGCTTTGCATAACGCCCTCTTTGCTATGATTATAGCGAGGGAATCTATAATTACATAATTGATTTAAGAAAAATTTTAAACTTTCTCAAATTGTAACCAGATTGTAACTGTGGTTTGCTATACTAGTTTCAGACAGTTGGATTTATCTGGAATTATGTAGAAAGAAAAAATTATGAGAGGAGTGTAAGTATGGAAGGACGAAAAAGGTCTGGCATGTTAAAGAAATCAGTCTATAACATGCGGAAGCGTCTGGTGGCCTTCGCGTTAGCGGCAGCCATGGTATGTACCAATGTTGGTGCGGACCTGAACGCAGCTTATGGGGCTACATCGTCGTCAGAGTCTGTCACATTCGAAATGACGGGTTCCCAATTGGTGACAGCTATCGAAGAAGCAATCGAAAACGGCAATGTAATATCACCGGGCGATCTCGACTTTACCAATGGAGACATTGCTAAATTCGAGAGTTTGTTTTACGGAGAGGGGAAAGTATTAGAAGTATACCCGGATCCGGACGGCGGCAGTATGGATGCGGAACTGAGAGTATTTGTTCGACTGCCGGAAGATGCCGATGACATGTATATGGTAACCGGCGATGAGGAGATTATCTTCTTATATGTGAATAATGGGGAAGATACTATCAGCTGCTCCACAAACATCACAAGGATGGAGAATGGCGTAGAAAAGGTTAAAAAGACCAAGAGAATTACTGTAAAGAGCTTTGAAGCGGCATATGGTGATGAGGAGATTAATTACATTTCCAAGCCAGTGGAGGAGACTACAGCCACTGCACCGGAAGATGTCAATGGACCAGGCACTGAGGAAACCATAGCTCCTGATACCACAGTACCAACCGTAGAAGGAACGGTAGATGAAACCACCACAGTTGTTCCGGGTGAGAGTGAGTCTACGGATGCGCCAAGAGAGGAACAGACGACTGCTCCGGAAGAGGGAAGCACGGCTCCGACAGAAGGTGTGACTGAGACATCTACAGAAGCGGCTGCCACAGAGGAAGCGACGACAGAAGAAGCAACGGATGCTCCGGAAACAACTGAGGAAAAAACTCAGGAGGCTGCAGAAGCAGATGCACCTGAACCGGAAGCAGCCGAGCCAGAAGCGGCAACAGGTGAGCCAGTGGCATCCATCATCCGTCATTATGCGCCGGTAGTAGCTGATAATGAGGAAGGTAATGCTGAAGAAGCTCCAAAAGTTGAAGAAGCTAAGGAACCTGAGGCTGAGCCGGAAGAAAAGACAGAAGCTGTTAAGGAAACAGAGGCTCCGACAGAAAAAGAGACAGAGCCGGTAGCCCCAGCAGAGACTGAAAGTACTACGGAAGCACAGGAAGGAAACCAGGAAGAATCCCCAGCGGCTGCATCGGATGAAACTACTGCCGAGGCAGGGGAGAGCACAGACCCGAGTGAAACAACCACAGAGGGAACTACAGCTGCTCCGTCAGAGGGTGACGAGACTACGACTCCTGAGACTACGACAGATGCAGCGGAAACACCCGCTGCAACCGAAGAAGTTCAGGTAGGAACCCCTTCCGATGTTACGAAACCGGAGGTTAAGCCGGAAGAGACAGTTAATAAAGCATCAACAACTGATTTGGTTGGTATGGGGTATTGCAGTACTGCAAAGGTTTATACCACTACGATTAATCAGTTGAAGGCTTTGGATGACTTTGATGGTTACAAAATTACTTACTCCATTAATCCGGGAGCTAGTGCACGTATCGTGGATGGCGCCAGAGGTGTGGAAGAAGGAGAGAGTTTAACCTTTGGAGTTAAGAATCAGATTGGATTTGCGGTTGAGAGTGTTACGGCTAATGGAGAAGTATTGGAAGCTGACTCGATAGCTGATAATGAGGATGGTTCGCAGACTGCGTGGTATACTGTTCCAGAAGTTTATGAGGAGCAGGAGGTTGAAGTCTATACGGTGGAAACTGATATACATCCGGCTTTTGATGCAGAGCTTGTGATGGATGACGGAATGGTAATCCACATAGTGGCGGAAGAAGGGGTGTTGCCAGCAGGAGTAAGAGCTACAGCTGTACGCGTCAATGATAATGTAGAAACAGCTGTTCAGGAGATAATCAGTGCTGATACCAAAAGGAATGTATCTTCAGTCATGGCTTATGATATTAATCTGTGGCTTGGAGACAAACTTCTTGATGCTGAGATGTGGAGTGGAAGTCGGCTTGTAAATGTTACATTCACAGGTAAGCCGATTATAGAACAGAGTGCAGAGGCCGATGTTGTTGAGGTTGTATGTGTTGAAACCGTGCAGGATAGTAATAAGGAAGAGAAAGAAAAGGCAGCCGCCCAGGAAAGTGAAATTGCTCCAGAAGATATAGTAAAGGTTGAGACTGTAAGCGATACAGTGGATGTTCCAGGAGAACAGACAGTTGGCGAGATTTCCTTTGAGGCTGAGCATTTTACTATTTATGCGGTTGTGAGCGGTAATAAACAGTATGATTCGACCACTATTGCCGTTGGTGAAAAATTAACTCTTTATAATGAGAATAATAAAAATACGCTGTTAAATGCTGATTGGAGCGTTACTTCAGGTTCCGATGTTATTAGCTTTATAAGCGGCGGTACTCAGAAGAGGAATAGTATTGAGATAGTTGGACTTAAGCCAGGAACAGCCATGGTAAGGGCAGCTAGTAGTTGGGGGCGAAACTATTCCTATACAATAATAGTGACAGATACATCTGGCATTAATGCAGAGTATTGGATTACTAATCGTGAAGTTACAGGTTCGGACGGACAGCAGTCAAAGAATATCAGCAGTACAGACCTGTCACAGTATGGAGACAACGGTGTGCCGGTAGACGAGGTTGCTCCATCTACAGGAACAAGAGAGAATGATGAACTTATTTTTTGGCATGCCAGAGTGCTTCCAGCAAACTATCATCAAACGAATAATGCAGGCATTAACCGTGTAGAAAATGGGCAAAGAATCGAAAGGTTAAGGTTTTTTAACGAAAATATCCAATATTATACATCTTCTGGAAGTTGGAAAGACTTTGCCGCAACTGATCAATTAGTTTTTTATTACCTACAGAGAACAGAATTGGCGAAGCAGGTTGAAATTGCTGTGTCCGATTGGTGGGAGAATAGTAATGACAATACAAGAAAAATTGAATATGAATTAATTGATGAACTAAGCGGAAATAGTATGGGATCATCATTGACGAGTTATCATGATAAACATCCGGGAGTAAGCGGTATATATATTACGCCTAATTTGGATAACGCATATTCCGTTTCTAAGGTAACTGTCGACAATGTTGAAATTAATTGGGAAAATGGGTTTAGCGTTGGATGGACCAAATCAAGTCAGACGGTAACAGTAAGAATTTATATTAAACCGAATGAAGCGAATTTGCAGATACAGTATTTAACTGAAGATGGTCAGCCTTTGACAGGAGAGTTGGAGAGTTCTACGTTAGGCGTACTTACAAGAGAAGGAACTGATTTTAACGGGTATGTACGTAATGGAAATCTGCAAAATACAAAGATAGAGGGGTATTATGGTGAAACATATATCATATATACCGATCTGAAGAGTGTATCAAGTCTTAAAGAATATGCATTAAATTATGAGTATTCGAGCGCGGCAGTTAGTGATAATAATACTGTATTAAAATTGTATTACAGGAGTGTCTCCCATGAATATACGGTGAACTACTACAAGGACAGCATAAGCGACCGTAATTTCCTTGGAGAAGTTGAGGGAACAGGTTCTGTTGGAGATACAATCCCGGCAGATTTAACACTGTTCGCCCCGGAAGGCTATGCAGTACCCGGAACCAGGAGCGGAGCGGAGAAGATCAGTGCTGACGGCGGAGACGTCGTAAACGTGGTATACAGCAAGAAAACGAACCTGAGCTACACGGTGAACTACTACAAGGACAGCATAGAAGAAGGAAACTACCTTGACAAGGTGGAAGGAACAGGAACCTTTGGAGATGCAATCCCAGCCGATTTAACAAAGTTCGCCCCGGCGGGTTACGCAGTACCCGGAGCCAGGAGCGGAGCGGAGAATATCAGCGCGGATGGCGGAGACGTCGTAAACGTGGTATACAGCAAGAAGACGAACCTGAGCTACACGGTGAACTACTACAAGGACAGCATAGAAGAAGGAAACTACCTTGACAAGGTGGAAGGAACAGGAACCTTTGGAGATGCAATCCCAGCCGATTTAACAAAGTTCGCCCCGGCGGGTTACGCAGTACCCGGAGCCAGGAGCGGAGCGGAGAATATCAGCGCGGATGGCGGAGACGTCGTAAACGTGGTATACAGCAAGGATACTTTCAAGTACAGTGTGCATTACTTCTATGATGAAGTAGAGGATGAACAGGCATTGGAGCAAGGTATCGGAGAATTCGAGAGCCAAGTAACGACTTATAAAGTAAAGCCAAGAACAAAGTATGCACTTGATTATGTGGAGAACTTACCACTGACTATTGGAACTGATGTGTCGAAGAACGTCATTAATGTTTATTATGCATTAGATGACAATGAGGACGAAATCCCGGATAAATACCAGATTCTGTTCACCTATGTGAGTGCAGGAAATGGTAGCGTAGACGGAGAGATAAAAGAGGTTCATACATTTAGAGATGATAATGACAATTATATTAAGCCTACACCTACAAGTCCAAAAGCTAATATAACTGTAAATGCAGATGATAAGTATGCATTTGATTATTGGACGGTAGATGGAAGCAGCAAAGATTATCATATCAATATGGACACCTTTAAAACAAATACCTATTTAGAGAATACCACCTTTACAGTATACTTTGATAAGGATGAAATAGGAACTAATCTAGAAAATCCGGATAATCCAGATGGAATCCCAGATAAGTATCAGGTAGTATTTGAATATAGGTCTGAGGACACAAACCGTGGTACTGTTTATGGAACTGTCAAGGAAGTAGTAACCAGGCCACAGAATGAAGATGGAAGCTACAATATGGAAGCACCTGTATATCCATCAGCTAACGTAACAGTATCCGGCATTGGAAGTTATTCTTTCAATAACTGGACAGATGGAAGCAGGAGCTATGCTAACGCAGATGAAATCAAAGCTGCGGGGTTCACACAGAGCACAACCTTTACCGCACAGTTTAATTATAACGGCGGTGGAGGCGGAACCGGCGGCGGTGGAGGCGGAACCAGTGGTGGCACCACAGGCAATAGACGCTACACAAGTACACCTGGTGGCCCAGGCTTTACAACCATCACCCCGGAAGATGTGCCGTTAGCACCTCTTCCAGAATCACCAGTAGATGTAACCTTAATCGATGACGGTGAAGTACCGTTGGCACCACTGCCAAAGACAGGTCAGACATCTATGAGAACCACATTGACCATGATGTTATCAGGAATCTTCGTTGCGGTAACAGCGTTAAGCAGGAAACGTAAAGAAGAGGATTCATAACGGTCCATTACAGTCAATGTAAAAACAAAATAGCAGTATAACAGGAACCCCTGGCCAATATGGTCAGGGGTTCTTTTACAATCAAATTTGCAGTCAAATTAAATAACTCAAACTTCCCATAGCTAAAATGGGATTGCTCCTTGAAAACTCAATACTTTAGAACACAAAATAGCTTTCAGGCAGCCGACTGAGCATCAGAAAGCGCATCCTGCATGTATTTTGGAAGATGCCCGATAAAGCTGGATGTGATTCTTCCAGCTGTGCCGGCTTAAATCTACAGACTTTCCCCGTTCGTCTCAATCACTTTCTTATACCAGTCAAAGGAATCTTTCTTACTGCGCTTCAGCGTACCCTTTCCTTCGTTGTCCTTGTCCGCATAGATGAATCCGTAGCGCTTCTTCATCTCGCCGGTGCTGGCGCTTACCAGATCAATACAACCCCAAACCGTATAGCCCAAAAGCTCCACTCCATCCTCATTGACCGCATCCTTCATGGCCTGAATATGCGCCCTTAAATAGTCAATGCGGTAATCGTCATGGATCGCTCCGTTCTCGTCCGGCGTGTCCACCGCGCCCAGGCCGTTCTCTACGATGAACAGCGGCTTCTGGTAGCGGTCGTACAGGCTGTTCATGGTGATGCGAAGGCCCAGCGGATCAATCTGCCATCCCCACTCGCTCATTTTCAGGTACGGATTGCGCATGGAGGCCATCACGTTGCCCGCGGTCTGCTTACTCAGCTCCGGATTGGCGCTGGTCAGACGGGATGCGTAGTAGGAAAATGAGATAAAGTCCACTGTGTTTTCCTTGAGAACAGAAAGGTCTTCCGGCCCCATAACAAGCTCCACTCCCGCTTTTTCCATGCGTTTTCTCGCAAAGGGCGGGTATTCGCCGCGGGACTGTACATCGATAAAGAAGTAGTTGTCCCGATCCCGTCCCATGGCCGCCCACACATCCTCCGGGGCGCAGCTGTAGGGATAAAAGCTTCCTGCCGCCAGCATACAGCCTACCATGCAGCCCGGCATCATCTCGTGAGCCATCCTGGTTGCCAGGGCGCTTGCCAGCAGTTCATGATGAGCCGCCTGGTACTTCACCTGGGTCTCGTTCTCTCCCGGCTCAAACACAAGACCTGCGCCCATAAAGGGTAGGTGAAGCAGCATGTTGATCTCATTGAAGGTCAGCCAGTATTTTACCTTCCCTTTCAATCTGGTAAACAGGGCGCGGCAGAAATTCAGGTAGAAATCCACCAGCCTCCGGTTTCTCCAGGAACCGTACTCCGTTACCAGGTGCATGGGCACATCAAAGTGACAGATAGTGACCAGAGGTTCAATGTTGTACTTAAGGCAGGTGTCAATCAGCTTCTCATAGAAATCCAGTCCCTTTTCATTAGGCTGTTCCTCGTCCCCCATGGGGAATATCCTGGACCAGGCAATGGAAAAACGATAGCATTTGAATCCCATCTCCGCAAACAGACGGATATCTTCTTCATAGTGATGGTACATATCAATGGCTTCATGGGAGGGATAGTAATGGTCGCTGTCACAGGCCAGCATCTTCATCCTGCCGCTCATGACCGCACGCCTGTCTGCCCCTGCCGGAAGCACATCCACGTTAGCAATTCCTCTTCCGTCCAGGTCGAATCCGCCTTCACACTGGTTTGCCGCCGTAGCGCCTCCCCACAAAAATCCTTCTGGCATTTTGCTCATGATGATTTCCTCCTTCCATATCTCTTTTACATAACTACAAGCAGTTCATCCGCCACATCCACCGTTCCAGAAGCGCTGGTTACAATGTCCGCAAACTGATTGGTGTTGGTGATGATGACAGGAGTAACCAGGGAATATCCTGCTTTCTGGACAGCGTCCATATCAAATTCCACCAGGATCTGTCCTCTCGTTACCTTGTCTCCTTCTTTCACCTTCTTATCAAAGCCCCGGCCTTCCATCTTCACCGTATCCATGCCGATATGAATCAGAACCTCCACGCCGTCATTGCTGGTGACTCCTACCGCATGTCCGGTGGGGAAGATTGCGGAAACCACTCCATCGCATGGGCTGCATACCTTGCCCTCTGTGGGAATGATTGCCATGCCTTTTCCCATCACTCCGCTGGCGAATGCCTGGTCGTCTACCTGATCTAGCGGGATTACTTCGCCTTTTACCGGAGCAAACACGGATTTGGGAGCGTCCTCATCCACCGAAGCCTTTTTTGCCAGAGTGGTTTTTTTTGCCTTCGGCTCATCATCTGTATAGGTAGCTATTGTCATTACAAAGGCTAAAACCATCGCCACCGCCACTGCGATCACAGCCCAGATTACATTGGACATAGGCTCGCCGTCTTTGACAAATGACATGAATCCGAAGAAGCCCAACGCGCCGGACTGATATCGTAAAACCTTGGCTCCGCCCAGGATACCGCCGCCCACTGCTGCAGCGATACAGGAGATAATGAACGGTTTTTTCTTAGGAAGTGTAATACCGTAAATACAGGGTTCCGTAACACCGAACAGACCGGAAACCAGGGCTGGGAGCGCCATTGTCTTCATATTCTTATCTTTAGTCTTAATATAAATAGCCGCAACTACCATAGACTGCGCGAACGAAGCCGCAAAGTAAGGAGTCATGAATAAATCGCTTCCATATGTACTGATATTGGCAATTCCGATCGGGATAACCGCCCAGTGCAGACCGAAGATAACCAAGATCTGCCACAACGCGCCAATCAGGATACCGGTTACCACGCCGCCCAGCACCGGAATCGCAAAGATCGCCTGGAAAAACGCGTTCAGCAGGTTGGTAAGGATGCCGGCCACCGGACCAATCACAATAAAAGTCAGCGGAACAATGATAATCACCGTCAAAAACGGTACAAAGAACAGTTTTAAGGTATCCGGAACAATCTTCTTAAAGTATTTTTCAAGCTTCGCTCCCACTCCGGTGGCCACCAGGATTGGAACTACGGATGAGGCGTATCCTGACTTGGGATATACCACCGGGATTCCCAGAAAGGTGGTCTTATAATCCAGAGCCATCAGGGTGCCCTCAAACAGGGTGCCGGTGGTCTCCAGGCCAACCATGGCCGGATACAAAAGGGCAGCCGCGATGCTCATGCCCAGATATGGGTTACATTTAAACTTCTTTGCGCAGGATGCCGCAATGATCATGGGAAGGAAGTAGTAAAATCCATCTCCAACGGCATACATCATCTGGTAAAATCCGCTGTCCTTCACCGATGCTCCGGCAACGAACACCAGCACGGCCAAAAGACCTTTTACAATACCGGCCGCTGCCAAAAATCCCAAGATCGGCTGGAAGGTTCCGGACAGCAGATCCAGCATCCAGGCCCCCTAGGCCATATTTTTGTCGCCTTCTGCTTCTTCGGATTGCGCGCCGGATATATGTGCTTTTTCGCAAACCACCTCATATACCTGCGGCACATGATTGCCGATCACCACCTGATACTGTCCTCCTGACCGCATGACCGTAACGATCCCGTCGGTTGATTTTAACACCTCCGTGTTGGCCTTTGACTCGTCCCTCAGCTGGAAACGCAGCCTGGTAATACAGTGCGTCAGACTTACAATATTTTCCTTTCCACCCACGTTCTGAATGATTATGCGGGCCAGTGCGTCATACTTACTTGCCATGTTCTCTCCTCCTATAGCTTAAGTTCATTTGTCTCGCATGGCTCTGTTGATATTCAAAGTCATGTAAGCAATTTCCTCCATGTTGGGCTGTACCTTCATCTGCTGTAAGATGAATTTTGCAATTTTAGCGCTGCAATCATATGCCGCCGGAAATTTTGTACAAATCAGCGCGCAGATCTCCTCATCCTCACCATGGTGCATCTGATTGGTGATGATTCTTCGCAGCATATGTTTGATATAGACCATCAGTTCCTCAAACGCAAATGACCTGTGGTCCAGATCTTTTTGGAAATGATACTGGATGATATTGATGATATCTTTTGTCATGACAACGATGTCGTAGCCCCTTGAATTGAAATTCCCCATCTCCGCATTGACGATGTGGATGGCGATAAATCCTGCTTCGTCTTCCGAGAGGACTATGTTCAGCTTTTCCACAATAATACTGAGGGCTTCGATTCCCACAGCGTATTCTTCCGGATAGTAATTCTTGATTTCCCACAGAAGCGCATTGGGCAATTCAATGCCCTGATTTTTCCGCTCCACAGCACAGCAAAGGTGCTCTGTCAGTCCGATGTGAATGCTGCGATCCAGCCTGTGACGCAGCTTTTTGTGGGCAATGCTGATAATCTCCTCTGCCGTCTGAATGTACCCATAGGGAATCCCAGCCGCAATTCCGGCAAATTTGGATACTGCTTCTGAGTCCTCCAGGTGAAACTTCTTCTGGATTATGCTTTCATCAAACACGCCTTCGGTTTTGTAGTGAAAACCGATTCCGGTTCCGATCCAGATGGTTTCCCGCCCGCTCTCATCCAATCCACTGACCACATTGTTATTAATGATCTTTGTTATCTCCATAACCAGTCCCTTTTCCCAAAACAAAAGACCGGCATTATCCCAGACTGCTGCATTGTATATACAACAGAATAGGATAACCCAGTCTTGCCTGCTTTACCAGTGACACCTTACGGCTATACCTGACCTTTTGTTTAAATTATATAGTAATATTACCATGCGCGGAGGGGTTGGTCAACTTGTTTTTTGGCAATTTTACTTTTTCGTGGTAGACTTCCCCCGTTTTTTTGACTTATGTTACATGTCTTCAAATTTTGTAAACCCGACTCTACTTCCACTGTTTTTTCAGTAGCCCTTATGAACGGCATGTAGACGATGAGCTGAAGCACAACATAGCAGTTGTCTTTGATTAGAAAGGCGGAACACTGAATGATTCTACGGACCCGCTGCTGACCTACAGCCTGCAGAAATATGGGGTGATTACAGACAACCTGATTCCTTCACTGGAGGGAAGCGGATTCAGCGGCTGGAAGGTCGTGGAATCCTCGGATGCAGGTTTTAAACCAGATCAGTTATATCAGGCATCAGAAATCAACAACCATGAGTTTACCGGCAATGTTGCCTTTGAAGCGGTTTGGGATATCAATATGTATACTGTAAATGTGGAGATGGTAGACAAGGAAGTTCCGGCGAATGTGCTTGACAGTAAGCTCTGGAGCAGGTGCCCTTTGGGACGGGATCCGGAAGCGGACGGCAGGCTGAACGGACTGATTCCTGAATCAATCGACGGGACAGACGGAAACCATTATATCTATACCGGAATGATGTACAAGTCCTATGAGCCTGTACAGGGTGTTAGGAAAAATGGAACCGCGGTAACACTCCGGATATCAGAGGAAACAGCGGTGAGGTTCTGGCGGAAGCGGCGGCTCAGGAGGCGGATCCGGCAGAAGGTATGTATCCGCAGATGCAGGTCCAGGAGTAGTTGCCTTGGAGGAAACCCTGTTCCGCTGGCCGAGGCCCCGGAGAACAGGTATGGCAGTTATTGATGACGGATTAAATAAGCCTCATTAAATAAAGCATAATAAATAAGGCATAATATAAACCATAAAGTGAGGGGACACAGCAGTATGGAGGAATTCTGTACTGCTGTGTTTTTTATGAAATTTTAATAATTTTTTCACAATCAGACGTGGTGGAAATACCTTTGTATTTGGGATATAATAACCCCACCAAATAACAGGAGGCAATTCATACATGAAACAATTTTATCCCAACCGTTTTAAAGATAAGGTAATCATTCTGACTGGCGCGGCCAGGGGTATCGGTGAGGCCACAGCCATCCGGGCGGCGAAGGAAGGAGCGAAGCTGGTGCTGGCTGACCGGCTGAAGGAGGAGGGAGAGCGTGTACTCAATGCTGTCAGGGCAGAAGGAGGCACAGCCATTTTCCTGAATCTGGATCTGTCCGCGGAGGAGCATGCAGAACAGATGGTGGATGCGGCAGTGAAGACTTATGGACATCTGGACATTGCCATTAACAACGCGGGCGTCATGGGAAATCCCAGTCCGCTCCATGAGTTAGAGCAGGAGCAGATGGACTACACCATGGCGAACAACTTTTATTCCGTATTTTTCTGCTGCAAGCACGAAATCAGGGAATTCATGAAGGAAGGGAATGGGGGCGTCATTGTCAACAATGCATCCATTGCCGGGCTCACAGGCCTTCCGGGCAATCCTGCCTATGTGGCGTCCAAACATGCGGTCAACGGACTGACTAAGAACCTGGCCCTTGATTACGCCAGATACGGAATCCGCATAAACTCAGTCAATCCCGCAGGCACCACCACGCCCATGGTAGCCGAGGCATATGAATATGTGAAGAACCATAGAGAGGCAGCCATCAAAGCCGGTATGGACCCTGCAAAGGCCCAGTCCATGGCCGGACAGAAGCTCACCTCCATGCTGGAACGGGAGGCCACGGCAGAGGAGCAGGCGGCATCCATCCTGTTTTTGGTATCAGATGACGCCACCCACATGACAGGGGCCACGGTACAGACAGACGGAGGATGGACGTCCTTTTAGGAATGCCTGATATATGCTATAATATCCTTATATTTATATATATGATAAGATGATATAGGAGAAAACAGCAGCAAATCGGAGGTATAGTAAAGATGCAAAGCGATATGCAAACTCAGGTGTCCCAATCCCAGGCGGCCCAGTCTCAGGCGACCCAATCCCCGGTTCCTCAGTCCCCGGCTCCCCAGTCCCGGACTCCCCAGCCCAAGACAATGAAAGCCGCCGTCTATCAAGAAAATGGTATCATAACCCTGGAAGACCGGCCTGTCCCCAGGCTGAAGGATCCGCGGGATGCCATCATAAAGGTGACCCTTACCACCATCTGTTCCAGCGATATCCATATTAAACACGGCGCCGTCCCAAGGGCTGTGCCGGGAACCATACTGGGACACGAGTTTGTGGGCATAGTGGAGCAGACCGGGGAGGCGGTAAGAAGGTTTAAGCCCGGAGACAGGGTGGCTGTGAATGTGGAGACATTTTGCGGGGAGTGCTATTTCTGCAAGCGGGGCTATGTCAACAACTGTACCCATGAGCACGGAGGGTGGGCGCTGGGGTGCAGGATTGACGGCAGTCAGGCCGGGTATGTCAGGGTTCCATTTGCTGACAACGGACTAACAAGGATACCCGGTGAGGTGACGGACGAGGCGGCGCTGTTTACAGGGGATATCCTTTCCACCGGTTACTGGGGAGCGTCCCTGGCGGAAATCAAACCGGCGGATACGGTAGCTGTGATTGGCGCAGGTCCTACCGGACTGTGTACCCTGATGTGCGCAAGGCTCTACGGTCCCGGCACGGTCATTGCCATTGATACATCCAATGAGCGGCTGGAGCTGGCTAAGGAACAGGGACTGGCGGATGTCATCCTCAACCCGTTTGAGCAGGATGTGGAACAGGAGATAAGGAATCTGACCCAGGGACGCGGCGCGGATGCCGTACTGGAGGTGGCGGGAGGCAGAGATACCTTCCAGATGGCATGGAAGATTGCCAGGCCCAATGCAGTGGTCTGCGTAGTGGCCCTGTATGAAGAACCGCAGATGCTTCCGCTTCCGGATATGTACGGGAAGAACCTGGTTTTCAAGACCGGCGGAGTGGACGCTTCCTGCTGTGAGGAAATCATGAAACTGATAAAGGCCGGAAAACTGGATACCAGCTGTCTGATTACCCACAGGGCAAAGCTTGAAAACATTATGGAAGCCTATGATGTGTTTGAGAATAAGAGAAACCATGTGATAAAGTACGCAATTGAGGTATCGTAAGGCAGATGGATGTCCTGCGTAATTTGAGGACATTTGCAGACATATAAGAAAGACATATAGGAAAGATATATAAGAAAGAAGGAATGAGTATGGGCAGGAACTGTTGTATTACCATTGAGCGCCAGTACGGAAGCGGGGGAAGGGAGGTGGCCCGCATCCTGTCGGAGCGCCTGGGGATTCCCTGTTATGGGCGGGAGCTTCTGGCAGTGACGGCGAAGGACAATGGAATCAGCATTGAGGAACTGAAAAAGCTGGATGAAAAGCGGACGGGAAGCCTGCTTCATGATTTGGTGCTGTATGCCTTCCGGTTTCAGAATTACAACAGGATGCAGGAGCCCTTTGATATCAATAAGGAGGTATCTGACACTATCCGCAGGCTGGCCCGGAAGGAACCATGTATCTTTATCGGAAGATGCGCTGGTTTTGCCCTGGACGGAGAATGCGACGTACTTAAACTGTTTATCTACGCTTCATCCATGGAGAAGCGCAAACGCCGTATATGCGAGGTGGATGACATAGCCTTTGAGAAGGCGGAGGAAGAATTACAGAAGAGGGACAGCCAGAGAAGTGACTATTATCACTATTTTACCGGAAAAAACTGGGGGGATATGGAAAATTATGATGCCTGTCTGAATACCTCTGTATTGGGATATGAGGGCTGCGCGGACCTGATTATGAAAATGATGGAATGAGATTGTTGAATGTCATCAAAGGAAGTATAAAAACATTATATGAAAACGCTGCGAAAACGCCGTGATAATGCCGTGAATCAGCCGGATTCCAAACCAGGAAACCAGCTTCTTCACGGCATTTTTCTTCCTCCGCGCCCTGTCAGAAGAACCATCCCGTCAAATAAACGGAGAAATAATAAAAGTTGAGCCGTAATTTTGTGAAAAAAAAACGGGTTGATTTTCATTTGCAAAATGCATATAATATTTGTCAAACACAACAGTTGTTAATTACATATAACAGCCGCACAAAGCATTCCTTACCAGTGTCCGCGGCAGTACCCGCAAGGAGGTGAGTACCATACAGGAAATAGCCACCATGATAGAAAAGAGCAAACGAAGGTTTCTGTGCATTAAATTCAGGGCCTGCGGCCTTTCCTTTTCCGAGGGAATCGTGCTTCTGGTTATAGGCTACAGCAAATACAGCAATCAGGATACCATTTCCAGCCTGTCCGGAATCGATAAATACCAGACAGCCAAGGTATTGGCGGCCATGGAGGAGCGGGGATATATCAGGAGGGAGATTAACCCTGAGAACAAGCGTGAAAAGCTGGTCTGCCTGTCGGAAAAGGGAAAAGAGGCAGCTAATTCACTGAAGGACATCATGGACCAGTGGGAGAAAATCATCTTTGCCGGAATCACGGCCCAGGAGGAACGGGCCCTGGAACGGATTATGTGCAAAATCGTTGGAAATGTAAGGGAGTATGAAAGAAATATTGGAAGGGAGAAACTGTAATAACAATGAAACTGGCAAAATCCAAGAAAAAAATCATAGTGGCAGCGGCGGCTGTTATTTTATGCGCCATTGTCCTGGTGCTCATCTTCGGCCATGTGACAGGGGATGACCTGTTATTTAAGAATAAGAAAAATCTGGTGGTGCAGTCCTATGTGACCATGGACGAGAGCAACATCAACGCTCTGACAGGAGGACAGATTAAGGATGTCCTGGTGGAGGAAGGGGATCTGGTGACAAAAGGCCAGGAACTGGTCCGTCTGGACAGTGATACCCTGATGGCCCAGAGGGAACAGGCCCAGGCAGCTCTGGCCCAGGCCCAGGCATCCTGCCAAAGCCTGTTAAACGGCGCCACAGAGGAACAGATGAAGCAGCTGCAGCTGGCTGTCCAGATTGCCCAGGCGAACCTGGAAAATGCCCAGGCAGCCTATACCAGGATGGAGGCGGATTATGAGAGGACCTTGGCGCTGGTTCCGGCAGGGGCCGTATCCCAGTCCTCTGTGGATGGGCAGAAGGCTGCCCTGGCTTCTGCCAAGGCTGCCCTGGACAGCTCACGCTCCAATCTGGAGATTTCCCGGAGCAAGCTTTCCGAAGCCCAAAACGGAGCCACGCCGGAACAGATTGCCCAGGCCCAGGCCGGGGTGGACCAGGCCAAGGCTGCCCTGAAACAGATTGACACCACCCTGGATAAATGTGTCCTCACCTCCCCTGTGGACGGCCTGGTGACAACGGTAAATGTCAAGGCCGGTGATGTGGTCTCCTCCGGACTTCCCTCCGTGGTGGTTGCGGATATATATACCCCTTATATCACATGTGATGTGGATGAAATGAAGCTTCCCCGGGTAAAGCTGGACCAGGAGGTGGATATCTCGCTGGCTGCGCTGGGAAAGGATACGTATAAGGGAAAGGTGGTGCGAATCAATAAGGAAGCGGATTTTGCCACCAAGAAAGCGTCCAATGAAGCTGACTGGGATATCCTGACCTACGGAATCAAAGTGACCTTCGACGACCTGGCGGGACTGCAGGATGAGCTGCGTTCCGGTATGACAGCCTATGTTGACTTTGGAAAGTGATGTGATGGTATATGAGAGAATGGATGAAACGGGCAGGGAGCCTGGCATCTTCTGTGAAAAAACGGTACATAACGATTCCCATGCTGATTCTTCTTCTGGCACCCACTATCCTGAGTCTGCTCATGGGCGCGGAGTTCGTCCACCTGCCTTTTCAGAAGGTACCCACGATCATTGTGAACCATGACCACTCAGAAACAGTCCAGAGCCTGATTCAGATGATTTCAGACAACAGGACATTTGACGTCATTGCGTGTACGGATGAGGAGGATGACCTGAAGGAAGCATTTTACTACAATAAGGCCCTGGCTGGTATCGTGATTCCGGAGCATTTTTCAGAGGACTTGTTAAATGGCAGGGAAGCCAAAATCATGATTTTTAACGACGGCGCCATTTCCACGGTTGCCAGCGGCATGAGGGGAACCATAGCCGAAGCCCTGGGAACCATTAAGAGCGGCTATATGCTGAAGCTGGCAGAGGGAAAGGGCATACCGCCCCAGGCAGCCATGAACCTGATTGCGCCCATGGGATATGTGACAAAGGCCATCAGCAATCCCTCCAAGAACGTGGCATACATGATGATGGAGGGCATCCTTCTTACCATTGTGCAGATTGGAGCCGGATGCGTGGGGGCCTGCGTGTGCGAGAGGGCGAGCTTTGGAAGTCTGATGAAGAAGGCCGGATTTATCACCGGCATTGCCTGCGTCTCTGCCCTGGGCTGTATGGTGACCCAGACCCTGTGTTTCGGGTTTCCGTATAAGAGTTCGCCCTGGGCCGGCATTCTGATGACAGTTTTCACCTGCTTCGGCATTACCCTTTTTGGAATACTCCAGAACCTGGGTACCGGGGGAAACTGTGAGGAGGCAGTGCAGAAATGC
>ERZ507035.181-NODE-181-length-42255-cov-8.985948_pt1 | contig 42255 bp, 28 predicted proteins | sample MGYA00512873_ERZ507035 | MGnify/ENA metagenome assembly ERZ507035
TAGTTATATCACAAGACACCATTTGCCAGGTCACCTGTGCAAACCAAGGCTTAAAGAATAAATATTTCCGTCGTATTTTTGACTACTATCCTTTGTAATTTTTAAGATTTCAGCAATTATGTCTTCAGCTTTCAAAATAATTACCTCCCGTTTTTAAGCCACATCAGTTTTTGATTGTAAGCCTTCAAAAAGTTCAACGATTAATGAATTCTGAACTCGTCAAGAAGGACAGCTGCCTCTGAATTTTGATATTGTTCAATCAAGAGTTCCAAAACGCCTTCAAAGGACTCAGTTAATTCAGAATCACATTTGATTTTCTTTTCAAAATTTGCGAAAGAATAGAACATCATTTCATCAATCACACTTTTGGTATTTTTGTTCAAATTAGCATCGATGATTATCTTGTCTTTTTCTTCAAAGTATTTTTTCAAAGATACCCAAAGAGATGGAAGAATTTCTGGCAGCAACTTCTTGTATTGCAAATGCCATATAACAGAAATCATCTCATTTAGATTGAAACAGCCATATTTTGCAAACATTTTATTTAAAAACATCTTATCAGAATATGAGTAGTCGGTTTTAAATCTTGACCAATCAGAACGACCACCATAACTTGAAAAGCCCAATATTAGAGCCGATGATAGTTTTTGTTTGACGCCGACAATTGAAATTTGGTTGATACATTCTTCCATTTTCCTAACGATTGTTTCTACTAATTTTCGATTATTTTTGTTGTCATATGAGTGAAAATAAAATGCCGTTAAGCTATTTAAAACTTGATTGTAGAATTCAATTAAGGAGTCATTAAAAATACTAAAGTCTTTATTTTTAAATAAGATGCCAAGCACTTTATCAGTATTATCCTTGGACAATAAATTTTCTTGGAGGAAACTAGCTGCGCAATTCAGCTCTTGCCAGCCAACGATGTCACGAACATTTTTCACCCCTTTCGTTGTCTGGAGCTTTACATACAAATCAACATATTGAGATGAAATTATCTCCAATAATGGATTGCCGAGATCAAACCCAAGGTTGAATGCGACCGATACAAATTTCAAATCATAGTCATCAATATTGAAATCGGAAAAATCATAATTTTCTTCATTGAACAAATACCTATTAACGATTTGTTCCTTTTTTGAAGAATAGGGAGTATTGCCATCTACTTCTATGTATCTATCAACGCCCAATAATCTTGGCTGCATGTTAGGCTTAAACGTGAAGTCTTCATCAGTCCTGTGTTCCCTTAAATATGCATAGTTAAATAACTGATGTTGCATTTCGTCTTTGGCCAACAGCAAAATCGTCGTCAAGAAAGCGTTGGCGATATCTTTATTTTGCTTTAAAAACTTCTTGATAAAAAGTATCCGATAACCGTTCGGCTCGTTCATTTTTGTCGGAATTAGCTTTTCTAATATGTATTTCTTAATCCTGATTTTGGTTTTCAAAGAAATATCTTGGCGAATTTGAACAAACAAAACAGGCAATTTTTTGTCAGCTTCATTGTGAAGTAAGGCGTTTTCCTGGATGAAATCCAGCCATAGATTGCAATATTCGTCTCTTTTTTCAGCGGTTATCTCACGGCTTAAAAGAGCCGATGAAATCAAAGAAACAAACTGCTTCGAGATAAGAAGCGGTTGTAATGCTTCAGTTTTCTTTAGGAGTTCCTTTATGCAGCAATCAGCTTGGTCTGAATCGAACTGGCCATTATCAATATCGCCTTGCAGTTTACCGGTTTTTGACAAAAGCCTCGCAAATTCCTCGTTCTCTTTCTCTTGAGACTTCGTTAATTTTTCGGCTTCTCCAGAAACGGACGGGACAAGAGCGTATCCGCCGTTAGAAAGCTTATAAGCCTTTGCGTTTCGCAAGTCCATAATTTGGATTTGCAAATATCTCACGGCCTCTGTTTTGTTGTTCTCGGTTATTGAATAAAGATAATCAAAGACCTCGTGGCATTTTTCTTTTACACTTTGATCATAAAGCTGGCATTCTCTAGCGTATTCTCTCAAATCGATTCTTGGAAAAATATCGGCATATTTCTGCAAGCCTATATTGTCATTGTTTTTGGTACTATTCGTTTGTATTGGTCCTACACGAACTATTCTATCGATATCCTCTAAAACCAAATCGAGGTTGCTTATTAAATCCAGTGAATAGCCAGGCAATTCCTCTCCTGCTCGCAAGCCAAGATTTGACAAAATCGACAAGCAAAAAATGTTGTTTGCACGAGATAGAATCGTTTCTTTGACCTTTGACGCGAATTGCTTGTCTTTGTTTTCGCTGAACCGCTCAAAGGCAACACGCTTCGCGCAATATAGTAAATCGCCGAGTATTGTCGGTACGATATTATCGATCTCGCCGGCTCCCCACATCTCTGGAATTCCGAGAAAAGAACGCTTTGCATTAGAGTCAGAAAGATAAATCTCGTAATATCTCGCATCTCCATTTTTCTTAATCGTATTGGCTATCTCGTTGGTCAGCTCGACGATCCAATTGAGTGTCTCTGAAAAATGAAATTTAAACAAAGAATAAAAAATCAAAGTTTCGATAGTTTTGCCGTGTGTTTTATGTCCATAGTTCTCAGCATGCTCGTTTAAACCGTATTTGGAGCATGAATCGAAGGGGCTGTAGCTTCCATAATATAAGGAGGACGTATCGTCTCTGATTTTCTCAAAATAAAAAGCGTGGAGCAAAGAATAGATTTGTACATTGTATTTCTTGGCTAAGGGAATGCCGTTCAAGTAAACAATGTCCTCAATCGCGTCTTCGGAAAACCTCCTAACGTCCGAATGTTGAGACTTTAAATCTTTCTTCGGCAGATTCAAAAACTCTTTTATCCATGCGTCACAATGCTCGTTTAGTCTGTACAAAGCTTCAACGTAACCCTTGATTTCGGAATAATCGTAAAACACTTCGCCGTCTTGGCTTTTTCTCTCATATCTCTTGAGAAGATAAAGCAAAACTTTGCAGGCGTCTTCCCCTACTGCATCGCCTGCATTTGCGCAATTTGAATAATCCGTGAGGAGCTTATCTATGGGCTTTTTATACCTGACATCGTCGCACAAAGACAAATTTGCAGCGATTATTTTTATTATGCTCTCTCTGCCATGACCTATCCCTTTTAGAATCATATTCAGCGGAAATTCTGAGAATGCAATTGAAAATCCATATAGATTGGTCAGTGTTATAAACTCCAAAAGGATATTTTGGTCGATAAGCCTATCCCCATATTCATCGAAGAAATCAGCGCAGTAGTTCGATTTGACGATGCCGATTTCTGTTTGTTTTTTCCATTTAGGAGAAAGATTGTTGGTCACTAAGGAATATAAGAATTTTTCCCTGTTTTCTTTTGCGAAAAGCTTGTTTTCCACCCAAATCTGATACCTTCGATAAGCGCATCTGCCTAAATTAGATAAAGCCTCAAAGAAAGAAGCATAGTTTCCTTTTGCGGAATCAAATTTTTTATCGATGTATTGTTCGAAGCAAATATCTTCAAAAATATCATATTTTAATCTAATACCGTCCGTTTCAGCATTACGCATAAAAACGTTTTCTCTAACTAAAATGGAAATAGCGGATGCATCGTAATTGCTTGAATTTGACCATAATTCGAATTTGGTCGCCCTTTCAAGAGCAATGTCAGTAATGATTTTTTCGTAATCACTATTTTTTAAGCAAATCACATTCTTCCAAAGATAGTTCCTTAAATCGGCAACATTTTTGATGGAACCCAAATCCGGGGCTTTCAAAAGCGCATCCAAATAAAATGGATTATGGAGCAAATCACGATACGATGAATTTTTGACAATCGCATTTAAAGAAGGAAAATGGGTTCTAATTTCGGTCAATTGGCTAGAGGAAATAGGATGGATTTCATAGTTAAACACACTGTATTCGCCAATCAAGGCAGAAAACGCCGATAATTCAGAGGTCCTGCATGATGCGATAATGTGAATGTGGGCAAAATCATGTGCTCGTGAAAACAATACCTTTAACGCATCCATCTTGGTCGGGCTGTCGGATATGAACTCAAGTGCATCGATGTAAATGAATAGGTTCCCTTCTACAATTGGGAATATTTTCTTTAAATCGAAATTCCAGATGTCGTTCACATTGCTTATAGAGGCCAGCTTTTCAGCTCGAACAAAAAGCACATTCCTTTTGCTTTCTAGCGCCTTTTTGCAAAGAACGCTTTTGCCACTACCGGCAGGCCCGGTTACAAAGATAAAAGGGTGTTTTTCAGCATCTATTTCTTCGATTTGCTTTTTCAAATCGATATGATAACCGTCTCCAATCGCATCTCTTATGTCATTCAAATAAACGTTCTTGCTATCCTCTACGGCCGCTTTAAATTTCTCGATATCGCTCCCCAAAAAGTCCGATTCTTTTTTAAGTAGCTCGTAAAGGGAATTTTGAAAATCAAGATTGTTTTCTGCTTTGTTGATTATCGTTTTTGTGGTTATTAAATTTTCGTCTTTTCGAAAATCTATATCACCGATTCTGTTATCCCCAGTGAAATCTTTTACATTAGATACGCTGCCATTATTCAAAACAAAGAAATAAAGATTCCTGATTTCTTTTAATTTGCCATCATTCGTGTCACGTATTTTGATGAGAGTATCTTTGATTTTGGCAGGAAGGTCAGCGCACGTGCTCACTTGGCAGTATGTTTTTCCGTCTTCGGAGACTAAATCAACATAAGGATAATTAATGGCTCTAGAATTCAAATTTGTGAATTTTTGCTTGAAGTATAAAGCACACACCTCTTGAGCAAAAAGCTCAAACATTTTTGCGGAATCAAATAAGCCATTTGAATTTAATGCCCTAATCTTCGTCTCATAAGACGATGTGTAATCAGCAATGAAATTAATTCTTTCCGAAGACCCAATCATATATGCCTCCCTTTGTAAAAGGAAAAATTTTTCTCTTTGGCAAACTTTTCTATTTTAAATATATTTTCCTTTGATGCTTCTGGTCCAAGATAAATCGCATTGATTTTTGGAGCCGTTAGCTTTGAACCAGCATCTCCAAGCAATCGCCATTCATTTTGATATTTCCATCTGTCGTATTTCGTAAGAAAGAGTGTTATACATTGGGAAACATCGGCTTCAATAGTTCCGTGAGAGAAACCTTCAATCATATTCCCAATAAACGATAGCAGAATCCTCGTTGTTATGTCGGTTTCCCTTTCGTCCTCGGATACATAAATCACAGGAAACAAAAGATTTAGATGCCCATAATCGGTCATATCGTACTCAATGCAATATCCCGTCCCATTAGCAGCGTATTCTTTCCACATTGTTTCATCGTTTTTATTTGCGCTTAAGGAACAAATCCCAAGCTCTTCTCTCGCGTTGTACATTGCTTTGATCAGCGTATAGATTTGAGGTTTGATTTCAGGAGAATCCAATTTTTCAGGTATACCCACAATCCAATTTATGAATGGTACGACATCATAGCCTTCTGGCAAAAGAGTTTGCAGCTGTGATTGACAATCGAGCAAAAAATTAGGCCTGATAGTTCCATTTCTATTCATTATGGATCCCATAATAGATTGAATCATTTGGTAATTTTCTTCGCTTGTATAAGGCCTAAGAGTTTCGATTATAAGTCGAACGCACTCTCTCTTAAGGTTGTTCGTTTCTAAATCATAAAATTTATTAAAATCGATGGTTGCCGTGCACTCAGTAGGATCGTCAAGATTTTTAGCTTTGCAAAGATATAGATAATTATTTTCGAGCATCTCAAAAGCATGTCCATCAAATGGTCTGTATTTATATAAATACTTTGGTCCTTTATAGACCTTCGTTTTATAAAACTTGTTTATCCATCTAATCTTTTTATCCATACTAAACCTATCTTTTCAATTTCCAATTGAAGAATAAATCTTTAACAAAAACATCATTATGGGCGTATAAAACCTGGTTGATTTCCTTTTTCGAAACGCCCAATTCCGTTGCAATTTTCGAAGATTTCATCTGTTTGGAAGAAAGAAGATTTTTTATTTTGTCGAGCAAAGAAGACTCTGGCTGGTTCTTGTCTTCATCTTCTTGTGGCTCTTCTTCAATCTCGCTGGAATCATCATCGGCGACAATTTCTTCTACAGAATCATTTTTTATAGGGCCGACATCATTGCTTTCAATTGTTTCTTCTTTTGTGGCATCGTCACTTTCAAGCCCAAAGCCAAACCAGTCGAAACTATTTCTATAATGTTTTTGGACTTCTTCGTCCTTCAAATCCAACTTGCTCCCTAAAGATTCATTAACAAAGAAATCATGAATGTAATTGTTCAAAACGTCTTCTTGAAAGACTTTGTATTTGTTGAGAATCTCGAAGTCTTTTTTCGTTATACCAACAGCTTCCAAGAAAACATTAGGATCTGCGTTCTTGAATATTTCCATGAATGTGGTCTCACGGTATACGCTGATATAAAGGAACTCAAACAATCTAGCAAGCAAATGCTTCAAAACGTTATCCGCATCTTCGATCGTTTCGCCATCCTTGGGATCGACAATTGGGGTAAGATTAGTTTTCGCCGCTCTTCTGAAGGAATCGCAATACCATCTTCTATATAGCATCCCTCTATATTTGACAGGTATATTCTTAGTGTCGTTCAAATAGCCTTTAACGAAATTGTCGATCATGACTCTGGTATTACTGGTGTATTTGATTCCTTCACCGAATTTCTTCTTTACTTCATCGACGAATTTAACGCCATCATCATATCCGCATTGTTCTTTCTTGATTGGAGCATTCACGCCTGATTCATAGCCTTTCTTGAATCCGTTCGCATACCAGGTTGCCTTTACATCGACATATTCACTCGGACAATATTCCTTAATGTAATCGGAAATGTTTTTTTCAAATTCCGTTTGGACTTGACTATCGTCGTAATCGACGTACTTCTTGAAGTCTTGTTGTCCTAATTCGTAGCCTTTGTTTCTGCCTTCCTGGGCAATCTTCGTATCAAAGCCGTCTTCCGGCTTCGCGGGAACAGTTTTGGTCTTCGACTTTCCGAATTTAGCATGAGCGAAAACTCTCTTGATGATATTGCTGACTTCTTTGTCATTAAGCATCTCCGCCATCGTTTCTTCATCAAGCATTCTTGTGGTCTTGGTCGTGTCTACGATTTTTTTTGAAAGAGGGATTCCACTAGAATCGCCGTATTGGGCAAGTTCATAGAACACCTGCTCAGATATCGGATCAGACATGTCCCCATTCACGAAGATTGGCATGTATTTAACGATCAGCTTAGCAATCTGCAATTTAGTCGTTTGCTCATTCTCTGACTGCTCGGCGTATTTCAAAAGCAATGCACTGGCCCTATCAATATTAAAGTCATAAACATAGCCATCTTTCTTCTCAATCACTTTATTCACGACATATGGGGTTTGTATTCTAAAGATGGCTTGGAAGTACTGTTCAGGGCTGGCTAGATCCTTCAAAACGAAAACACTTGACCACTTCTTTACCGTGACGCCCATCGTCAGTTTATTAACCGTTATAGCTATCGATCCGAGTTTGTTAGTATTCTCTGATTCGGAGATGTTATTCATCAAATATTCAAAAGCATCGTTGCCAGCGCCCACGCCGTCTTGCGAGAGATTGATTATTTGGTATCTGGAGAAATATTTGTCAGTTTTCAAAAGCTTCTCCATTGCCTTGCACGATTTGACGGTAGGCATAAGCCAAAGGGTATGAACGTTGTTTTGAAGCATTTGGGGATTGGAGTATGGAAATTTATCTCCGAAAGTGGAACGTCCCTTTATGATTTCCAGCCATTTTTTGATTTCTTCTTCATAAATGAACGTGCAAGGTTCATTTGGGTTGTTCTCCTGTCTCGTCTCGAAGAATTTGTTCAGAGAAAAATATTTCTTAGTGAGCAATTTGTCTTCTGAGAAAACTGAAGCCGTAAGGTTGCCAAAAAGCCTCGACATGTTGTAGCCGAAAATTTTCATGTCAGGGAAAGCGGCGTAGTCAGGATTGATGATTTCGAAATTTCCGTTTTCGCTTTCGGGATATTTGTTTCTTTGCTCGTCAAAATAAGAATACGTATAAGAAGATTGATTGTTGAATTCGCCTCTGGCTAAAGCTTTGAATGGCGTTCCAGATAAGCAAATTGTTTGTCTGGTCTTGATATTGAATTTCTTGATAATATCGCCAGTCTTCTTTAATTGTTCCTGGTAATCATTGTCAAGATCCTCGCTTTTCTCCTCTTTCGTCTTTAAGGTCCCTTGGGTCCTTTGGTTCCATGCACCGAAATGGTATTCGTCGAGGATAACTAAATCCCAATCGATGTTTTGCAGTTGCTGGATTTTGGTTTTTACATCGGCGTTTTTCTCTTTGCCTAAATAGTTCTGAAGGGAAAGGAACAGAACGTAAGGATCCTGTATGAAGCTCAGCATGAAGTTACTTCTTCTGAGGTTGTCATCAGTGAAATACCTATAGTTTTTCTTTATGTGCCTGAGATCTTCGCGCCAAGAAGATTCGACCGCCGGAATGAAAGTGAGAATCAAGATTCTTTCTAGGTTGTGGTCTTCGCAGTATTTGTAAGTTGTGAAGGATTTTCCGAACCTCATTTTGCAGTTCAAAAGGAACCTGCCTCTCGGGTTCTTAGCAAAGTAATCGCTCATGGCATCGATGCATTCCTGTTGTTCTTTTCGCGGAGTGTAGATTTCTTTATTTTCGTCCGTATGCCTCAAAGAATTGAAAATATCGATGAGTTCATCGGTTGGTACATTCGTGAACCATTCCTGCTCCTTCTCGACTATTCCAGCGTTCTTTCTCCTGATTTCTTCGTGAACAGAATAATCCTTGAAGGTGTCATTCTTTGCATCTAGGCAAATCCCCCAATAAACTACTTCTCTTTGTAATCCGTATTTTCGATATTGTTCATCTGTTAGGGCTAGCTCATGCTGTTGCTCATGTATTCTGGATCTGATTGCATGCCAAAATGTCTCGCCAATTCTGCATTTAGTCATGCCAACTTTGATTCCATGAGTTTGGAATTTAGGCAGCAAATACATATAAATAAGAATCAATGATCCATCGGTGTTGTTCTTATCGTCCAAGCCGAAAATGGTTTTGTTTCCTTGGTACAGAATCGTATCCGTTTGATTGATATCAGGTGATTTAGTAACTAAGATTTCTTCCATGTTACTTCATCTCCCTTATTGTGCTTTCAATGTCTTTAATTTCTTCATCGTTTAAATCAAAATATGAATAGAGCTCATTATCGGTCCAAGTTCTTGAAAATTCCATGGTTGGAACAAACTTAAAATTGTCCTTTGTGATATGCATAGAACTCAAAGTAAGATTGACTAAGTATCTTACAAATTTAGTTTTAATGTAAAGGGCAAAATTCTCAGCTTCTTCTTTTACTTTAAAATGGTTTAACAATAAATATGTTGCTGTAAATACTTCATTTGGCTCATAGATTTTTACTTTAGTCGTTACATTTGATTTTCCATCGCTAGCGTTGTTAACTCCCCCTCTATCTGGATTTAATTGCCCAATGGATATCTTGTATTCGTCGATGTATTCTTTTCCTTTTGGAACATCGTTAGCTCGTATGAAGCTTTCACCTGAACTAGATATAAGTTTAACGCTCCCTGCAAAATAATTTTTTTCACCTTTTACGTTAGTTGATAATCCAAAAGGAGAAATGGAAGCCACGACTTCGTTTAGATATTTATTTGCTTTTTTACGAATCTTATTAATGACCTCTACGCCAATATTGCTTCGTACAAAAACATCAAATTGATTCAACTTTCTGATTTTTTCAGTGTTTTTACCGCCAATCGATGAGATAACTCGGCAATCTCCTGTAAAAGACGAACTCCAAAGGAAAAAGCATACTCCTCCAGCAATATCAACGTTAGGAAAGCAATCTCGACTTTTAGGAAAATCGAATAGTAGTTCGATGTGGTCGTTTGACAAAAATGCATTTCTAAAAGAATCCATTCCCATTCCGCCGGTGTACCAACGAGACGGAATGATCATAGAAATATACTTTGGATTTAATGCGAAAGCTTGTTCAACAAATTTATTATAAATCGGTACAGCTTGAATGCCGCCCTTGTCATTAGTGCTCAGCTGATAAGGGGGATTGCCAATTATGATATCGAATTTCATATTTCTATTACCTCCAAAGAATCTATCCTGCAAATGCTTTAACAACTCATCACCATTGAAATGGATGAATTCATAGGCGTACGTCTCGCGCTGATTAGCATCGTTATAAGCGGATGCGCCATTGATTCCACAGTATTTGCACCTGTATTTTTTCTTTTCTTCACCAGAGCAGCTACTAGGCATCGTTTTTCCTTTATCGTCTACAAACGTATGATTGATGTTAGGAGTTTTGATGTTGCCCTCTTCATCATCGAACCAGCTTCCATTTCCGATTGCGTAGCCATTAACGTAGTGACCATCATCCGCCTTGATTCCATCGCATTTTCTATTTGCCTGAGAGCAATAATAAACCGTTCTTCTAGCAACATTGGCGGTGAACCTAGTTTGACCAATCGAATAAATCATGTTCTGGAGGATGTGTTTCCTTCTTTGCTCAGTATCGGGGATGATATCCTTAAGGCCATCATCCAGTCTTATGGCGATTTCTCTTTCGAAGATTCCGTTTTTTGTGGCTGGGTTAAGCCATTTGTAATTGGGGTTGTGCCAGACTTCTTCGGGAAGGGAATCCAAAATCATGTCGCAAGTCTTTCTTGGAGTGAATACCTCATCGTTTCCGACATTGGTGATTGTTTCGAGGATATCAAAATTCTCGATGTAGTCATTTGCCGACTCGACTGCGGTCTTGTATTTATCTTCCGCTTCTAAAGCATCGTTCTTTTCGCTCTCAGCCAACATATTCATGATTCCTCCACATCAATGATACAAACTTGATTTTCTTCTTTTTCTCCCAATCCATGATGTAACATCTTTTGCCGTTATGCTTCTTGGGATCATTCGCTTTGCAACCAGGACAAATATTCAACTTAGGTTCTTCAGGTTCACCAAATAAGGTAAGCTGAACCACCTTCTCAACTTCGTTATGGCAAGAAAACGGGACGACATATTTAAGACCATCCATTTGCCAAAGGTTCCAGCTAATAATTGTTGCAACTTCAATTAGTAGATCTTCTCCTGGCAATTTAGCGAATCTTTCAAAATAATAATCGACGAAATCCAATAAGACATTCTCACGCGCAATCAAAAGGTTATCCCCTTGAAATTCATAGCCATAGATGGACTTAATTGCTTTTATCGCATAATCAAGCCATTCTTCATCGCTTGTCACATTCTCATTTATAACCCTGAATTTCCTGTCAAGGATACCGATTCTGTTTTTATTCTCAATTGCCTCGCCGGAGACCGTATCGTATCTTGAAACCAGGTACGGCGCTTCGCCACAGCACACCTCCAGTCTGATATCGCCAACATAATCAGTCCATGTTTTATCGCCGTCGAACACAACCTTTTCGGTTGGACTCCAAGAATTATCAGGATTTTCTGAATTAAACCGATTTTCTCTTCCGAACCAGGCGTTATCAGCCAGGTTATTTTGCTTATTAACAATCCAAGATGGTGTGAAAACCTCTGCATTATCTTTGCTTCTTTTCGTTTGCTCAGCCTTGCTCTTTTCAATTCTTGGCCTAATAGCCCTGACTTTACCGTTTAGATGGCAAGGCTTAATCTCATCTGTTATTGAATATCCAAGACCTTTGTTTTGATAGTGAACAGTGGCCCAAATGATATTCTTTTTTGTCGTGTTATCGTACAAAAGAATACTAAGTATATTAGGATATAAAGAATAGAGGTTTTTAATGTTGATTTCGTTTTCTGATGTCATTCGTCCACCTCAATTCCGTATTTTTCAAAATAAGGAGCAAGCTTTCTTTTCAATTTGGTAGTAGGTTTGAATTTTCCACCTTCCCAGCGGTTGACCGTGGCAAAAGAAACACCGAACAATTTGCTGAATTCGGTTTGGGTAAGTATCAGTTTATTGCGCAATTTCTTGATTGCCTCAGAGTAAGTCATACAACGCTCTCCTATTTGTTTGATTATGATATAAATATAACACTTTTCACACTAGGTTTCAATGAAGAGGGAGGAAACAATCCTCCTTAGGAAGACATCACTTTTTTCAAGGAATGAGTTCTCTCCTGTCGGTTTTCAAAAAGACAATCCCTGGTAATTTCTCCATTTCCACGCTTATTTCACTTTCAAATCAAACTAAAATATGATGACAATTTTGCTCACTATCTCATTATTTGGATTGAGGCGGTGAAGGATTATCCTTGATTATCGCTTTGTAAACTACGCAATTTTAATATTAAGGCAAGGGCACACACCCATATTTTCTACCTTGACATAGGTAGATAAAAACTCCTGACCACCTGCGTAGGCAAACATAGCGAAGTCACCAGCGTAGCTAGACGGAGAACGTGTCCAATGACGATTATTATTAGAATCAAAAGCATCATCGCTGTGAGGAACACCATTAGCTCTTGCATAATCTGTTGATTCACCTTCTACGAGTGCGTCAGCGAGAGGCCCGTACCAAAAAGCACCAACATATTCATCATGACTAGGTAAAAAGACTTTGTCTTCAGTATCCTCACAAGCATAAGGATTAGATTCTTTATAATTATTAACAGTTGTTGTTTGAATATATTTATTACCTAAAGCAAAAGCAGAATAATAAAAATCATTATTTAACCATGCACGAATATCACTATCTTTGTAATTATTAGAGCCAGAAGCATCATAACAATGTGCATCTAATAATACAGAAGAAAGAATAAAATATTCATCACCATTATTATTTAAAACATTCCAAGTTATAGGTTCCAATTTAAACCAATATATTTTTCCACCTATAATAGCTGCTCCATTATTAAATTTATAATAATCCGAAGGAACACCATAACGCTTAGACTTAGCCACTAATTTTTCATAGAAATCACCATTATAGAAATACCAGCCATTTGATTCTGGAGTTGTTAATTGATTAAGTTTTTCAATAAGAGCAGCATCACTAACAACTGTTTGTGGATATAGGCCATAAGTAATAGTTTTCCCATCTTTTGAAAGCACAGGTATGACACCATGCTTTTTCTTCCATTCTTCATCATTAAAGCAATTCATAAAAACTACGTTACTAAAAGAATTCATAAGAATTTCCCTTCCATTTTTGACTAGTGTAAGCGAGTTTTATAAAAGTACTAGTCTTTAATAGTTTAATATAAATGAGTAGTGAAGTACAAATTTAAGTAAGTTTTTTTAAACGAGGAAATTTTGTTAGTTAACAATTGATGTGAAACCTTTGGTCATCTGATTTCACAGTATTTTCAAACTATACCCCTGTTTTTAACCTTTTTTAGGCCAAAAATCAGTTTTTCAGGTTGTCTGTGTAGTTGCAGTCTACCCCGAAAACGCAAAAAATCAAGAGACGGCCGATTTCAATAAAAGCCCATGAATAAGGGCTTTTTCACCTATTCCTACCATCGTGTAAACATATCGGGCACCTATTCCCATTTCGATGCTAGGTAGGATGGGTGTTCATTTTTGAAGTTGACCTATTTCTCCATACGAGTAATGCCCTGTTTTTTACCGGTTTACCGCCACTTAACCCATTTTTGCAACAAAAAAGAGGATTTTCCTCATTTTAAGAAAGAAGGAAATCCATCAATTTTTATTGATATTTAGCCTTTTTCACCCGTTTTTCTTACTTAGCAACACCACAGTTTCAACATGATGCGAAGTAGGGAACATATCCACACCTTGTACTGAAATGATTGAATAATCATTCTTCAATAGATTTAAATCCCTAGCTAATGTAGCAGGGTCACAAGATATGTATGCTACTTTTTCAGGGCTGTTTTTTATCAAGGCTTTAATGAACTCTGGCGTTGTTCCTTTTCTTGGAGGATCTAAGACTATACAATCGAAATGCTCATCAGTTCTTTGAAGATATTCAGTCGCATCATCTAAGTGGAAGTTAATGTTATTTATATGGTTGTTTTTAGCATTTATCAAAGCATCTTCATAAGAGCTGCTCTCTATTTCTACACCGACAACTCTCTTAGCTTTGTCAGCCATACAAATTCCAATTGTACCAGTTCCGCAATATGCATCTAATATAGTTTCTGTTCCGTTTAGATCAAGGCCTTCGATTGCTTTTCCATAGAGTTGATCTAAAAGAGATGGATTCGTTTGATAGAAGGATTTGGCTGATATGATAAATGTCTTTCCGAGAATCGAATCTTTTATATGGCCATCGCCATATACAACTTTATCGAGCATTCCTAGAATGACATTTGTTCTTCTCTTGTTTAAATTCAGTGTTATCGATTTAACTTCAGGACATATATATATCAAATCTTTTACTATGTTATCGAGATTTGGAATTTCAAAACTTGTGACGACTAATGTGACTAAAGCTTCTTGGTAGTTGTAGGAAGTTCTGATCAATATATGACGTAATAGTCCTACTTGTGAATCCTCATCATAAGCCTGAATATTATATTTGTTCAATATGGTTAAAAGGTTGGTCAAAACTATATCGGATAATTTGCTTTCGATTGGACAATGCTCCATTTCTACTAGCTTATGGGTGTTGATTCTATAATATCCACTGACTATTTTTTTCTCTTTAGCAGAATACTTTACAGGTCTTTGTATTTTATTTCTAAATCCATCTTTTAAAGGACAAGGAATTGTTGGCTTTACTTCGATATCGAGATGGGTGAACTTCTTTATAAGATTTCTTATGTTTTCTTGTTTATAGATAAGCCTTTTTTCGTATCTTAAATGACCTAGATCTGATATTCCTGTCTCTGTCAATTCAAAAGGACATTTGACTCTGTCAGGGCTTTTTTTAGTAACTTTGATCGTGTCACCAAAAGCAACTTTTCCTTTGACAGCTCTAAGCTGTACTTCACCTTCCTCACCAGGAAGGAGTCCTCTAGCGAAAAGAATGTTATCTTTATCTCTGCATACACCTTGCCCTAAATCATCCAATCCTGTACATTTGGCACTAACAATAGGAAGGTTTTTATATATAGTTTTTTCACTCATTTTAAATAGTCCTTTTAGTTTTTATCATCCATAGAGTCACTCAGCTTATCGAAGGCTTCACCATCATCCACACTCTTGTTTTCAGCTCTTGTTCTCGAATGTGGATCCTTGACACTACCTTCGTCGTTTAAGACATCTATTCCATATAGATTCTTAAATCTTTGGCATTGATCATCACACATCTCTTTGGCATAAGAGATTAGTTGAAGAACTAATCCCTTTGTGTTTGGATTGGCCGAGAATACTTCGTCCATATATGACATGAAGATTCCTGTGACTCTCAGTACTAACTGATATAATGCGACAGTTGATAAGTCAAAGAAGAATTGATCGTTTGAATAGAAGAAAACAGGTGAGGAATGTGTGACTTCACTGGCTGTTTCGTACCATTCGGAATATTTTGAAAGTCCGGCTAAGAATTCTATTCCATCCCTGAAGTTCAATTTAAAATCATGTAATTGGTTGTGATCCCATGACATCAATTCAGCACGATATTTTTCAAATAAAGGATAGTCCTCAGATTCGATAGATGGTCCTCTAATGATTTTAAAGGATCCTTCTTTTCCATTTGAATCACGAATAGAAACAGCGTATTTTTCAAATAGCTTTCCTTTCTCTTCCAGTGTTTTGTATTCTGGGGTTTGATAAAGCCATCCGTATTCGATGAACTTCTTCATATCTTTACTCTTCAATCCGTGAGACTTTAAATCAGCTTTTAAAGCTATGAATATTTCGTCTGTTCTCTCTTTGGATTGTATAGATCCTCTAAAGGCGTTATCGTAGATGATATGTTGGACATATTCATCCTGCATAGGCTTTCCATCTTTAACTAGGATTGCAAGGATGCATTCTGCTTCATGCAATGTTCTCCACGATACATATGCATCACTAGCTAAACCTTGCGATAACATTTTTAAAGTTCCATTTGATTTTGAGAAAATCCTTCCGAACAAATCGTTGATTAAAGTCTTCTGAGGATTGTTTTGTATGAAAGGGAAATTGAGATTTATAAGCTCAGTAATCAAGGCTTTTAAAGCAGTGTTGACTGGTGAATAAGGACTCAAAGAAGATATTTTAAGTTGACCTTTTCTAACTCCTCTTACCAATAGCAAGAATTTAACAGCAACTTTATTTGATAGTGAAACGATCAAAGAATGGTCTTTTACTATTTCTTTTTTGTTCTTGTTATCTCTTACTGCAAACCACCATTCACCATACGAATAGTTTATTAAATCGAAGACCAATGAGTATAAGGAAGAATTCTTTGGGAGATTACCTGTCTGTTTTAAGATATCTAGTGTGTTCTTTAAAACAGCTAATGTTCCATCCCTATCAGCTTCCGGAATTCTTTCGTTGAAGTACTCTTCAAAGATCTGAGCTGGATAAGATCCTAAATTGTCTTTAACTAATTGATTTATGTTTGTTTCCATAGCTTCTTTCTCCTAACTTAATAAACTTAACATGGCTTTGTAGGCTTCGATTATACATAATCCAATATTATAACCGCCACATGGTAATGGTATATCTAGCATTTCACCTAAAGTATAGATATTTCTATGCTTAATTAGATTCATGTTTTTTGTATTGATTTCAGAGAAATCGATACCGCCTTTGGATACTTGTGAGAACTTAAAAGGATATAAACCTTGGATTTGGAATGATAGATCACTAGCTTCATTATTCAAAGTCTTACTATCTTCTTTAGATTTTTTTACTATATATTCACTCAATTGTTTTGGATATGCATAATAGATATTATTCATATCTACTTCTATCTTAGAATTGGAATGTTTAGTTAAATCCAAATGAATAGAATATGAATTCAATTCATTTGGATTTAATCTAATCGATGCATTGAAGATACATATTCCAGATAATCCATCAGGTTTGAATAATATCTCGCCTTCTTCTTTATAAATCAAATCATCCTTTTTATAAAGAGACATGATGCATTTAGCTCTTATTCCATCTAAGGCTTTAAGTCCTTTCTCTTTTACTTTTATAGGACAAATAGCGGGGGTATATTCGATATGTTTTAAATTTAAGGATTTCAAAATAGACCAGTCAAAAGGTGGATATGCTAATGAATTACCACCGAATGAAAGACATACTTTATCGAATGAGTATTTCTTTATGTCATTATTTTCATCGATAGTTTTAAAAGAAATAGATTCATCTTTGTTTTCAAATACATCAATTACTTTCTCATGAATTATTTGTGTTTTGTACTGTTGGATTTTATCCATCATTGAATCATATAAAGTAGATGATTTGTTCGCAAAAGGATATATGAGATTTCCTTGATTGAAATAAGGACAATTTGTTATCTTGATGAACTCATTAAAAGCATCTAATCCCATCGATCCTTCCACGATACTTTTTGCTTTGTGAAAGATTGGGTCTTTCAAGTTCGATGGGTTGAAATAGTCTGTATTGAAGAAGTTTGATCGTCCGTTTCCAGATATAAGAATTCTAGAAGCCATTTTTTTTGAACCATCAAAAATTGAGACTTCAAAACTAGGATCTCTATTTTTTATGAATAGAGCTAAAGAGACTCCGGCTACTCCACCACCTAAGATGGCAATTTTATGTTTAGTATACTTTGGCACGGGAATTGTCCACTTCTTTATCTATAGTTTTTTCGCCATGTCCTATAGCTATAGATTCTAATATTTCGTATTTGCTATCTAATCCAAGCTTCTCTTGGAACTTAGAAAAGTCTTTATTTTCTGCTAAATCTTTAGCAGCATGAATCCAACAAGATTGAAGTCCTAAGTTTGTAGCTTTGAGCAACATGTTTTCCATAGCAGCACCAACATCCAAAAGATATAAGGATTCGATTTCTTTGTTTCTAAATACAAGGATTATGTGCTTTGCACCATAATATCTATCCATTCCAAATTTATTCTTTGCAATCGACAAATATTCTTTCGCATATTCGTTTGTCAATCCAACAAACATCAATTCTTTTCTACCCATTCCGCTTGGAGCTAATGTACCAGCTTCTACTATTTGTTGCATTTCCTCCTTGGATACACCTTCTTCAGTGTATTCTCTAGTAGATCTTCTAGCTTTGAGAACATCATTGAAACTATCGATCATATCTATTCCTTCTTTCATCTTATATATTTTACCTTATTTTTTGGAATAAAAAGACCCGCATTGTTTTGAAATGCGGGTATATGACATGGAAACTCGAATTACTTTTTGAGTTTGAGATCCTTGATAAGGGCTTGATATCCCTCATAGTCGGTTCTCTTGAGATAGGTGAGAAGCTTGGTACGCTTTGCGACGTGAATTGTCAAAGAACGCTTTGCACAATAGTCGTGAGTGTTGGCCAAAAGGTGAGCAGTGAGATCTGCAATCTCTTTGGTCAAAAGAGCGATTTGGACTTTGGTGTTACCAGTGTCCTTCTCGTCCTTTCCGTACTTCTTAGTAAGTTCGACGATTTCTTCTTTTGCTAATGCCATAATAGTTTTCCTCCTTGGAATTTTAGCTCGACCATGCCCATGAGAAAAACCGAGGAATGATTATCTCTCGGACAGGTTGCAATAAGCTATTTTACTCCAATGTTTTTTAAATAACAAGTCAAATGATATTTTTGATTTGATCTCTGATCCTTCACCAGATAAAATACTGTTTTGTAAGAGGTGAGTCAGCAATGAAAAATATTCATGTATCGGCAGCTATAATAATGAAAGATAATAAAATCTTTGTGACGCAAAGAGGATATGGGGAATTTAAAGATTGGTGGGAATTTCCAGGCGGAAAAATAGAAGAAGGTGAAACTCCTGAAGAATGTTTAAAAAGAGAGATTAAAGAAGAATTGGAAGCAGATATAAACATAGATAAATATTTGTGTACTGTAGAATACGATTATCCGAATTTTCATTTGAAGATGGAGTGTTTTATCTGTTCTTTGATAGATGGCCACTTAGAATTAGTTGAGGCTGAAGATGCTAAATTCATAACCAATGATCAACTAGATAATATCGATTTTTTACCAGCTGATTTACTCGTTGTAAAAGAATTGAAGAAATCCATCTAAAAGATTTCTTCCAATCTGTATTTAAAGATTGGATGATACATAAAATCATTCGGTTCAGTTGTTTCTTATTAAATCACGAAGTATTTATAAAGATATTCTGGAATAGGATTGTCCATCCTCAATTCAAACTTGACCACGTTTGTTTTCTTTCCTGATTCAGTAGTGTTTATCGAATCGAAATATTCTTGTATTTTTGTGTTTCCTAGATAGTAGAAAGAACGTTTATTTAAACCATCTTTGTTATCTGGACTTTCTCTCTGTACGAACAACATTATTTGGCCGTTGTTATTAGCTACGCTCAACAAGTCTTTTATTTCTTGTGATTCAGTCGTTCTATCATGCCTTGAATCCCAACAAAAGATATTTTTATTTTTGAAGTAATCGGAGTAATTGATTTGGGATTCCTTATCCAAATGTTTGTTGTAGGTTACAAATATAGGGACAATATTTAGATCTTTGAAGATTCTATATCCATATATCGTGCTTTCTTGGTTCTTAGTTAGATTGATTAGACGAGAAACATCTTTTCTAGAATATCTTTCATATAGAACAAAATTATTATTTCCAGTGACATTAGAGAAATATTTCTTGTTTGAATAGATTGAATAATCAATTATTTCATTTATAAACTTATTGAAAGTTTTGTTTGAAAGATGTTGTTTGAATTTATCAGACAATTGAATCTTATCATTTCTTATTGCAATAGTCGGATAAGCTAAAGATCCCTTAGCTGATAAAAATGACGTATCTAGTACTGATATCACTGACTTTCTAGTTTTTTCATCATATATTTGATTTACAGGTAATTGCTTTATGAATTCTTCTTCATTTCCACCTTCAATCAAAGTTTTGAGAAGAAGACCTTCATGAATTCTTAATCCGTTACCAAAGCTATTAGATAGATATTTAATCTCATCCCTATCTTCTTGGCTTAATATATCAAATGATCCTATTTCTTCTTTCGATAAGAAATCATAGTAAGTCTGTTTGAATAAATCTAAGAAAACTCTGCCTGTCAAATCTCCATTCTCATCATATTCAATTAAAGTTGGAATGCGGCCTAACTTGTTTTTAATAGCTATATATTGCTCTTTAATTCTTCTACTATCAGAATCTCTCGCCTTATCGCTTATTTCGACTATTGTCTTCATTGTTATAGGGTCGAAGTCTATAATGCTTCCACCTGGAAGCATTATGTTTGTCGTTTTAGATGCGTCTCGACCACCACCATTAGACTGATATTCTTCTCCATTATTCTTTGAAGAGAACGAATCTGTAATCATGAAATCATTCTTATAATTTCCAATGAAGTCGATTACAGTCAAATAATCCTTGCCTTCAAATTTTCTTAGACCTCTACCCAATTGCTGGAGAAATATAATTGTAGATTGTGTAGGTCTTAAAAGAATAATTTGATTCACTGAAGGAATATCGACTCCTTCGTTGAAGATGTCGACTGTTAAAATCATATCTAAATATTGATTATTAGTATTGTCTTCTTCCAATAGTTTTATATACTTTTCCCTATCTTCATTTGAACTGCTTCCTGATAGGAAAATTGTTTTGAGCCCACGATTATTCAGCTTCTTTGATAATTCTATCCCTTCCTCAATCTTTGATACAAACATCAAAGTTTTAATTCTACTTCCAGATGCTCCGTAATATTTTCTATTGTTGATTATATTGTCTATTCTATAATCGCATGTCAGCTGATCGAATGTTGCATCATCGCTTAATTGTTTCCCATTTATAAGGATATCCGATATCCCAAAATAATAAAAAGGAACTAACATTTTTGATTCCAAAGCATTGTATAGTCTTATCTCATATAAGATATTATGATCGAAGAAATCATAAATATCGTATCCATCAGTTCTATCTGGTGTTGCAGACATTCCTAGAAGAAATTTCGGCTGAAAGTAGTTTAAAATGTTTTGATACATTCCTTCTTTTCCGATTCGATGACATTCATCGACTATAATTAAATCGAATTCATCTCTTGTGAATTCTTTCAAATGAAGATTCATCGTATTGACTGTAGAGAAAATATAATTCTTGTCTTCTATATCGTGATGCCCATTAGAGAATAAATCTGCTTTGATATCTTGACCAAGAACATTTCTATATGTTTCTATAGCTTGTTTTAAGATTGTTTCCCTATGGGTTATAAACAACATTTTCTTTAAATCAATTTTATCTTTTATTGATTTAACACCGAATGCTGATGCATATGTTTTACCAGTTCCTGTCGCAGAGATCAAAAGACCTCTTTTATTACCTTTATCTATGGATTCATTAAGTTTGGTACAGAATGCTAATTGCATCGAATTAGGCTTGAATTCTTTCTTGATTTCTTTTGAATTCGATAATCTTATTTCTTTGAAAGATTCATATTCTTCTTCATATTTGTCGATTATTGTCTTTATGCTCAATGAATGATCATTGCTCCAAAGTGTTTCGAATCTATTCAAAATCTCTTTTGCTATTTTTCCATCTTTCTTTGTGACTATAAGGCTATTCCATTCTTCATTAGATGTTAATGCTGATCCTGTTAGGTTCGATGATCCAATTATTATTTTGTATGTGTCTTTGAATTTGAAAATATAACCTTTTGTATGGAATCCTGATGGTTCATCTTTTGAATATTTGTCATCAATCCATAATAGTTTTACATCTACATTTGGCATTTCATCCAATTCTTTTAAGGCTTTAGGCTCTGTGAAATCCAAGTAATTACTAGTTAATATCCGGCCTTTCACATTTTTGTTTTGACATTCTTTTAAAGCTATTTTTAATGGACTTATTCCTGAATCGCTGATAAAAGCTACAGAGAACATGAATTCATCGCAAGTCTTAAGGTTTTCAGCTAATACTTTAATGACTTGTTTTCTATCTAGTTTATTGCTTGAGTTATAAATGAATTCAGGTGAAAAATCAGAATTGATATCATCATTATCTTTTATATATGCGTTTATCAATGAAGAAACGAATAATTCATCAGTTTGTTCCATAAATATACCTTCTGATCTTATTTTATTGACTATATGTAAAATGACCAGATCTTGAAGCTATATTTTTGATCCTAGAATACGGTTTTTAATAAAAATCCGCTCGATTTTAATTCGAGCGGATAATGATCAAGTCAATTCTTCCATTGCCAGAGGCTGGAGTATATTTATCAACTTATCCATTACTTCAGCTTTTGTATTCATACCTTTTATCCTCAAAGTCAGGACTACTTTTGTGCATCTAGTGTTTTCGTACATAGCAGAACTGATATCTATATCTTTGACGATGACATTCATTTCGTCCATGACTGCTACAGCCTTTGACAAAGTCATTTCACCTTTAGTAACAAGATAGGCTAATCTATATGACTTTTTACGTGGATTTTTATCTTCCAATAGTTTTAGAACACTTAAAACTATTAAAGCAATTAAAGCTCCTATCATTGCTACAGAAATATAGCCGACTCCACAGCACATTCCTATTGCAGCCACTACCCAAAGGGTAGCAGCTGTAGTCAATCCTTTGACGTTGATTCCATTTTGGATTATCGTTCCCGCACCTATAAAACCGATACCTGTAACTACTTGAGCAGCTACTCTTCCAGGATCTCCACTTCCAAAAGCATACTTTGAAACAATAGTGAATAAAGTAGATCCGACACCTACAAGCATATGAGTTCTTAAGCCTGCTGAATATCCATGCTTTTCTCTTTCTAGTCCTATCAGTCCAGTAAGTATTGCACTTATAACAATTACTATTAATGAATATAAGGTTATGTCCCAACCATTATTCCACATCGTCGCTAAATCTTGAATGTATTTATCCATATTAGGAGAAACCTCCTTTCTATGAGTAAATTATAGTGTAAGCACTTACACAGATTCAATATTTTAGTCAATAATTTTATTTGTTTTCAATTGATTTTACTTCTTTTTTCTTTAAAGAAGATATTACAAAGGACAATGCAAAAGATAAGGCTGCTGTTTCTATAAACAATATTGTAATCAACTCTACCACATAATTGCTGAATACATTTATCATAGTAATTGATGTTATAAATGCTGCTATACATAGAACTAAATTGATAGATTTGAATATGATTTCATACTTGTTGATAAAAGCCTCTACTATTTCAAATAAAGAAGGGATAGCAAAGAATACAACTTGGTACCAAATGCAATCGTATTTATTAGAATCTAGCATTACATAAAGAATTAGGACGATAATAAGACTAACATTGTTAACTGCTAGAATTCTATTTCCTTTGTCTTTCAATGTATCGAAGAAATCTTTTCCTTTTTTAAGATAAAGCCCATATTCTATTCCACCCCAAATCAACAATACTAGGAATCCAATAAGGCATATTGCAATGTTAACAAAGTTAGTTGCGAAATGAAAAGAGTCAACTGTAACGTAGTGATTCTCGACAGTTACAGTTAATGTGGCTAACGAGAAACAAAAACTAATAAAGGATAGAGCTATTCCAATTATTATGAATTCATAATTGAATAAGGCTATTATGCTATTCTTTCTATCTTTATAATGCTTCAATTCTATTAAGCTTAAAACTAATCCTATTAAGGTTGTGAAAAGTATGCAAATTAAACCACCTGCTGTTGAATAAGCACAATAAATTATGATGAAAAAAAGCATGATTCCTAATCCAGTAATTCCTAAAGAAATAGATCTTAGGATAGGAAAGTTCAATGGTTTCTTTTCCTTGATTTGAATAGAAGTATTGACTGGTTCTTTGGCTTCTGTTTTATTTCTTTCACCATTTATGATTTCGTCTACGGTAACACCATAGAAATCAGATAAATCTTTTAAGCTTTGAAGAGAAGGATAACCTTCGCCACACTCCCATTTGGATACGGCCTTTACACTGACTTGCAATATATCGGCTAATTGCTGTTGAGTAATGTTCTTCTCTTTTCTTAGACTAACTAAGAAGTTTCCGGTTTTAATTTGATCCATGTTTTTATCTCCATTCGATAAGATTATAAGATTTCCACGAAAAATAGGGTATTCCATTTTTGTCCACGAAAAGTAGATAAGATATTTGTAAGGAAATTTTAATAGTTATTACTTATTAAAAATAATGTACAGTTGTTATTAATATAATATATATTAGTTTTCTAAGAATAAAAGAAATACATTGATATTTTGGATAACCAATTTTAATTTATAAATATAAATTTGTTCAAAAATAAAGTTTAAATATTAAAAAATAATTTTTAAAAGAATTATTTGATTGTTTTATAGCATAAAGGTAGAGACTCATGTGTTTCTTTTAATAGATGTATGCCTAAGCTTTTTTATCAGCAAAGTGTTATTCGATTGAATTTCTGTAATCTAATTAAGAATTGTTGCTTGAAAACAATGGGTAAAAAATGTAGCATTCCTAATAGGTACTTTATATTTATATTTCTAGAAACAAAAATAGAAGTAAAATAATACAAGGAGGATTAAACAATATGATCACTACCGATATCAATGTTATTTGTCCTGATAATTTAAAGCTTTATTTAATTCAAAATAGAGTTTTTAACCATGCTCATTATTTCTCTAAGAAAGATGTGTTAGATAGTGCCTTTTATACTTATGAAAAAGAAGATGTCTTATCGTATGCTTTGAATAGAAATGTCTCATTTGCTATTGCGAAAAAGAATTTTGAAAGCTTCCATCTTCTTATTGATAATAAGAATTTTAGCGGTGATGAATCTATAACATTAATTAAATTGAGAGAACTTAGAGATTATGCTATTACTAATGGCTATTTGCATAAGCCTGATTATATGAATCAATATGCACTAAATTCTAGACCAGTAATTATTATCGGATATACTAAAAATGATTATGATTTGATTAGTGCTTTAAAATCATTAAATATTGATATCTCTAACTCTTTTAAAGAAGTGAAAGATTTTTTAAATGTTTATCATGATAATTTCATTGAAAAAGTAATTCTCTATGGTGAATCCTGGATTGAAGTTCTTGAGGGATTGAATTGGTTATGCTCAGAAGTATCAAATGATATAAAGGGTGGAAAAGTAGATTTTGCTGATTATCAAATTGTTTGTCCTAGTTCTTATTTCAGCATTGTAAAGAATACAGCTTCATTATTTAATTTACCTGTTTCTGTTCCTATTGATTGTGTGAGAAATATAAAAGAAGTTAAAGAGTTTATCAACGATGTAAAAGGTGAAATGTCTTTAGATGACTTAGCTATAAAAGCTAGTCTTATAAGAAATACGACAGCACAGTCAGCAATCATCAAAGCTTTATCTACTATCTATACATTAAAGAAAAAAAGAAATATAGATTTATCATTGAATTTACTTGTTGAATATTTGGAGAGTTCTTTATCTTCAGCAATCGACTTTGATGATGGAATCGAAGGAATAAGTGTGGTTGATAATTTAGTTGATTTAGTTCCTTCCAAACACCTACTAGTTCTAGGATTCTCTGATGCTTTAGTTTCAGTATCAAAGGATAATGGAATGATTGCTGATGCCTATAAGAGAAGATTTACTTATGAGCAACTATCTACTGAAGAGAATAAATCAAAAGAATTGATAATAAAAGACAATCTTTCGCTTTCTCAAAATGTAAGGATGTCGAGAGCGGCCAATGATTGTTTTCAGGAATATCCAAAAGTATTTTTCTTAAAGGGATCTGATTGGATATCGGAAATAGATAACTCAATTAATGAATATGATTCTTACGGCTCTGTTATTGGAGGAGGAAGAAAGGACTTAAGTTTTTATCATTCTATTCTTCATAACAGATATGATTCTGTTAGATATGAAGATGATATGGCTGAAGCAATTTCTAAGAATGCTAAGGAAAGTGCAAATGTTTATTGTTCTTACGATAACGATTTCGATAGTGATGAAGAAACTCAAGAGTATTTTAGAAATTATTTTGATGAGAACTCTAAAATTGAATTGTCTCATACATCATTAGATTGCTATATGAATAATCCTTTCTCCTATTATTGTAAAAATATTTTAAAGCTGAAGGGATCATCGAACTTTACAAATATAGCAGGTCAATTGATTCATGCTCATGCAGAGGAAAGAGACTTGTTTGATTTTGACAAAACTGTCGATAATCTTCTAAATGATGCCAGACATCCAATTCCTGAGATTTTTTGTGGAATGAATAGAAATCAATTAATATATTTCTTAAAGAATGCTGATTTGAATTTTACCGGTCATGATTTAGGAATATTAAAAAAGTTTGAAAAAACATGTGGATGGGAGCAAATTAGACCTGAAGAAGGTGATGAATTTACTGCTACTATCGACATGCCTATGAATTCATCTATTAGAGTTTTCTATGATCAAGTGTATAGAAGCGATAATGATTATGTATTGGTAGATTATAAAACTTCTAGTTCTACCACCTATTATGTCAATAGAACTAACTCCCTTTTGGGTAGGATGCTTCAACTTCCTTTGTATTCGGTAGTTTTTGATAGAGTCATGAAGGCAAATGGAATGAAAACAGGAGACTTAATAGGATCTTATATATGTAGGATTCCTTACTCGGCTCCCTATGATTTAGACTATAGTGGAATAATCACTGGATATTCATTCAAAAATGAATATCTTCCTATCAAGGAAGATTTCCAAGGGGCCTTTGGAATCGATAATGTATCTAAAAATACGGATTTTATAAAAAATTTATCTGATGAAAAAGTAATGCTAACTTCGAAAAATGATATTTCTAAAGAAGGTGTTAAATACAATCTTATCTGCAAGATTCAAGATTTCATCACAAAAGATTTGACATTTGGTGCAAAATCAGATTCTTTATATCCCAATGGAAGCCCATCTACAGATGGACTGGGTATTAACGATAGAATCAGATCGGCTACTCTGACTTCTTATTTTTATTGTCTTAAATACTTGAGAGAAGGAAGATTAACTGATAAGGACAATCCAAATAGAATTAAATGGTTTCCTGTATATCCAACTTATGTTTACTACAATGGCTCTAACAAGGCCATGGCAGAAGATGATTATCCAGACATTAGTTTTACAAGACCATATCAAAAACATGAGATAGTCATTGCAAATTTTGATGAATCAACTTTATCAAGTGTGCATGGGGACTATGATGGTATGAAAATGCCTGATGGTGGTTTGATCGATGATGAAGTGAAAGATGATGCTATTGACGATGCTACTGAAGATAACAAAAAGGAGAATTGATGAAATGGGTTTGCTCAACGATAATGAATTAGCTGATTTTAATGAGTTCTTGATGAAAAAATATGGGACTTCACCCGATGGGTCTCATAACTCAAAGTTTGAAGCTATTACTACTTTCAATAAAAATATACTCCTTTCTGCTGGTGCTGGTTGTGGCAAGACCACAACTCTATCTTTAAGAGTCTTATATGGAATCTTGGTGAAGGATTTATCCGTATCAGATATGCTGATTTTGACTTTTACCAATAACGCAGCTAGAGAGATGAAAGATAGAATAAAGGATGATTTGAAAGAGTTTGCAACTAAAAAAGAAAAATATCCATTCATCAACGAGGAAGCTAGCAAAAAGCTATTAGATGAAGCTGAAAAGGTTGATTCGGCTCAGATTTCTACATTTGACTCTTTTTCAAATGCTATAGTTAGAAAATATGCTGATAGATTAGGAGTATCTCCAACATTTACTATTTTGGATCAAACAGTAAATGACTATATGTTTTATAAAGCCGAAGATGAAATAATCAATGAGGAATTCAACAATCCAAATTCAAAGATTAGATCTTTTTTTGATAGGGATGTTTCAACTAATAGTGGATTACTTAAATCTATGATTGCCTCATTGGAAAAGATGAGACAGACTGAATCTAATGCAGAAGATATATTCGATAATTGGAAAGAAAATTATTTAAGTAATCAGGAAGAAATACAAAATAATGCAACTTTTTATTGCTTGAATTATTTTGCTGAATATATGATGGCTCTTGGTGCTGTATTGGATCAGTTTAGACTTGATTATGTCGATGTTCAGGCTAATGATGAGGAAAACTCAGCAACGTTCTTTGAAAGAGCAGCAGTAAAGATTAGAAGAATTGGTGAGAAATATTACTATCTTGAATGCCAGGATTACTATTCTGAAGTCCAAAATATGATTCATGATATGGAAAACATTTCATTTCAAGGGAAGAAAAGCGGTCCTAAAGAAATCTTTAGGCCGATGGACCGTAGTTGGTGGAAGAATGAAGTTGTAAGTCAGTATGAAGGTGATGATCAAAAATTAGAATTATTGGAAAAGCAAAAGAAGTGTATTAAAGACTCCTATGATAATATCAAGAATTCTTTGATTAAGATTTTACCTACCGAAACCTCAGTTGCATTGATGGACAAGAATGCCGAATATATAGATTATGCAATTGAATTGAATAAGAAGATTCATCAAATAGTTCAAGAGCAAAAGAAAGAACATAACGCATATACATTCTTCGATGTCTCTTATATGTGTCTTAAGCTATTAAAAGAGAATTCTGATATTAGAGAAGAAGAAAAAAATAGAATTAAAACCATAATGGTCGATGAATATCAAGATTCTAATAATTCACAAGAAGAGCTTTTGATGTTGTTAGGAACTGATGAAGAACAATTGCTGGCAATGGATGATGATAATAAAGTATTCACTGTTAATTTAGCCGAGAACAGATTTAATAGAAATATCACTTTCATGGTCGGTGATGTCAAACAATCTATTTATGGATTTAGAAATGCTAAGCCGGATTTATTTATGAGTAAATATCAAGATCCAGAAGGCAATAATTTTGAATTATTGACTATGACTGATAATTATCGTAGCGATAGTCAAGTCGTGGATGAGGTCAATAGTTTCTTTACTAGCAACATGACGTTACAAGTTGGAGGTGTAGATTATGCAAATGATATAAATCAACAAATCAAAGCATCAAACAAAACACTAAACCAAATCAGCTCGACTGATTTCAATGATTTAGGCTCTTATGATTATGATTTTGAAGATAAGGAACTTCCTGCAAAAATTACTAATGGTCAGCTTAAGAAACACATAATTGCATTTGATATCGCCAAGAAAATTAAGTCTTGGGTCGAAAGTAAAAAAGTGATTGTCACTGAAAAGAGGGATGGTAGTAGACGTCCTGCCGAATATAGGGATTTTGCAATCCTAGTAAGAGCAAAGAATCAAGCTAATCCATATGTCAAAGCTTTTTCTAGTTTGAATATTCCTTGCACTTTGGACATCGACCAAGATTTTAAGATGAATACAGCGACTATGGTTTTAGAAAACTTGGTCAAGCTAGAGTATTATTTGACTGAAATGAAATCCGGTAGAAAACTCACCAATGATGAATTAGATTCATACAAGCATTGTATAGCTTCAGTAGAAAGAAGCTTTTTGCTCAACGTAAAGGACATTCAAATAATTGAAGATGTTAAGAATTGTCTCTCGTTGGATGAAGCTAAAAGACCTTTAGTCTTGAAAATGCTCGATGAAGTCAATGTTCCCGGCGAGTCCGAAATCAAATCGCCAAATCAAATCATCAAAGAAATCTTTTCAAAGTTTGATGTCTATTATAAGATTTCAACTTTGAACAATCCTGATGAAATACTTTCTTCTTATAATTTCTTCATCGGCGAAATCGATAATTTGTCTAGTATGGGATTCTCATATAATGAATTCATAGAATACTTCAAGGAATTGAGAGAAGGCAATTTGTCTGATACTCCACAGGAATTGAAACTTTATAAAGCCAGAGGTAATTCTATTTTGATCACCACTATTCATAAATCAAAAGGTATGGAATATCCTTTTGTCATAGTTCCTATGTCGAATAAAGGACCTAAATCTAAAGAAGAGAATGGAAGTCTTATCTTTGATGAAAAATATGGATTTATTCCTTCTTTTACTAAGGCCGATAGGGATTTTATTCGAGAGCAATGTCCAAGAGATAATTCCAAAAAGGATGCTAATGGAGAAGGAAAAATATGGAATCCCGATAAGAAAAATGAGTTCAAATTTGTTTTTCCTCAGCTTTTAGCTCACGAATTACAAAAAGCGGAAGATGATTTGAGCGAGCACTTACGTTTGGTCTATGTCGCTTTGACCAGAGCAAGATTAGCTAATGTTATGGTCTTTTCAAATAGCATTACGATGAAGAGCAGACTCTACTATTCCACTAGACTTCAGCCTAAATCGTTTGAAGATTTTGGTGCTAGAGCTTCGCATAGCTTTATGAGACTTCAACATGGCGATTGTGCTCATTATTCTATGGAAGATATCATCAGCGATGTCAATAAATCTAATATCCCATATAAGCAAGAATTATTGGATTCAAATTCATTTTCTATTAGATTATGTGATCCGTTACCTGATTCGGTAACTAAGAATAAGCTCAACAATTTTGCTAGAGCTAGTAAGGCTGATTCAGTCTTTGCAGATAAGGATAATGAAAAATTTGGAACCAAGCTTCATTTAGAATTAGAAAACTTAGATTGGTCAAACTATCCTACATTGCCTAAATCAGATTTTATAAAGAATGAAAGAGAAAAGATGTTGATCGACAAGTTTATTCGATCAGACTTTATTTCTAATTTAGTTGGAAGACATCCACAGTTCTATCAAGAATTCGAGTTCATAGATCCTGTTTCGCATCATGAAGGAAGCATTGATTTAGCTATAGTAACTGATGATACATCGTATGTCATCGACTATAAAACTTCATCTACAGCTGATTTGGCATATAGAAGACAGGTGTCGATATATAGGAAGAACTTAGCTGAATTGATGAATATAGACATTCACAAAATTGAATGTTACCTATATTCGATTATCGAAGGAAAGTTTGTTAAGGTTGATGTCGATGATGTCAAATAAAATATGATAAAAAATGTGTTCCAAATCAAGGAACACATTTTTATTATTAGACTTTTTCTATATAGTAATAAGATGATTGGTAGTCTTGGAAATTGACAGTTACCGATTTAGTTGGCTTACCTGAAATATATTGCTTTTGTGTTCTTTCCAAGTCCACTTGATTATATAGATCAGGACATTCTTTTTGTATATCTGATAGACTGTTAAAGTATGAAATAATGTGTGTACTGATTTCTACATCAGGAGTAGAAACCCACTGACTATCAAATGAATAATTAGTAGTCGTTGTGGTTTGAGTTTTTACGCTTAACCCGAGATTATCTTCTCCTATAGATAGGTAAGAATATATTTTATCAACTGTTGTCGTGCTCTGTCCGATAAGCATCTTATCTGTAGTTATTTCCTTAGTCCAATAGTAATAATAACCGTTGTATAGAACACTATTGGAGTAGCGATCAGAGGAGGATCTATTTAATGTATAGTCTCTTTTAACATCATATGTAATAACGACATCGCTTGTAATTGAGACTGTAGTGTTAGTGTATCTAATATCGTTATTTTTTACGATTAAAACCTCGCCTTTGTTTAAGTCAACATAATTTCTTGTCAAAGAATTGTTGCAGCTGAACAATGACACTGACAAGATTAAAACTAAAAATCCTTTCTTTTTGAATCCTTTCATCTTCTTTTTCCTTTCATTAATAACACAATTTTATTTTATCTAGATTTGACTATAAATGAAAGAAAAATTTTGTAAAAAATTGAATGTGTAAAAACTAGTGCTTATAAATAAAAAACTTGATGCGTTTAAACATCAAGCATATTGATCTATTTGGCGGGGGAATGCAGGATTTTTCCGAACCTCCTTGAAGGCCTCAGAGCCCATTGTGAGGCCTGTTTCGTACCCGAATAGGTCGTATTCTGCAGTTATATTTCCTTCCGTTCCTATCTCGACTCTCTTGACGAAGCAGTCGAGGAGTGCGGATTTCGCCTTAGGATCTTTGATATCGTAAGCGGATAGCTCATTCATGGCTCATCTGATTTCATCCTTCGAGAAGCTTTTGGAATTAAGAGATAGTTTGGAAAGCTCCTCGTCCAACCGGCTTCTCTCGGATTCAAGGAAAAGCAATGCCGACTTCGTGGACTCGGTTACGATTCCCATGCCTATTGCCTTGACGAAATTTCCGATTTTCTTTTCGACTTCGCTTCTTCTTCTTCTTCTCTTCTTCATCGACGTTATCTCTGGGGCCTTTTTCTTCTGCTCGGAGTAGATACAATCCGCGATGTATCTTCCCGTCTCGTCATCGGAAAGGAGCTTAAGAAGCACGGAAAGGACAATTGTCTCCAGGATATCCTTCTTTATCGCTCTTCCGTCGTTTCTCGTCTTGCCTTCCCTTGCGAACTTCCCCACGATGGATTTGATGGAACATCTTCTTTCTCCGTAAAGATGGAAAGTCTCCTGGGCTATCGGGCCTTCTTTTCCGTTTATTCTGATCCAGTTGGCAATGATGGAGAGGCGTTCATCGGGAGTGGGCTTTCTCATTTCCCATAAAGGCACTCTGCCGTCTCTTCCAGCTCTCACATATACGAAGCCGTAGTGGTTCTTAGGCTTGTCGTAATTTCTGATTACGGATGGGTGTTCCTGTCTTATGCTGACTTTATTCTATCAGATATGGGTGAAATTCTGGCTTTTTCTTGGCTTTGGTCAAATCGCGGTTTAGAGGGGAGGTGGGAGCGTGAAACAAAGAATTTCAGATATTATTTTGAGTGAGGTAAAAGGAGGGTGGGGTGAGTGTCCAAAAGAAGGTGATTTGTTAACTCCTGTTATAAAAACAAACAATATGACTTATGAGGGGCTCATCGATTATTCCGATTTGACAATGCGGCATTTTGAGAAATCGAAACTCAAGAAAAGCTTTTTGATGAATGGTGATCTTCTTATCGAAAAAAGCGGAGGAACCAAATACCATTCAGTCGGCTACATCAACTACTTTGATGGCGAAGACAATAAATTTGTGTGCAATAATTTTGTGTTGGCACTTCGCCCGGATTCAACAGCAGTTAGACCAAAATATCTATTTCATCAACTCAAATACAAATATGAATCCGGCCAATTTTCGGACTGCTACAACAAGACCACAGGAATTCAAAACCTGCAGGTAAGAACTTATTTATCGAAAGAAATCAGAATACCCACGTTTGATGAACAGGACGAGGTGGTGAAATGCTTAGATGATATCACGCAAATGATTCTAAAACAGCGAAATCTCTTGGGCGATTTAGAATCCTTGGTCAAATCGCGGTTTAGAGGGGAGGTAAGAGCATGAGATTCGTAAAACTGAACTCAATATGTACATTTAAGCAATGGAAGACTCTGCCTATTAAAGAATTATTGCCTATTGGCTATCCAGTATATGGCGCAAACGGAATCATTGGCTATTCTTCAAGTTACAATCACACCACACCTACATTAATGATTTGCTGTAGAGGAGCCACTTGCGGTGCGATAAATGCATCTTTCGGCAAATGTTACATTAATGGTAATGCGATGGCATTAGATAATCTTTCCAGTGAGTTCGATTTTGACTATGTTCGCATGTTTCTAAAACATTTTGATTTTTCAGAAATTGTCACCGGAGCTGCACAACCACAAATAACTCAAATCGGCCTTTCCACAATTCAAATACCCAAGCCCAGTCTTGAGCAACAACGCCATATTTCCAAACAATTGCTGCATTTTGAAACTTTAATTAACGTCAAATATACCGAGCTTTCTGACTTGGATTCCTTGGTCAAATCGCGGTTTATTGACATGTTCAAAGAATGGAATTTATCTTTTCAAAAAGAAAATTGGATTAAGCTCAGTGACCTAACAAATATCTATACGGGAACAACCCCGAAAACAGAAATCGAAGAATACTGGAACGGTTTGATTCCGTGGGTGACTCCAGCCGAACTTGATAAAGACTCTTATCTCATCACTGATACCGAAAGACATATCACCAAAAAAGGCCAAAAATCCAAATCATTAACTATGATGCCTATAGGAACGGTTTTGTTGAGTACACGTGCACCTATAGGCAAGGTAGCAATTTGTGGAGTGCCTATGACTTGTAATCAGGGGTTCAAGAATTTCGAGTGTTTGGAAAAGCTCCATCCAACTTATCTTTTCTATTTGCTTAAATTGAATAATGATTGGCTTCAAACACAAGGTACAGGCACTACTTTCAAAGAAATATCTAAATCAAAAGCAGGAAATATCAGAATTCCAGTGCCGACAATGAGTGACCAGAAAGATTTCGCTCAATTTTATAATCTGGTCGACAAATCACGATTTGTCGTTCAGAAGGAGATAAAAGACCTTCAGGAGCTCCTCGATTCCAAGATGGATGAGTATTTTGGAGGTGAAGAATGAACTTCGATTTCTTAAAAGATAAGGCGGATTTTAAAAAACTGTATAACTTTGCTGAAGAAGCCGAAGAATTCGTTATTTCCAATCCGGATGTTTCAGCAGCAGCCTCAAGAAAAGCGCTAGAGAGTATAGTCAAATCCTTTTACATTGCAAAGTACGGAAGTTATCCTGAATCTTCATCCCTTTTTGAGTTGCTGGACGATGGTTGTTTTTCTTCCTACCTGGATGATTCGATGCTCTCTGCTGTTCATTTGGTACGACAAATAGGAAACAACGCCGCCCATGGCGAGGATGTTACTAAGCAGGAGGCGATGAAATCGCTGGAAGCCTTATATTATTCGGTTTGCGAAATACTGAATATGCTTGGCGTGATTTCAGGATACGATAAATTTGATTCTACTAAATGCCAAAAAGCTGAGAACAAACCCGAAGAGTCAACGAAGGAGATAGAAAAGAAAAATACAGTCGAGGAAACCTCTTCTTCTTTCGGCAAATATAAAGAAAACATAAAGGATTCCATTCAGCTCAAAGCGGCTATTGATTTCACTGAAGCTGAAACTAGAAAGGTTTATATAGACACTGCTCTAAAAGAAGCAGGATGGGATGTTTGGCCGATTGACAACGCAATCAAGCCCGGAAAAGCCTGCATCGAAATAAAGCTTCCGGGCATGCCGAACGAATCGAAGGTTGGCTATGCGGATTACGTCCTTTTTGACGATGATGGAAAGCCACTTGCCGTTATTGAGGCGAAAAAAGCCGCCAAAGAGGAAATTGTAGGCTCTCAACAAGCAAAGCTCTATGCATCCCTTTTGAAGCAAATATATGGCATAGAGCCGGTCATTTATTACACAAATGGCTACAAGATAATGATGATAGACGGATGCGGATACCCTGCGAGACGTGTTTACGGATACTACACAAAGGACGAGTTACACTCTTTGATTATAAGAAGAGGTTTGCACCAAATTACAGATTGCAGAGTGAACCCATCTATCTCCGATAGACCTTTCATACAAAATGCGGTCACTTCGGTTGCGGAAGCGCTCAACAATAAGCAGAGAAAAGCCTTGTTGGTCATGGCGACCGGGACGGGAAAGACGAGATGTGCCATCTCTGTCGTTGATGTTTTGCAACGAAACGGCTGGGCCAAACGTATCCTGTTTTTGGCCGACAGAACCGCTCTTGTAACGCAAGCCAAGCGAGCTTTCGAGAAATTTCTTCCGCATTCTTCTCGCTCCATTCTTTCCGAGGAGACAGAGGAAAAGCGAGATTACAACGCCACGGTTGTATTCTCCACCTATAACACTATGAGCAACATACTGGATCGTGGTGAACGGAAAATGGGCATCGGTCACTTTGATTTGATTGTCATCGATGAATGCCATCGATCTGTTTACAACAAATACAAGGCTATTTTCGACTACTTCGATTCACTACTATTGGGTTTAACCGCTACCCCAAGAGAACAGGTAGACGCCTCCACTTACGAACTTTTCAATCTTCCTAAGGGCGAACCGACCTTCTACTATGATCTCGATACTGCGATTTCAGCTGGCTACCTCGTTCCTTTCCTTCCATTGGAAAAGACGACGAAGCTTCTGAAAAACGGCATCAAATACGACGAACTCTCCGAAGAGGAAAGACAGCAATACGACAATCTCATCGGCAACCCAGAAAACGAAGAGGCGCCGAAACAATTGGACGGAAAAGAGTTTTACGAAAGAATCATCAATTCCGACACCATCGATAAAATGCTGCAGACCATCATGAACGAAGGCCTTCGGGTAAAGGGCGGCGAAGATTTAGGAAAAACGATTATCTTCGCAGTCAACCATTTTCATGCCGAAAAAATCGTGGAAAGATTCAAGACTTTATATCCAGGCAAAGGCGAAAACTATTGCATGCTCATCGACAATTACGTCAATTATGCCCAGACCATCATCGACGACTTTTCCATCAAGGATAAGGAACCGGTGATTGCAGTGTCCGTGGCTATGTTGGACACTGGCATCGACGTCCCGGAGGTCTTAAATCTTGTCTTCTTCAAGCGAATCTACTCCAAAATCAAATTTTGGCAGATGATTGGACGCGGTACCCGCGTCTGCAAAGGCATTGACGTCATGAGCCCTAGCAAAGAATTCTTCCTCAAGAAAAACGAGGATGCTTCAGTAACAGAGCACTCTGACAAACAAGGTTTCTACATTTTCGATTTCTGCGACAACTTCGGTTTCTTCAGAATGAATCCAGATGGCCGTGAGCCTAAGAACGGACTGAATCTCTCTCAGAGAATATTCAATATCAAAGTCGACTTGATTTATACACTTCAATCACAAGAGCATCAGTCGAATCCGGAGCATAAGGCATACTATTCGAAAACGAAGGAAGAGCTCATCAAGCTAGTTTCGAAGCTGAACAAAGGACTTATCAACGTCCGAACGCATTTGAAGTATGTGGATAAATATTCCAAAGAGGAAAGCTGGGATTATTTATCAGTCCTTGACGTCAAAGAGATAAAAAACCAACTGACTGAGCTTATAGACCCAAATGGCGACGACGAAACGTCCAAAATCTTTGATCTTTGGCTCTTCAACATCGAACTTGCGTACCTTGAGGGCGGCAAAGACTATTCATCGGCGGTTCAAAAGGTTAGAACCATCTGCGGAGCACTGTTGGATAAGCTTTCCATTCCTCAGGTTATGAATAAGAAAAAAGAACTTCAGGAGGCTTTTTCAACCAATTTCTGGGAAGCTATTACTATCGACAAGCTTGAAAAGCTTAGAGAAGATGTCAAAGAACTTGTCAAGTTCCTTGATAAAGATATTCGAGCTATAATCGAAACCAATTTCTCGGATGAAGTCATTGATATTGGTTCCGGGACTATCCCAAAAATGCAATTCAAGAACTATAAAGAACGGGTCATAGACTATCTTAACGAAAATTCCGACAAAAATCCGGTAATCAAAAAGATCAAAAACCTTGAACAGCTTGATTCGAAGGATATAGATGATCTTGAACATGTCTTTTGGAAAGAACTGGGGACAAAAGAGGAGTACGATAGCGTCTCAAACGGCAAATCTCTTGGCGTCTTCATTAGAAAAATCGTCGGATTGTCTCCTGATAAAGTAAACGAGGTTCTCTTTGATTATTTGAAGCAATATAATTTCAATTCTCGGCAGGAAGAATTCTTGAACGAAATTGTTAACTTCGTGCGGGAAAATGGGGACATTGAGCCAAAAGATCTTTATGAGTCGGAGCCGTTCAAGCATCAGGAATATACCGATATATTCAATGGTAACACAGAACCTGTTTATAGTTTCATTGAATTAATGCACAATTCGATTAGTATGTCTACCACGGCTTAAACCTAGGCCTCTGTTTGTATGATATCTCCGAAGGAGATGCATACATATGAATGAAAGATTTATTGAGGAAGTCCTTTCTTTACTGCCTAAAGGCCCGTCATCCTTTCCTAAAGAGTCCATAACCATCGCATTGAAAACGGCTCTGGACGGGAAAAAGGTTTATGTAGACACAGAAGCGAAGAAGGATCTAAGCAACGATGAGGCGATGGAGCTGTTTTTGGCTTCAAAGTCGTTGGAGGGATGCTCAAATCGCACCTTGAAATACTATGAGGCTACGCTTAAACAAGCGTTAGGAAAAATCGGGAAGAACTATCTTTTGATTGCTTCCTCGGATATACGAGGGTTTCTTTCTAATTTTCAGGAAAAAGGGACGGCTGGGAATACCACAATCGACAACGTAAGACGCGTCGTGTCTTCCTTTTTTTCGTGGTTGGAGAATGAGGATTACATTTCCAAAAACCCTGTCCGGAAGATCAAGAAAGTTAAAATCGGCAAAAAAGTCAAGGAAACCTATAGCGATGAAACAATTGAGATACTGCGTGAGCATGCTAGCTGCCTCCGTGATATTGCAATCATCGATTTTCTTTGCTCGACCGGCGTACGAGTCGGAGAGGTTGTCAAACTCAATAAAGCAGATATTGACTTCGAGAAGCGGGAATGCATTGTCAACGGCAAAGGAAACAAGCAACGCAAGGCGTATTTCGATGCCGTGACGAAGGTCCATCTCCAGAAATATATTCAAAAGAGAACGGATGGTAACGAAGCCTTGTTTGTTTCATTACTGTCTCCCTATAAAAGATTGGAAATAAGCGGAATTGAAATCATGCTTCGAAAGTTGGGAAAAGAATGTGGTCTCAATAAAGTGCATCCTCACAAATTCCGGCGGACTTTGGCCACCAAAGCCATAGACAAAGGTATGCCGATTGAGCAGGTTCAGCATCTTTTGGGGCATTCTAAAATCGATACCACCCTGGAATATGCGATGGTTGATGATACAAATGTGAAATTAAGCCATAAAAAATACCTTGAATGAACGACAAATCGTGATTTGTCGATTAGTTTTACAAATTGCTTGAATTCATTTTGAACACTAATTGGTGGTATAGGAATTAGTTCGTTTTTAATCATAGGAACTGTTAATTGAGGAATACTCGCACCTTGTCCTCCATAATTTTTCGATTCAATAAAATGTTGTAAATAACAACCATTAATAAGTTCTTGATTCGGAACAGCGACAATTAATCTTACAGCAGGATAAAATGGTTCTTTTCTTAGGCAAGTGAAACCAATAGTCCCCCTTCCGGATATTGTTACAGCTTCTTTTGCAACTCTCATCAATGATGTATATCCATATAAGCCATCATCTTTTTCACCATTTGTATAAATTGGATATGGATATTTGTCACTCTTTACATTTGAACTTTTATCTTTTTTTACATCACCTCCAGCGAAAAGTTCTTCACAAACTTCATTAAGCGGTTTTGTTTCGTATTTTTCACCGAACATCTCCATAAACCGCGATTTGACCAAGGAATCCAAATCGCTTAATTGGTTGTTTTTTTGCTCAATTGATTTTCTTATTGCATCTAATTTTTCAGCCACTTGGCATTGCTGGTTATAAGAAACGTCAGGAAACGAAAAATCAGAATAATTTTTAAAATAAATGTGAGGAATAGTGGAACCGGTGAAAGATTTTCCCAATTTCAAATGGGACAAGAAATAGAAAAGATAAGAATTTGAGATTCCTTCTTTAGGCTCCAGCATCTGCATGGTACCCAAAACAGAGGAATGCTTTGGAAGCATGCTTACACGGCCAATCCCAGCTCCATCCTTAATAATAGCAACGGCTTCCTTTTCTGATTGAAAGCAATCGCGATACCCTACAAGGCCAGATGCACCAAATACAGGAAAGGCTCCGTGTTTCTTCAAATCAGACAATTTCAATGATGATTTTTGCTGTCTGACAACATCTTTCAGTCTCGTGCGGCTCATTTCATGCTCTCCTTAATCTGAGCCATAAGTTCTTGGAATTCCTTCTCGGACTGTTCAATGGATTGGATGATTTCGGAAGTCGGACGATAAACCTTCTTTTCAATATGTACCTTATGGTATTTGTTCCAGCTCAGAACGTAATCGTTTTCTACAATCTCCTTCTTATCAATCAAGAAAGACTGGTCGTAAGGAGTGCGCTTTGTCTCTTTGTCCAGATGATCGAATCTAGATACGATATCTGGAATGTCGTTTTCGGATACTCGGGTTCTTTTTTGATCCAAAGAGTATCCGTCAGCCTCCATATTGTAGAGCCAAACCTTATCAGTTCCGCCGCTGTTGGTTTTGGTAAACATCAAAATAGCGGTCTGAACACCAGAATAAGGTTGGAAAATGCCAGAAGGCATATAGATAACGGCTTGTAGTTTCTGATTCTCGACGATTTCTTTGCGGAGTCTTGTATAAGCTTTTTCATTAGTATTATTGACCACGCCAACAGGAACGATGGAAACACAACGGCCACCAACTTTCAAAATACGAAGGAACAGTGCAAGAAAAAGGAGCTCAGTAGATTTTGTGCCTCCGCTTATCTGATTAAGTGATTTTGCCACAGTATCAGGATTTAGGCTTCCTGAAAACGGAGGATTTGCAAGGATGAGGGAGTATTTGTCATGCTCGTCAAAATCTTCTGAAAGAGAGTTGTTGAATCGGATATTGGCTTTTTCGACCCCATGGAGAAGCATGTTCATGCTTCCGATACGCAACATATCGGTATCAGTATCGAATCCGGTGAATTCTTCGTTTTGATAATGTTTGTAGTTTTCCGAATTCATTAACTCTTTTTCATAATGACTTTGAAGATATTTTGACGATTCTGCCAAAAAGCCGGCTGTTCCCATTGCCGGATCGATGATGTTGTCTTCTAGAGTGGGTTTAGCTAATTCCACCATCATGTCAATTATGTGTCTTGGAGTTCTGAACTGACCATTGTCGCCGCTCGTTGCCATCTTTGAAAGAAGGTATTCGTAACAATCTCCCATCAGGTCTTGACTATCAAACCCCAACCCAGGATCACTCAATCCTTTAACAAGTTCATCCAAGATGTATGCGTTTGTGACCGTGAATTGCGCATCCTTCATGAATTTGGAGAATGCGGTCGTCCCAGTAGAATCCATTCTTGTAATGAAGGGGAATACATTCTTTTTCATGTTGTCGAACATCTTCTGAGGAGCAAACTCCTTAAAGTGCGACCAGCGGAGGTCCTCGTAAGGAACGTTGATTCCGAGTTCCTTGTCAACGTAATTGCCTGGTTTGAAGGGGAACTTCTCCCGTTTCTTAGCGGCTGAAGTGATTCCGTGCTTGATTTGGTCGTTAATTTTAACCTCCTGCTTGATTTGCTGATCATCCAACATTTTGATGAAAATCAAATACGTAACCTGCTGGATGTCAATCCAAGGGTTCGTCATCTGATTAGACCACATGCGGTCCCAAAGTTTGTCTAATTTATTCTTAATTTCACCAGTGACCATTTTATCAATCCTCTTTCTTTTCCAAATACTCGCCTAATGTCTTACCACTAGCATTCTTCCACTCCCGTTTACCATCGGCATTGCGTCCTGTAACAATGGATGCCGCGGCAGAAGGAGAAGAGATTTCACAATCTTCTTGTAGAATACCCTTGCTATCTATTTTCATTTGCCTTTCTGTTTTTGCCCAGCCGGAATCTAGATATTTTTCATCAACATCGGCGATAATCGATTCTTTTTTCAAAATAAGCTTTCCATTGGATATGATTAAAGTTCCAGAGAATTCCTTACCGCTTTTTCTCGACTTGCCATTGATGAAAAAAGTCGAACTGACCTCGTTCTCCGCTTTATTGAATTCAGCTTCTGCAGATGTGGATTTGGGATAAACGATTCTCCCACTAAAAGAAGCCAAAAGTTGTTTGACCATGCCAAGGTTTACAGAAAACAGTTCTGAATTGGATACCTGGCTTCTTTCGAAAATGTCATGAAGGAGTGTCTCTTTCTCGTCGTAATCATCAACTTCGATTGCAAATTCGCGTTTAAGACCAACGACATTGAAATAACCATTGCTTTCAAGATATCTCATACGTGTTTCATACTGACTTGTCTGAGTCTTCCCAATTTTGATCAATCCCTGAACCGCCGTAGACATCAAATAGATGATTCCCTTTGCCATATCAGTTGTCCTCCAAATCTATTTCGTTCTTATCAAAAAGTTTCTTCAATTTTCTTTTTGCAGCGAATGTAGGTTGATGTAATCCTTGTTCCCAACGGTTAACGGTTGCAAAGGAGACGCCAAGTATTTCGGCAAGTTCTGATTGACTGACGAGCATGCGTTTCCGCAGCTCTTTTATTGCATCTTTATATTCCATAGAATGATTGTAAGCGTTAAAGATATCCTCCTTTAAAATTCGAACCTCTGAACTGATAATCTAT
>ERZ507035.184-NODE-184-length-42068-cov-28.403970_pt1 | contig 42068 bp, 68 predicted proteins | sample MGYA00512873_ERZ507035 | MGnify/ENA metagenome assembly ERZ507035
ACGCCTACAAAATCTTGAACGCCTACAAAATCTTGAACGCCTACAAAATCTTGAATGTCTGCAAAGCGATTATCGTGATGTGCAGATTCCGCCAAATGCTGTTGTATACGCTGACCCCCCCTATAAACGGACGAATTGTACGGGATACAAATGCGATTTTGACCATGAATCGTTTGAAAAGTGGCTTGCCGAAGTCCCGTTCATGGTTGTTATCAGCGAGTATGAAGCGCCAAGTGGATGCAAAGAGGTTGCAAGCATAAAAAAGCAATCCACTATGGGCACTGGCAACAAAGGCGGGTCTGATATTGAAAAGCTGTTTGTGCAAGAACGGTTTGTTGAACAGTACGAAAATTCATTTAACGCGAGAGGTGGTGGCGGTGACCTACAGCAAAAACAAAAGGATAGGCAGACCGCCCGTCTTTGAGAGCAAAGAAGAACTTGAGAAAAAAATCGAAGAGTTCTTCAAAAGCTGCGAAGGGAGCGTCCTAGAAGACGAAGCCGGAAAGCCTGTTTTAGACAAATACGGGAACGTGATAAAAATCGACGAACGCCCAGAAACAGTCACTGGCTTGGCTTTAGCATTGGGGTTTAAGTCTCGGCAATCTTTGATTGACTATCAAGGAAAGGCTGAGTTTTCTGACACGATAACGCGCGCGAAGCTTCGATGCGAGAGATACGCCGAAGAACGGCTCTATGATCGCGATGGAAACGGCGGGGCAAGATTCAGCTTGCAGGTCAATTTCGGGTGGAGCGATAAGCCGAAAGAAGCGGAGCAGGAAGAGCGTCACGATGATGGTTTGATAAAGGCATTGAATGCTGCCGCAGACCTCAGCCCGCCGGATGACGTGGAAATGCTGCCAGAGGAAGAGGACGACAATGCGGAAAAGTAGCGGTTTTCGCTGGAAAGCCCTCAGCCAGCGGCAAAAGATGGTTCTTTGCTGGTGGACGCCGCAGAGCGCATACAGCGGCTACAACGGCATCATTGCCGATGGTGCTATTCGATCTGGCAAGACCTTTGCCATGAGCTTTTCTTTTGTCCAGTGGGCTATGACCTGCTACAGCGGCCAGCAGTTCGCCATGTGCGGAAAGACCATCGCCAGCTTCCGGCGCAACGTACTTGGCACACTCAAGCAGCAGCTTGCAGCCCGTGGCTACAACGTCAAGGAGCACCGGGCAGAAAACTGCATGACCGTCAGCAAGGGCGGCAGAATCAACGAGTTTTACTTTTTCGGCGGCAAGGACGAGAGCAGCCAAGACCTGATCCAGGGCATCACCCTTGCCGGGGCATTCTTCGATGAGGTGGCCCTGATGCCGCAGAGCTTCGTCAATCAGGCCACAGCCCGTTGCTCTGTCACCGGGTCAAAGTTCTGGTTCAACTGCAACCCGGGCAGCCCGCAGCATTGGTTTTATCTCGAGTGGGTGCGGAAATGCCGTTCCCGCAAGATGATGTATCTCCATTTCACGATGGACGACAACCTGTCACTTTCCGAGGACATCAAGGCCAGATACCGCAGCCAGTACAGTGGCGTTTTCTATCAGCGCTACATTCTGGGACTGTGGACGGTGGCTGAGGGCCTTGTATATGACATGTTCGACCGCAAGAAGCACGTCATTGACGTGCTGCCGGAGCTGTCTCCAAAGAGCGCTTATGTGGCTTGCGACTTTGGCACCCAGAACGCAACGGTTTTTTTGCTGCTCCAGAAGCAGGCGGATGCAGACTGCTGGATCGTCACCCGGGAGTACTACTACAGCGGCCGCGAACAGAAGCGGCAAAAGACCGTGGGCGAGTACGTCACAGACCTCAAGGCGTGGCTGAACGGGATCAAACCGGAAAGGGTCATCGTTGACCCCTCTGCCCTGCCCATGATTACAGAGCTGCGCAAGAACGGCTTTACCCAGACCCCCGCAAATAACGACGTTCTGAGCGGCATTCTGGACGTGCAGACCATGCTGCAGACCGGGCGGCTGAAGATCTACAAAGACTGCAAGCACACGCTGGAAGAGTTCGGCGTGTACGCTTGGGATCCAGACAAAGACGACACCGTGCTGAAGGTAAACGACCACTGCATGGACGCTATCCGCTATTTCGTGCGCACAAAGCGCCTTGTAAAACTGAGGGATTGATTTTGAGCACTGTATATACATTCCAGACCTTTCAACAGGCGCAATCCGCCGGGGAACAGCCTGATTTTATCCGGCGGTTTGTGCAGCAGCACTGCGCTTCCGGGCCCTACAAGATGGCTCTGGACGCCGACCTGTACGATGCCCAGAAAAACCCGGGAGCTGAACGATTTGCTCAGGCGTATGCTTTAATGCTGAAACGCCTGTCCCAAAACACCAAGCCAGACACCCCACACCCCGATATGGTCAAGAGCAATCTTTTCCGGCGGCTCAACAAGCAGCGGGCGACCTACTCCCTCGGCAACGGCGTGGTCTTTGCGGACGATGGCGTGGACAAGGACAAGCTGGGGCAGAGCTTTGACGAGCAGATTCAGAAGGCCGGATATTTCGCCCTGATCCACGGTGAGAGCTTTGGCTTCTGGAACAACGACCATCTGGTGATTTTCAAGCTGACCGAGTTTGCTCCCCTGTACGATGAAAAGACAGGCCTTTTGCAGGCAGGCGTGCGCTTCTGGCGGCTGAACCCGGACACGGATATGCACTACATCCTGTACGAGCTGGACGGATTCACCGAGTACACGGAAAGCCGAATCGGCAATGTGATGCAGGAGACAACGCCGAAGCAGGCATACAAGAGCGTGATCACCACCACCCCCGGCGGCGGGCTGGAAAGCGTAGAGGGCGAAAACTACAGCGCTCTTCCCATTGTGCCGCTGTGGGGCTCAGACCTGCGCCAGAGCACCCTTGTGGGGCTGAAAGCCTACATTGACAACACCGATCTGGTGATGTCTGGCTTCTGCAATGACCTGCAGGACTGCGCGCAGATTTACTGGCTGTGCGAGAACTTCAACGGCATGACGGACGACGAGCTTGTGGAGTACCTCACCAAGCTGAATCTGTACCACATTGCAGGCGCAGACACCAGCGAAGGCGGCAAGATCACCCCATACACAACCGAGATTCCTGTGACGGCTCGGCAGACTCTTTTGGAGCTGCTCCACACCCGGGTGTATGAGGACTTCGGCGGTCTGGATGTGCACTGTGTCAGCGCGGACAGCACCAACGACCATCTGGATGCAGCCTATGAACCGCTGAACCAGAATGCGGACGACTTCGAGGCGCAGGTCAAGCCGTTCATCCGGCAGATCTGCGCACTGGTTGGCTTTGACAACGCTATGCCGACATTCAACCGCAGCAAAATCACCAACATAGCTGAGCAGGTCGCAACGGTGATTTCTGAGGCGCCGATCATCGGGCAGGACATGGCCATTGACCTGCTGCCAAACCTGACCCCGGAGCAAAAGGAACAGGCAAAGGCTGCGCTGATGGCAGAGAGCGCAACGCGGGAGACCGTGGACGAGGAGGACGAAGATGAACCTTCAGGAATTTGACAATTTAGCAAAATCCGGTAAAGTGAAAGCAACGATTGACGTTTCGGTTTTTAAGATTCCGCGATATGTCGATAAGGTGTGTGGCCTTTCTTCTGGCTTTATCCGATTTCGATTTAAGGGAGACAAATTTGATACGATGTGTGGGCTCGGTGGCGTTAGATTTATGATCGAAGAAAATGAAACAGACCGACCTTGACCGCATCTCTACCCGCCAATTGAACCGCCTGCGCCGCCGCATTTTGCGTGTATACGGCACCGCCCGCCGGGAAATGACCGAGCAGCTGACCGAGTTTCTGGAGCATTACCAGCAGCTGGACGCCTACAAGCGGCAGCAGCTGGAAGCTGGGAAGATCACCGAGATCGATTACCGCACATGGCTGCGCAATCAGGTGTTTCAGTCCGAGATGATGCACCAGAAGCTGGACAACATCACCCAGACGTGCACCACAGCCCAGCAGACGGCGTACAAGCTGGCGCGAGATGAGCAGTACGATATCTTTGCCCTTGGCGCAAACTGGGCGTTTTACGAGCTGGAACAGGCCGCAGGCGTGGCGTTCAATCTGACCTTGTATAACACCGAAGCGGTCAAGCGGCTGCTGCTGGAGAATCCCAAGCTGGTGCCCAACAAGCGCATCAAGAGCGAAAGTAACAAGACCTACGACGCCCGGGTGTTCAACCGGTACGTCATGCAGGGCATCATTCAGGGCAAAAGCGTTCATGACATTGCGGTGCAGGCTGTGCAGGGCATGGCAGACACAGAAGTGCACTGGGCCATGAACAACGCCATCACAGCCCTTACAGGCGCACAGAACGCCGGGACGATGCAGCAGCTGCGCAACGCCCAAGCCCTTGGCATTGAGGTGCAGAAGCGCTGGAACAGCACTTTGGACTACCGCACCCGTGAGACGCACCGGCTGCTGGATCAGGAGACCGCCGCACTAGATGAGCCTTTCAAGGTGCAGGGCTACGAAATCCAGTACCCGGGAGACCCCAACGCAGCGCCGGAAATGGTCTACCACTGCCGCTGCAAAGTGACCGGGGCGCTTGTAAAGTACCCACGGCAGAACTCTATGCGGCGGGACAACACGACAAAAGAGGTCACATCTGACCTGACCTATACCGAGTGGTACAAAGCAAAGGGCGGAACGGAAGCCGAACAAATGTGGTGGGCGGAAGAGCGAAAACGCAGAAAGGAGAGTGCCAAGAATGAGTAAACGAGGCTCTGGAAGTTCGACAAGGGCAAAATCTGGCGGCGGCGGTGGAGCTGGCGCAAAAGAAAAAGAGCTTTTTACTGTTGGAAAAGATGGTGTGCGGACATACGATGATTCGCAGAAAGAGCCAGGAAAGGAGTGGATGCTTTCTAAACATAGCACCGAAGCTATGAAAGCATTTAGAAGCCTGAGCGATGTTCATTGTGTGTGGAATAAAGGATTTGACGTGCTTGAGGGTGATAAAAAGCCCGTAGGCATGAAAAGAAGCCAGCAGTGGGACTATCTAAAAAACCACAACATAAACTCTTTTATTCTCAGAGTTCCAGAGGGACAAACAAAAAGAGCACTCAAGCAAATGGAAGACTACGGGTATCATGTTGTTGCAAAATTGGCATCGAATTCAAAAGATAAGCGAATTTTTGATGATAACGAGTTTTATATGTCCAAAAAGAAAATGCAGAGGCTTGGATTGGATTTCAAGGTGGAAACCTACTGGAAAAAAGGATGGAAAGGATAAAGGTTTGGAGGGATGAACCGTGATTCTGCCAATGGAAAACACCGAGAAAATGATTTTTCCGGGCGTGGGCAAGTATGGCATCCCTGAAATCAAGCCAGAAACGGACATCCGCATTGACAAGCTGGAATGGATCCCGGTCAATTATGCGCTGACCGCCAAAGACAAGGCCACAAAAGGCGTGCACTTTTACAAGGACGATTACCAGTTTGAACGGTTCTGGAACAACCCAGACAAATACATTCCCCTTTTGCAGCAGTTCGGCGCGGTGTGCTCGCCGGATTTTTCTTTGTACAGTGATATGCCGCTTGCGGTGCAGATTTTTATGCACTACAAAAAGCACTGGCTTGCCGCATACTGGCAGGCACACGGCATTCACGTTATTCCAACGCTCTGCTGGTGCGGCGAACAAAGCTATGACTGGTGCTTTGACGGCGAGCCCAGAAACGCCATCGTGAGCATCTCCAGCCACGGCACACAGTCTGACCCATACGAAGCAGAATGCTTTGCTAAGCACTGCCGTAAGGCGCTGGAAGTGCTGCAACCAAGCGGCATTTTGTGGTATGGCAAATGCCCTGATGAATTTGACTGGAACGTTACCAAAATCAAACCATTTCAATACGAAAGGAGGCACTACCGTGAGTAAAAGAGGTTCTGGCAGTTCTACAAGGGCGAGCGGGTTTGCAACGCTAAAAGGGGAAAAAGCTGCAATTCAATCGGCTGAAGATAATCGCAAGATTTTAAACGAAGCATTAAATGACCAGATACAATTTGCAAATGCGGCAAAAAGCAAATACGGAGAAGCACGTGTAAATGACATGGTGGACAGAATGCAACGCGCAAAATCTGTAATCAATTCCACCAGTAGTGCAAATGACTTATCAAACCTGTTTCACCCGCAAAATCTTACATACGGAGCAAATGGCCCAAATAGCAAGAAGGCTTCTCCTGAACAAATCAAAATGTTGGCGCTTAATTCAATTATGAATGCCGGCAAAAAAGAGCCAAACAGAACATATATGAGTGAACTTGAAAAAAAACTTGCAAAAATATTCAAAAAATGAAATTTAAGTACGACATCAAATTCACTGACAACACCCCGCAGCTTCACGAAGCGCTGGAAACGTGGGCGGAGCGGGTGCTGACCATCTGGGGCATGAAGGTGCAGGACTATGCACAGCTTCTTGTGCCCACCGGAACGGCAGACAGCACCGGCATAGAGGGCTATGTTGGCGGTGCGCTGAAAGCATCCATTACCTACGTTGTATCTGCGGCACAAAAGATCGTGACCATCGGATCAAACCTGTTTTACAGCGCCTATGTGGAGTTGGGCACCGGTATTTTTGCAGAGAAGGGCAACGGACGCAAAACGCCGTGGGTTTGGCAAGACTTCAACGGCAAATGGCACTTTACCCGGGGCATGGCTCCCCGCCCCTTCCTGCGCCCGGCGGTAGAAGATCATATCAAAGAACTGCAAGAGATTGCAGTAGAGGAAGGAAACAAGGAGGAATAAGTATGGATAACAACGTTTATACCGCTCGAATTGAATGTAGTTGTACAGTTGAAGATTTCAAAAAATTTCAAGAGTTAGTTCAAGAGATGATGGGGAAAAACAGTTTTCAGGGTGTTGACCTTTCTCCATATTACCAGCAGGAGATAAAAGAACGGATTCTTTTGGTTGAAATGCAGAAAGCAAGAGAACATCTTCAGGCACTTTGCGATAATGCATACGGAAAAGGGAATCGCATTATCATGGTATCGTCCCAAAAGTCAATTTAATACTCAGCGGTTGGCGCACAGCGTCAGCCGCTTTTTTATGCCGTTTTCGCACAACTGGCAGTGCTCCCGGCTCATAACCGGGGAGTTGCAGGTTCGACCCCTGCAAGCGGCACCACACCGGCAGCACGTCCGGCAAAATAACCTGATTGCCAAGCATGGCAGCCCAAGCAAGGGCAGAAAGGACGAACACACATGGCACTCAAAAGAGCAGATATCCGCAAGATTCTGGAAAACGCCGAAACCTCCAACGATGACAAGGCAAAAGCCATTCTGGACGCCTTGCACGAGGAGACCGACGCCCTCCGGGACGAGCTGGATACCGAGAAAAACGCCCGCGTTGCAGCGGAAAAGGAACGGGACGCAGCCAACAGCGGTAAGCAGACCGCGGAGCAGGCGCTGACCGATTACAAGGACCAGCAGACCAAGAAGGACGCCCATGCAGCCAAGGAATCCAAGTTCCGGGAGCAGCTTAAGGCCGCAGGCGTGCTGGAAAAGTACTTTGACCGCATCGTGCGCCTGTCTGGCGAGGACATCGACAAGATGGAACTGGACAGCAAGGGCAACGTGAAGAACGCGGACAAGCTGGCTGAGAGCCTGAAAACCGATTGGAGCGATTATGTGGGCAGCACCTCCACCAAGGGCGCACAGGTGGACAACCCTCCCGCAAACACCGGCTCCAAAATGACCAAAGACCAGATTTTTGCAATCAAGGACGCGGGCAAGCGTCAGGCAGCGATTGCAGCAAATGCCGACCTGTTCACAGGCGGCGGGAAGGAATAAGCTATGGCAGCAAAAGAAAATCTGATTACCACCGCCGAGATCACCGTCAACCCCCGCGAGATCGACTTCGTGACCCGCTTCCAGCGCAACTGGAATCATCTGCGGGAGATTATGGGCATCATGCGTCCCATCCGTATGCAGCCCGGCACTGTGCTGAAGAGCAAGTACGCACAGGGCACCCTGCAGAGCGGCACCGTGGCAGAGGGCGAGGAGATCCCCTACAGCCAGTATACCGTCAAGGAGAAGGACTACGGCAAGATCACCATCGAGAAGTACGCCAAAGCCGTCACCATCGAGGCCATCCAGAATTACGGCTACGAGGTTGCCGTGCAGAAGACCGATGACGAGTTCCTGTACGACCTGACCGCCAAGGTCACAGACAAGTTCTACAAGTACCTGAACACCGGCAGCCTGAAGGGCACGCCCAAGACCTTCCAGATGGCTCTGGCAATGGCAAAGGGCAGCGTGGAGAACAAGTTCAAGAATATGCATCGCACCGTCACCGGCGTTGTGGGCTTTGCAAACGTTCTGGACGTGGCCGAGTATCTGGGCACCGCAAACATCACCATCCAGAACCAGTACGGCTTCCAGTACATCAAGGACTTCATGGGCTACAACACTATCTTCCTGCTGTCCGACGGCGAGATCGCAAAGGGCAAGGTCATTGCCACCCCCGTGGACAACATCGTGATGTACTATGTTGACCCCTCCGACAGCGACTACGCAAAGGCCGGTCTGGTGTACACCACCGCAGGCGAGGCAAGCAACCTGATCGGCTTCCATACGCAGGGTAACTACACCACTGCCGTGTCCGAAAGCTTTGCCATCACCGGCGTGACCCTGTTTGCCGAGTATCTGGACGGCATCTCTGTCCAGACCATCACCCCGGGCGAATCGGTCTGACCTGCAAGGAGGTGACCCCGCATGACTGTGCCAGAGCTGTGCGTTTACACGCACAATTTTTTTGACCGGTACGATGCACCGTTTACAGGGCGTTTCATCATTGGCGTGGACTATATCTGGGATGCGATCAACTTCAACACGGACGTGCTTGCAAATCCTGAAAACATCCTGTCCGGGCTTGCGCCGCACCAGTTCTACAAAATAGAGGGCTCTATCTTCAATGACGGCGTGCATCAGGCGGGCGAGCCTCTGACCCCCGAAACCTTCACCGGCACGGTACAGCCTATGCGGGTTCCCAACGTGTTTGTAGAGCTTGCCAAGAAGATTACCGACTACGATGCAGCCACGCCCGGCGGCGGACGTTATGTTTCTCAGTCCTTCAACGGATGGAGCGGCGCCATGGCCACCGGCACGGACGGCTTGCCCGCAGACGGCTGCACCCGATACCGCCGGGAGATCAACCAATGGAGGAAACTGTAATGCCTGTAAACGATTTTACCAAGTTCACCGTGATGGAGAATTTCACCAAGAAGTTCTGTTTCATGGAAAAAAAGCTGGTTTCGGATGGGCTTTTTGGCTCTATCACCACATGGGAGGACGGCATGGAGTTCCTCGCCATCGAGCGGCACGACCAGACCATTGAAGCGCAACAGGCAGAGCAGCAGGGCACGGCATCCACCTACTCCCTCTATGTGGATAAGGGCATCAAGCTGTCCCCCTTCGACCGCATCAAGCGGCTGGACGATGGGCAGACCTACGAGGTGACCACCACGAGCAGCGACAAGATTTCGCCCGCCGAAAGCGGGATGAATCTTGCCGTTGTGCAGTGCAAAAAGGTGGTGCTTTCCTGATGGGCGCAGCAGAAGCCATTACTACGGCGCTGAACAGCTTTTTTACGCTGTTCGATGTTCCTGTATACCCGGAGGATTTCGTGCCGCAGGGCACTTCCCTGCCCTATATCACGGTGCTGCCTGTCATTCCCAAGGGGTTTGACGAGAGCAGCACCTTCCATGCGCGGCTGTGGTATCCGGTAGACGGCGGCAAGCTGCCCATCATCCGCAAAACAGACGAGATGCGCGCTGCCCTTGGGGATGGGCTTACCATCGAGTGCGAGGGCGGCGCAATTCTTTTATGCGCAGGCAATCCGTGGGCGCAGTCTATGGACAACCCCCCGGAAAAATACCTGTGCACATACCTTACTTTTGACGTCACATCTTTTGTGGTGTGAGAAAGGATAACGCATGAACAAAATGTATCACGCCATTTCGGCAGATGCTTTCAAAAAGCTTCAGTTTCAGGCTGGCGCATTGCTCAAGAAGTTTGACCCGGCGGGCGCTACCCCCATTGCAGCGGAGGATATGATCTGCCTGACTTCCGGCGGCATCACCGTCAGCTGCAAGCCCAACACCGTGGACTTGGGCGATGATCTGGACGAAGTGCCCGAGAACACCTACCAGCTCAAGCACATTACCAGTTGGGATTGTGGTCTGTCTACCACCTGCATGACCGTGAGCGCCGACACTATCAAGCTGGAACTTGGTGCTGCGGACGTGGAAACCAACAAGATCACCGTCCGCGAGGATTACAAGGACACGGACTTTCAGGATATCTGGTGGCACGGCAATCTGATCGGCGGCGGCTATGCTGCGGTCAAGCTGATGAAGGCCGTGAGCGATGGCGGCCTTGAACTGAAAACCACAAAGGACGGCAAGGGCAACATCAACCTGAGCCTGAAGGGTCACTACGACATGACCGACACCAGCAAAGTGCCTATGGAGTTCTACGTCAAGGAGGCAGAGTAATGATTCTTACCATCAATCTTGACCCCGTGGAAGCCCTGCCCAAGCTGTATGACGCGGTGGACGGCATCACCCGCATGATCATGGACGCAAAGGACAACGTGGACAACCCGGAGACCAAAGCCGCCCGGGAGACCATTGTTGCCAACGCCATGAAGCTGCTGGGCGCAGAGCCTGCCGAAACCTCAGAGGGCAAGAAAAAGCTGACCACGCGCGAGTTTGCGCTGGCTGCGCTGGACTTTATCAAGCCCCTGATGAAGCTTGACCCGCAGCGCACCATGAACGCCCTGCACCAGTTGTACGCGCTGGAAAAGGGCGAGAAAGACACCCTGCCCAAGGCATTCACCGCGCTTACCAAGTCCGTGATGCAGGAGGATATGCAGGATTTTTTGTCATCGCTGGCCGACTTGAACGGCCTGAGTTTTGGCACTACCTCTGCCGAGCCGACCTCCAGCATCTCCGCGCCTACGGAATAAAGTATTTTGTCTGGTTCGTAATCAGCGAGATGCGCGAACGCCACCGCACAAAAGCATACCAGCTGTACACAGCTGATATGCTTTTTCTTTGTGCTGTATCGATGGGGCAGCAGGTGGAGCAGTCCTTCAGCGAGATCATGGCAGAGTATGACAAGCCGCTATCCCAGCGCCGACACGAAACAACGCTGGAAGAAGCGCAGGCGTGCTGGGAAAAGACGCTTGCAGACAGTAAAAAAGCCGCAGAGCAGAACGGAGGTGGTGAGACCTGAATATTTTCAATTTGATGGCCACTTTGGGGCTTGATACCTCCGAGTATGAGCAGGGCATTGAGCAGGCCAGAAAAGAGACGCAAAGCGCCGCAAACTCGCTGAACCGCAGCGCCAACACCGCCGGGAGCGGCGTTTCAGGCATGGCAAGCCAGTTTGCAGCAGCCAGCGCAAAAGCGACTGTCCTTGCAAATATGCTTACCTCGCTTGGGACAAAAGCGGTAGGCCTTGCAAAGGGCTTTGTTGAGATGGGCATTTCTTATAACGCCCAGATAGAAAAGTACACCACAGGCTTTACCAATATGCTGGGCAGCGCACAGGCCGCACAGGAAGCCATGCAGGCTATTCAGGAGGACGCAGCCCGCACCCCGTTTGACGTGGCATCCCTGACGCAGGCAAACCAGCTGCTCATCAGTGCGGGCGAAAACGCCGCGTATTCCCGCAAGGTTATCAATGCACTGGGCGATGCTGTTTCCGCAACCGGCGGCGGCAACGCCGAACTATCTCGCATGGCTGCAAACCTGCAGCAGATCGCAAACGTGGGCAAAGCTGCAACGATAGACATCAAGCAGTTTGCCTATGCGGGCATCAATATCTATCAAATCTTGGCAGATTACACCGGCAAATCGGTGCAAGAAGTCCAGAGCATGACCATCAGCTACGACCTTCTTTCGCAGGCGCTCATAGCCGCCAGCGAGGAGGGCGGGCGTTACTATAACGCCATGGACACCCAGAGCCAGACCATGAACGGGCGTATATCCACCCTGAAGGATAACGTCAGCCAGCTGGCCGGGCTTATGACCGGTGACCTTTCCTCCGGCATCGGCGTTGTGATAGGCCACCTGAACGACATGGTTGTCGCAGCGCAGGAAGCCTACAAGGAAGACGGCTGGAAGGGTCTCGGGAACGCAATTCTTGAGCTGGATAATCCCATCAGTGCCATCATCAAAAAGTTTGGGCAGCTTGGGAATGCAGCCGTTAATGCGCTGGATAAGGCGAGTTTTTGGCTGAATAAGGCACTGGGGAAAAATGCTTACGCAGGGTACGACAACTACGACGACTACAATTCAGACAAGCAAAAGCAAAGCAACAGGGACCGGCTACGGCAGAATGCGCTTTCCGGCAAAAGCGTGAGCAACAAAAGCTGGTCTGAGCGCCAAGCAGAAGCAGCGGCCGCGAGTGGAGGCGGCGGCAGTTCCATCGTAACAAGCCCTTCCAGTTCCTCCGGCAAGAGCCCCAGCGCAAAATCCACCTCCAAGACCGAAACCGTCATAGCGTCCGTGACGCACACCGCAACCACCACCGCACAGAACGCGCTGGGCGCGGTGACTACAAGCGTTGAGACCCTGCAGGAGAAGGTCAAGGATGCAGCGGGCAAAATCAAAGACCGCGTGACCGAGACCACCACCGAGACCGGCAAAGAGATGGTCAACGGCGTTGCTACCACCTATACGCTTGTGACCAAGAAAGTTACGGACACGAACGGCAAGATAAGCACCACGACCAAAAAGGTCTACGCCGATATGTCCAAGACCCTGTTTGGCACCCTGACCACCATTGCAGAAAAGACCTTCAACGGCATCACCACCACCACGCAGCAGTCCGTGGAAACCTACGCGGACGGCAGCCAGCACATCAAGACTACCTCCACCGAGACCGGCGAGCGCATTGTGGACGGCGTGCGGCAGACATACACTAAGGTCATCAGCTACGTTGACGGCGTACAGGACAAGGTAACAGAGACCGCGCAGAACATCGACAAGAGCATCAAGGCGACCCAAAAGCGTATTGAGGAGAACCTGAGCAAGGCTCAGCAGCAGTTTAACAGCGGTATCTTCAAGCTGGGCAAAAACCTGTATACCGACCTCAAAAATCAGGACTGGGCTGCACTTGGGCTGGATATCGTCAACATGATGTGGGGCGAGGTGTCACAGGAGCAGCGCGAAGTCCTGTCCGACTGGGCAAACAAGGCGCTGGAAGCCATCAACGAGGCTTATTCCGGCGGCGGTCTGAGCGAGGCGTTCAACGCTTTTAAGCAGATCATGTCCACCGGTATCAAAGCCGAGGCAGACGGCGTTACAACGGACGTTAAGGGCTTGAGCAAGGTATTTCAGGATCTGGGCATCAATGTTTCTGACGTCGGCAACAAGATCATGGGTGTGTTGGGCACCATGGGTACCAGTATGGGCACCTTTGCAACCGAAGCTGGCACCAAAATCGCAGGCCTTGCCGGGAGCATGGGCAGTCTTGGCACGATCGCAAAGGGTGCAGGCGGGCTGCTGGCCAAGGTGGGCAGCCTGATCATCTCGAACCCGGAGGTTGCCGCGATCATCGCCATTGTGGCGGGCGTGGTGGCGCTGGGCGCTGCGCTGTTTGCAAAGTTTGGCAAGAGCAGCAGCGGCGGGCAGGCTGTGAGCCACTACGAAAGCCCCTTTGCCGGGCATGACGTGTACGACAGCCTGACCGAGTTCTCCACCCGGGCAGCCATGCAGCACCGCTACATGGAAAAGACCACCGGCACGGATGCACAGCTGGGCATCTTGCAGCAGATCCGCGATATGCTGGACGAGCACCTGCCGGACATCGGCACCGGGCAGCTTCTCATGGACGGCGAGAAGGTGGCCGATATGCTCACACCGCGTCTTGCAACCAACATGGATGCCAGCATGGGCGTGTATACCCTGCGGGCAGAAAGGGGTGTTTAAATGGCGATCCACAGCGCAAAGCTGGGCAATTACGACACCCTTGCAACATGGGGACTGTACATGAAGGTGGGCAGCCCGAACATCGGCGAGCCCGAACCGGACGAGACCCTTGTGCAGATACCCGGCTCTGACACGCTGCTCAACCTTACCACCGCGCTGGACGGCAAAGTGCACTACAAAAAGCGCTCCATCACCATGGAGCTGCTTTGCACCGCGCCGAAAAAGCTGTGGAAGGTACTGCAAAGCCGCCTGCACAATGCCCTTGAGGGCAAGTGGCTGCAATGCGTGTTTGACGATGACCCCTCTTGGTACTGGGAGGGGCTCTGGCACGTCAAATTCGTGCCGGGGCGGCTCTCCGCTACGGTCACCATCACCGGCAGCTGCAATCCGTACAAGTACAACGTCTATGACGGCACGCAGGATATCCGGTGGGATGATATCAACTTTGAAACGGACATCCTTCGGGACTACCGCAGCATTGCACTGCCTGCCAATACACCGGTGGACGTGGTCATCTACGGTGCACCGCACACCGCTGCGGTCTACTTCCAGCGCGGCGAAAGCGAGGCAAATGTGTCGTTGCAGGTCAACAAGGCCTATGCGGGCAGCCTTGCCAAAACGACCGAGTGGCAGTATCTGGAGGGGCTGGAGATCCCGGACGGAGAAAACGTCACCCTGACCTTTACCGCCACCGCTGCAAGCAGCATCACCATCAAGTATCTGGGGGCAAGCCTATGAGTTACAAGATCTATGCCGGCACGCAGAACGGCGTGGACAGCTGGGAAAACCGGGTCTGTATCTATGCGCCCGGCTCTGCACTGGAGACCACAAAGCTGATCAGCCCCACCCTGACCCGAGAGTTTGGTAAGGCTGGAAGTCTGGAATTTACCATCCCGCTGGGCAATGTGGCTCACAGCGCCCTTCAAAAGCTGAAAACGGTGGTGTCCGTGGAACAGGACGGCAAGGAGATCTGGCAAGGCAGGGTCATGAGCCATGAGCAGGATTTTCTGCTGCGGCAGAAGGTGTACTGTGAGGGCGAGCTTGCCTATCTCAACGACACCGATGTACCGCCCTACACCGCCAAGGACGTGACCATCCGGCAGTTTCTGGATTTCCTCTGTAAGAATCACACCAGCCTGACCGACAGCTATAAAAGCTTCCGCATCGGAAACGTCACGGTGGAAGAGCAAAAGCGGTATGTGCCGGTAGCCGAAAAGTGCCACATGAAGTTGGACTATGCAGCCAGCAGCCCGGACGAGCAGGGCGACTATTACCAGAAATGGGGTCTGTACTCCAAAAACGGCAACCGACTTGAAGAGAATTTTTCCTATATTTTTTCCGACTATGAGGACGTGCAGACACCACCAGCACAAAACTGGCCGCTGAACGAGATCGTAACCGGAAAGGAGTACCTTGCCTGGCGCACGGGAGACAACCAGTTTACCCTCCGAAGAAACGCAGTCTCTCAGGGCAGCAAGACCTACGATGCAGAGCAGACCATTGTTACCCCGTCCATCACTACGCCAATAGAAACCTATAAGTTCGACAGTACCATTAAAGTGGCCAAAAAGAACACCGAATCCACAACGTACAGCATCAAAACGGAAAAAGACGGCACGGTCAACGTGTACGTCAACGGGGAAAAGTCCGCAGACTACACCCCGCAGCTTGTGGAGGAGTTGCACGAGTTCGGAGACGGCAAAAACTACGGCAAAACATGGGACATTCTGCAAAGCGAGCTTGTGGACGTGTACGGCGGCTATCTGGTAACCCGGCACGAAACGATTCATTACCCCTTGTTCCCCGGTCTGTACAAGAGAGCACGCTATCTGGACTATGTACAGGACGCGACAGAACGCAACGTGCAGGGCATTACTTTCGGCACGAACCTGCTGGACTTGAACAGCTACGCCAAGGCCGAGGATATTGTCACCCGGGTGATCGCCATCGGCAAGAAAAAAAGCGGATGGTTTATTTGGGAGACCACCGATACTCTGACCGCTACTGCCAACGATGAAACCGCCCAGAAGCTGTACGGACTTATCACCCGGTATCTGGTGCTGGACGGCGCGGCCAACACACAGCAGTCCCTTCAGGACGAGGCCGACATGGAGCTTGGCAAGCACTTACGCCTTGCGGACGGCATCACGGTGAAATCCGTAGACCTGAAGGACGCGGGCGTGGACGTGGACAGGATTGCTTTCGGCAAGCTGACCCACATTATTTCCGCGCCACACGGCATTGATGTGTGGATCAACTGCAACAAGCTCGTAGAGCCGTTGGACAAGCCCGAAAAGAAGGAGTTTACCTTCGGTAAGAAGTTTTCTAGCATATCCGACCTGCAGGCGCTCAGCGCCCGCAAAGCAACCACCGCGTATGACCTGAGCCGCACGCTCAAGGGGTATGCATCTGATGTGCAGTCTTATGCGCTGCAAACGATGGAGGCAGACGATGAAACCGTTTAAAGAAGTAATTGACGGCATCCGCAAAGCCGTCATGGCATCCGAGGTGCGCGAGGATCTCGCCCAGATGGGCGAGTATGTGGAGCAGTTCGCCAACACGGCGGGCGAAAACATCCAGAAAGCCATTGACCCCACTTTCTCCCTCTCCGGCAAGGCTGCGGATGCGGCAAAGGTGGGCGAGGCGATCAATGCGGAGGCAACCAGAGCAAAGGGGGTGGAAAGTCAGATAAAGGAAGATTTAGAAATCAGCAAAATTTTTAAAACTTCAAACATTCTTTCAGCCAGTGATTATAATTTTAAAAAGAATTATTATTACAGTCAGTCTGTCAACGATTTTGTTTCCAGAAATGGAAATATTGCGTATAATCAGCCTATTTCGGCTGGTGAAAGCGAAGTATATGTGTCAAATGCAAGTATTGCTGTATTTTTGGACAAAGACAACAGAGTAATTAGTCATAATGAATCAAGTACAACTGTGGAATCATTTGCAGTTTACACAACGCCAGCCGAATGTAAATCAATAATGGTTAGTTGGTATTATACAGCAGATATTAACAAATTATACTTTGCACAATACAATTCTGGCGCACTCTACACAAAAAGAAATGCACTAACAAAAACATTGTTTTCGAACATTGATGCCTCACAAGCTAATGTAAATGGGTCAAGATTAACAGACGCGGTGCGTGGCAAAATACTTGAAGGTAATACAAACATAGGTAAAACTTATGACGTAGACATTAAACAGGGCGTTAATTTTATCATTAAAATCAACCCCAAAAATGCAAACGTAACAATTAGCGAAATTACAAAAGACGGTTCCCAAAACTACATTAACTATAATCAGCATATTTCCAACAATGGGTTATACAGATTTACTGCAAGCACAGATATTTTAGGGCTTAGATTCACAGACATGACAGAAGAAATTAAATTTTCTGTGTATCTTCCAAACGATGACAACAAAGCACTTGAACTTTTTTTCCCGGAGCAATTCCGTCCTGATAAAAATATCAAAGAAAGAAATACCGTTTCTGGGTATAGAATTAACGCACTGGAACGAAAAATTGACACCGCCGCAACTGGAAATATTACTTTCTATGATGTCAGCGGATGCGAATATATCCGAATCAGCCCATTCAGATTTTACGGAACGCATGGGTACGCATTTTTTTACAACAACGGCTTTGTGCCTAACATCACAACTCACATTGAACAAGTAAAAATTATTGATTCAAAAGAAACATTAAGTTTCCAAGACACGGTTATCAAAGTGCCAGATGGATGCAACTATTTTGGCATGACGTGGCTAAATGAAAATAATTACGTTCCAAAAGTCACTAAAATGCTATTTGCAGAAAAAGAAAATTCTAATCTACAAGATTTTTATGGAATTTTCAAAAATTTTGGCAACCAAAATTGCTATAGTTTATTGTCACTTATTGCTAATTCAACAAAATCCACTAACTTGACATCTCAAACCCTTAAAAAACTAACAAAAAATGACATCTCATTTGGACACATGGGCCAACTTGTAATTAAAGATGGCATGTGCTATGCAAGCTTTTTGCAAAACAGTGGAACGGATGGAGATGCCCTATACAGTGAAACAAGCGAACTTGTCCTTGCAAAATTTTTGCTTTCAGATACACTGTCGGATAGCTTTTCGCCTGATACAAACACTCAAGTCAAAGCAATAGGAAAACTCGGAAGTGCTTGTGCAGGACATATTGCAAAATCAATATATAAGGATAATGCAATGTGTTTAATTGGCAATAAACTGTATATTACATTTATGTTTATTTCTGAGACTGATTCTGACGCACACCTGTTTAGAAAAGTATATAATATCAGTTCTGACACATTTGAGGACGAAGTAGCTTGCGAAATTGAATATAAGGGTAAAACATATCCGTTTACAAACAGCACAATCAACATGATTTACGGTGAAAATCATTTAAATCAAAATGCTAGTGGAATCATGGAAATTGTAAGCGAATGGAGCAAATACAATTCGGAATACTATGCAACCGGAATCAACGGTGACAAGCCAAACAACGGGTTTATTATTAAAACGTCTGATTTTAAGAAATATTATTTTGTTGATGTATTGCCATTCAATGACAACGGAATAGCAGAAATTGCATCTATTGTGTACGATAACAAGTTGTATGTCGCGTGTCGTCAAAATTACGGGCTTCCATATCTACTTTTAGCTTTTTATAACCTACAAAACGGAACATGGGGTACACCATACAGGATTCAAGACGGGAATGTAAGACCTTGGTTTTACAAAAAAGACGGGGCGTTATATTTAATTAACACAATCGAAGAGTATTACCGCAGATATACTAATATTTCTAATGTTTTAACATCCGGCTATCTTGGTGCATCAGCACCAATCAAAACAATCGCTACATTATGTAATTGTGGAAATTATATTGCAACATCGGAGTATAACAAGAATACATACTATGTGTGTACATATAAAGGAACAATTTATTTTGGAATATTAGACGTTATCAAATATGACGAGACTATCGTTAATAACAAATTGCTAAAACTACTGGAATGATAGCCAACCTGATAACTAAAGGAAGCTATATTTGACTATTCACTAGCATAAAAAGAAAGGACTGATGATATTATGCTCCCTATCATGGACGTTTCCCGCTGGCAGGGCAACATTGACTGGGACAAGGTCAAGGCAAGCGGCCTTGTCTCCGGTGTAATGCTGCGGGCATTGGGCAACAGCGCGAAAGACGCGCCCAGCAAGCCGTACATCGACCCGACGTTTGAGCGCAATTACGCCGAGTGCAAACGCGTTGGTCTGCCGGTTGGCGTGTACTACTACTGCAAGGCGGTCAACACGGCAGAAGCAGACGCAGAACTTGCCCTGCTGCGCAAGGTGCTTACCAGCAAGACGCTGCAGTTGCCGGTGGCGGTGGACATTGAGGACAGCTATGTGCAAGCACCGCTCGACAAGCAGACCCTGACGGACATTGCCGCCCATGCGCTGGGCACGGTGGAGCGCTGGGGCTTTTACGCCATGCTGTACACCGGGCTTTACTTCGGCGAAACCAACCTGTACATGGGCGGGGCGGCGCTCAAGCCTTACGATGTGTGGCTGGCGGCACACCGCAGCAAAAAGCCTGAACCGGGCTGGTCGTTCGGTTTGTGGCAGTACACCAGCAAGGGCAAGATTCCCGGCGTTGTGGACGCGATACCGGGCAAGATTTCCGGCGTGGACTTGTCTGTGCCCTACAAAGACTACACAAAAATCATCGCAAAGAAGGGTCTGACCCGTCTCCGGGAGGGCAAATGAGCGAAGCAATCGTCGTGGCGATCATCACCGGCGGTCTGAGCCTGATCGGCGCGATCGTCTCCAACAACCGCACCACACAGAGCATGGACGCCAAGCTGGACAAGCAGCAGGCTATCATGGACACCAAGCTAGAAGAGCTGACCCGTGAGGTGCGAATGCACAACAATTTTGCTCAGAAAATCCCGGTGATGGAAGAGCAGATCAAGGTGGCAAACCACCGCATCGAAGACCTCGAAAAAGAGAGAGGAGAGTAACACATGGAAACCATCCTTAACACTATTCTCACCCCGCTGCCCTCTTGGCTGGCGCTGGTGCTTATTGTTGTTGGCGCTGTGTCGCTTGTGCTGGGGCTTATCCGTCTGGGCTACGGCGCAGCGGTCAAGACGCTGGTGCTTGACCTTATCGACCAAGCAGAGCGTGAGATTCAGGGCACCAAGCGCGGCGCAGAGCGCAAGGCGTGGTGCGTCAAGATGCTGCGCCACTATCTGGACAACAGCAAGTGGGGCAGGCTGGTCTCGTGGGCAATCACAGAGGAGACCATGAGCAAGGTCATCCAGTTTTTCTTTGACCGCATGAAAGCAGCATTGCAAAAGCAATAAGGAGACAAAAAAATGTTTCATTATCGCTACATCAAAGTCATTGCTGATTCCGAAAACATGAGTACGAAAGAAATCACTTCTGTTCTGCAAAAATACTTTGCAAAACAGAACGATGGTTTTTACCTCGAAATCGACTTGGATGATCATGCCGCTGATTTTGATGGTAGCGGAAAATGGCTCAAGCGGTTAGAAGGAAATATTTTGTGGCTAAATGGCGAATACGTTGCGCTCAGCGGTGTGCAACAAAACAACCCGGACGATAGCATTATCGTCAAAATTTCCGCAATTCGTTATCTCATTGTTCACAATAAGGAGTGATATCATGGCAAGCATTACATACGAGCATCCAGGTGGCTTTACCGAGATGTACGCCGCACAAGAGCAATTTCGCGACATCACGAAAATGGTCTGTGCACGTTTTCGTGGCCTCACGAAAACATACCATATCGGCAATGTCAACAAACTGGTGACGTTTTGTCACCGTTTTGCCAGCATTGGCAATATGGTGCGCAACGCCGGACAGCTGCCGCAGCCTTTCTGGCTCAGTGCTGCCCGTGGCAGCGGCTCGTGTAGTGCTGCCCGCTGCGCTGCAAGGGCTTGACCGGCAGAGGATAATCGCCGCCATCAAAAGCGCACCGCTTGGGAGGGTAGACCGTAAGATAGCCTTACTGCGGTATGTTGAGCGGCTATGTTGTGCGGATATTGCAGCGCAAACACATTACAGCCGGACAGCAATCAGCTACCGACTGAAAGGCATTGAAAAAATGCTGGATGTGTGATATACTAATCGTGAGCATCGAATTAGTTTTGGGCTTCTGCTCAGGCAATTCAAAAGCGGCAGGCTTTCGGGTCTGCCGCTTTTCTTTTTGCACGGATTGTGGTATAATAATCTCAACAAATCCACCCGGCCTCTCGAAGAAGCACAACAGAGTGGATATTTGATACAGTCTCCCGCCCGCCTACTTGCAGTGCGTACCATGCGGGAGACGCTTTTATATGGTGATGCTTATGAGCAATACAAAAGAAGAACAGCTTGCAAGAATTGCAAAATATTATACCACTTTTCACCTGTTTGGCGATTGGTATCTTATTCGGTATTGGCCTAGACACTGCCACAGCTGGAAGCGATTTATTCCGCTGTATACTCCTACGCACATAAGCTGATAAGCAAAAAATCCCCTGCTTTGCCGAAGCCCTGCGTTCCACGCGGCGTACTTTGTAGGCAAAGCAGTGGATTTTGTTTTATTCGCACTAGTTTTGTCGAAACTCTTGTCTTGCAAGTCAAAACGTGATATTTTATTTTTGCTTCCAATGTGAATCCCTTAACAGTTAAGCGCTCACGCGGTGTTATGCCGTGTGGGCGCTTTTCTTTTACCCTTGCAAGTCTTCCGGAGACACATTGCAGGCCGCAGCAATTTTCTTGAGCGTGGTCATCCGGGTAGGCTTTCCGGCTTCTGCGTGCTGGATTGTCGCGGTGGACAGCCCGGTCTTTTCCGACAGTGCACGAATGGTCAGCCCTGCACTTTCCCGTGCGGCTTTAATTTTGCCCGCGTCCACACCAAGCGTCTTGTAATCGGGCGACATATACCCGATTTGGAACACGCCCTGCTGCTGCATCGACAATGCCTTGAGCGCAAAGCTGTTATCCACGTCCTCAAGGTCTACATCCTTCAGGACGTAAGAGCAGGCGTTGTCCAGCTCCGGGGTCATCTTGTGGAGCTTGTGCGCTAGCGTGATTTTCATCATCACGCCACGCACCGGGAATCTTGCTGCGTTGCTGAGGTCTGCCTGATTTGCATGGTCAGGGGTGCAGGCTTCGTCCAGCAAGCGATACAGCTTGCCGAGGTTGCGAATAGTTGTGTTTTCCATGGTGCTTCTCCTTACGCCCGTATAGCCAGATAGCGCAGCTTGATAGTTGATTTATTTGCGGAGATCCCGGACGCTCATATAGAAGCCTTCATATTGGCAGGGCTTGTTGATGATGATGCCGCACACACCGGTGTCCTCGGCATCAGTGTACCACATGGGCACGGACAAAATGCCTTGATTCATACGCTTGTAGCATTTGAGCAGCATCTTCAGGCGGTTATGATCTTTGTCCTGTCTTGCACAGAAGATCTCGTTGATGGGGTACTTGTAATCATCGTATACGTTCATTTTTATGCCCTCCAAGTTGTTTTTTGCGTGCTCCTCTTTACACCCTTATCATATCATAAAACTACCACAAGTGATACAGGCAAAGTCAACAGACTTTGCCTTGTTTTTTTGTTCATTTTGTAGCAGTTGTAGCAGTTTATATTTGCCTTTCGTTGTGCGTTCGTTGTCTCTCCCGGTGTGGCATTCTGATACGATAAACGCAAAAGGAGGGGCGCTCATGTGGCACAAGTTCAACCCAAACCCGCGCGGCAGCAGCGTCGGAGACTGTGCAGTGCGAGCCGTTGCAGCTGCCACCGGGCAAAGCTGGGAGCAGGCGTATGTAGGGCTTGCCATGATGGGCTACGCTTTGGGCGATATGCCAAGCGCCAACCGCACATGGGGAGCGTACCTCCAAAAGCGCGGATTCAAGCGCCGTCTTGTCGAGGCAGACTGCTCCACCTGCTACACCGTGGAGGATTTTGCAAGGGAGTACCCGCTCGGGATCTACGTTCTGGGCTGCTCTGGCCACGTTCTGGCTGTTGTCAATGGCGAGTGGATTGATAGCTGGGACAGTGGCGCAGAGTGCCCGATTTATTACTGGTACAAGGAGGAAAACGATGCCGATTTATAACGGATACCCTCAAGTGTTTTACCCGCAACAGCCGCAGGGGCAGCTTGAACAGCTCAGGGCGGCACAGTACCAGCCCCAGCCCGTCATGATACCGACAATGCAGGGGCAGGCCGCACCGACTGACAGCGGATTTATCTGGGTGCAAGGCGAAGCAGCGGCCCGGGGCTATTTGGTTGCCAACGGGAGCCGGGTACTTTTACTGGATGCTGATTCCGATACCTTTTACATCAAAGAAGTTGGGCAGGACGGTAGGCCATTCCCGCTCCGCATCTACGACTACAAAGAACGCACCGGAGGCCCAAAAGCGTCGATTGCAGCCGTGCAAGCCGTAAGCGGTGAGTATGTCACCCGTAAGGAGTTCGACGCTCTGGCGGCAAAGCTGGCGGCGTTGGAGAAGCAGGAAGCACCAGAACCGGAAAAGGAGAGCTAAAAGATGAGCAGCAGCTTGTATAACTCGATGGGCCGACAGACCCAGAACCCTATTGGCGGGCAGTTTCAACAGTTTATGGGCCAGATGCAGGGCAAGAACCCGCAAGAGATGATAAACCAGATGCTCACCTCCGGCCAGCTCTCACAGCAGCAGCTCAACGCCATCCAGCAGAGAGCGCAGCAGATTGCCCCGATGCTTAACGGCATGAAAAATATGTTTGGATTCTAAAATGCGGCCGCATTTAGAATAAATGTTTCAAAAAACATGAAAGGAGCAAGATTATGTCTTTATCTTCCGATAGTGCAGTCCTGACCATGCCGGTGCAGCCTGCCAACAACAGCTATAACAATGGTTGTAATGGCTGGGGCGGCGACTGGATGGGCTGGATCGTCCTCTTTCTGATCTTTGGCATGTTCGGCTGGGGCGGCATGGGCGGCTTTGGCTGGGGCGGCGGTATGGGCATGGGTGGCGCATCGCCTTACATGACCAGCGCAGTGACCCAGGCAGACCTGCAGCGCGGTTTCGACAACCAGAGCGTCATGAACAAGCTGAACGGGCTGGAAAGCGGCCTGTGTGATGGTTTCTATGCCATGAACGCAGGGATGCTTCAGGGCTTCAACGGTGTGCAGCAGGGCCTGAACGGTGTCACAAACGCCATGCAGCAGGGCTTCAACAGCACCAACGTTGCGCTGATGCAGGGGCAAAATGCTCTGGCTACACAGCTGGCAGACTGCTGCTGCAAGACCCAGACCGCCATTCAGGGCGTCAACTACAATCTGGCCACTCAGGAGTGCGACACCCGGAACCAGATGCAGCAGGGCTTCTGCGCAACGCAGAACACCATGAACAACAACACCCGGGACATCATCGAGAATCAGAACAGCAACACCCGCGCGGTGCTCGACTTCCTGACCAATGATAAGATCGCCACCCTGCAGAGCGAGAACAACGAGCTGCGCCGGGCTGCTTCTCAGGATCGCCAGAGCGCGTTCCTGACCACCGCGATGAACGCGCAGACCAACCAGATCATCGGGACGCTGCAGCAGAAAGCTCCCGTGCCTGCCTATCAGGTGCCCAACCCCAACGCCATTTACTATGGCTGTGGGACCGGCTGCGGCAGCTGCGCATAACCGAATAACGGCAACTTTCGAGGTTTTCTCGAATGTTCAGCCCCTGAGCTGATTTTGCAAACCAGAGCGCCGGGGCAGTAGTCCCGGCGTTTTTATTATGAAAGGAGCATTCAAATGACCGTAACAGACTTGAAGCAGCAGTTTGTTGACCATTTGGCCAGCATGGACAAAAACAAAATGAGCATGACGGATCTGAGTTTATACAGTTCTATTTTGCATACTTTGATAGACACAGAACGACCGGACTTTTCAGCTTCCTGCATGGAAGTGCTGAAAAACATCTACGCAAGTAAAGCGGGGGTCTGTGCAGAAAAGGAGGACGCGAATAATGGCTGAATTTACCTCTATCACAATCCAGACCGTGGCAGCCGGCCAGAATCTTCCCTTGACTGAAACCGCTATCAAGGGGTCAAACTGCATCAACCATCGCGCAGGCGCTGGCAATGTGACGTTGCGTGGACTTACGAACCAGTGCAAGGCACTGTTCAAAGTGAGTTTTGGCGGCAACATCGCCATCCCTACCGGAGGCACTGTGGGCGCTATCTCTGTGGCACTGGCTGTCGGCGGCGAAGCGCTCAACAGCGCCACCGCAATCGTCACCCCGGCGGCAGTCGAAAATTACTTCAACGTTTTCGTGGCCGCTTTCATCGAGGTGCCGCGCGGCTGCTGCGTTACTGTGGCGCTCAAAAACACCAGCACGCAGGCAATCAGCATTGCAAACAGCAATCTGATCGTTGAGCGCGTTGCATAATGAAAGGAGTACAACATGAGTAAGAATCTCTATGATCTGCGCGAAATGCTCTGCGAAGAGTTGGACGAGTACAACCGCGATGCCAAGAACGGCCTGAATGAGCGCGTGCTGGATACCGTACATAAGCTGACCGACACCATCAAAAATATCGACAAGATCATGATGCTGGAGGACGGCGATTATAGCCGTGCTGGTGAGTGGGAAGCTGATATGCGCGGCAACTACGGACGTACCGAAAACTATAACCGGGGCAACAGCTATGCAAACCGTGGGCGGCATTATGTGCGCGGTCACTACTCGCACGGCGATGGCCGGGAAAAGATGATCTCTGACATCGAGAACATGATGCAGGACGCAACCGGTGCAGAGCGTGACGCATACAAGCGTGCTCTGGACATCCTGAACAATATGTGATAAGGGGGGGCGGCAGGCATGGACATCGTGGAAATCAATGAACACATCCGCAAGCTAAAATGCGAAGAAACGGACTGGCAGAGCGTGGAAAAGCTTGCCGCCCTCTGCACTGTGCGAAATGAATTGAGCGAAACGGAAAGCCGGGAAAACAGCCCCGCTCCGCAGCCTGAACCAGTCAGGCAGATGGAGTATTCCACAAGACCGCAAGAACCGCAGAGCGAATTTGTAGAGGCTGCAAGCGCTGTGCCGTTCAGCGGGTTGATGGAGGTACTGGACAGGCACATGAGCGCAATAAAAATTGCATACCCAAAGGAATATGAACTTGTGATGAAAAAGATAGGCAACTTGTAAAGATAGGCAAAATGTGCTATTTTTACATAAGCAGTTATATTAGTTTATGTCATTTATAAGCTAACGGTAATCTAACGATTTAGCAAATTGTTTCGTTGATTCACGAAATAAATTTGATTTGTAATCAGTGGGTTGCAGGTTCAACTCCTGTCACCAGCTCCAAAAAATAACGCACAGACGATAATTCAAGTTCGTCTGTGCGTTTTATTTTATGCCAAAAAAGTATGAAAACACCCAAAATCATGTTATAATCTAACAAACAATCTAACAAATCAGTACTTCATTTTCTGCATTTCCTGCAACAAGTATTCCGGGTCATTGTGGGACACATACTTATTTGCGGTTGTGGAAAAATTCTTGTGCCCCAAAATTGCCTGCACCGCTGTCGTTTCCAGACCGCACTCCACCATCTTGCTGCTGGCGGTATGGCGCAGCGTATGCGGGTGCACGCCCTCTATACCGCATTCTTTCATCAGAGCGCGAAACTTTGTGGCCACATTGCGCTTATCCAGCTTCGTGCCAGCTTTGGACGGTATCAGCCACTCGCAGCCGCTGTCCAGCATCCAAAAGGCAATGATCTTGTAAATGGGCTCAAGGATGGGAATAATGCGGTTTTTGCCTGCTTCCGTTTTCTCGCCGCCCTGCATATAGTGCTCTTTCAAATGCACATCCTCGCAGCGCATAGAAAGCAGTTCGTCTATACGCATACCTGTATATAGCAAGACCAGCGATATCTGCGCGATCTGACCAAACTTTGGGTCGTTCTGTCGGCTGCTGATCTGCTCGATCTCTTGGGCGGTAAGGGTGCGTTCTGCCTTTCCAGGCGCTGCAGGAAGCTGCAGAAGCATAGCGTAGTTCTTGTTTATAATGTCCTGCGCCATTGCCCAGTCGCAAATCTGGCTGAAAAGCGTGCGCTGCTTCTCGCAGGAACTTCTGGAAAGTCCTTTTTCAACCATCTGGTCTATGACCTGTTGATAGTCTGCCGCTTTCAGTTCCCGCAATTGTCGGTCATACAGAGGTACAGACTTTGCGTACGCCAACTCATACCCTTTTCTCATGTCGGCGCTTAACTTCTCAAATTTTGGCTGTGCTCTCCACTGCGCGTAAGCATCCGCAAAGGTGCACTTCAAACGCGCTGCTGGTGTGTTCTGGGCGTTGTATGTATCCAGTGCTTGCACAGCTTCCCCCGCCGTTTCAAACGTGCCCAGAACCTCCCTATGCGCCGTAAGCGCAACATACGGCTTTGCCCTTGAGCCGTTCAATTTATACACGCTGCCGCTGCCCTTTGGACGGCGGCGCTTTTTTCTTTGCGCGGGCGGTGCGGTATCCGGCAAGCGCTTGCCACACCATGGGCAGAATGCAGCGCCGTCCGGGATCTCTCGCTTGCATCTGATGCACTGCATAACCTTACTCCTTTCGGCGTCCTATATATCCAAGAGCTCCGTTTTCAGCGGCAGCGCGCCCGGCTTTGTAATGGATCTTCAGATCGTCAATGGGCGGTTGAGGGTCGTCCGGGCATGGGTCAAGCCCTCTGATCTGGGCAAAGGTATACTGGTCTATGATGGTGCCGCACACGCTGGCCCTGTTGTTGAGCGGGCAGTGCAGGTTTGCAGCTATCTCCGATATGACAGCAGGCGGGCTGCTGCCATGCTGCCCCTTCAGCACAAATAGGAGCAGCCGTTTCGTTAGAGGCGGAAGCGCCTGCACAATAGCGCGCAACTCCCTATCTATCTCGTCGTCCTGTTTTTGCTGATCCGGCACCGCATACAAGTCCGGGTGCAACACCTCCATGAACACCGTGATGGGTGACACCCCGCACGCCGTGCACCAGTCCATGATCTCGTCACTGTCCGGGCTGGTGCATCCTTTTTCCCAGCTCTGCACGGTGCGCTCTCCCTTCTCAATGCGCCTTGCGATCTCCACTTGGCTCAAGCCCGCAGACACCCGTGCTTTTGCAAGTGCTTTCCCGATTTGGCTCGCCGTAAAATAACTCATATACACCATTCCCCCCTCAAATATAATGCGTGATAAAAACAAAAAATGGCGCAGAAAAAATCCGCGCCATTCGACAAATTTTATCCGTATTTCATTTTCCTCTGGCGCATGGTAAAATTTGGTGCATAAACCGACACAATTACCAAAAATCAGGAGGAAAACAAAATGAAAAACGGTCAAACAAGCAACAAAGACCCGGAAATGACCATCATTGACGGAATGCCCGCCAGCGTGCTTACCGGCACAGCCAAAACCCCGCAACCTTGGGAGGATTGAGCCATGACCAAAAACAAGACCGCCTGTTTCTGCGCCCACATCCGTGCCGCGCTTGCCTGTTACGTTGATATGACCCCGGAGCAGCAAGCCCTTGCCGCCATGTACGCCAACCGCAAGATCACCGGCCTGCACACCCTGCGCGCCGCAGCGGTAAGCCCCGGCGGGGAGTGCGCCGCTCAGTTGTTGCAAAAAATGCAGCAGCTGGACACCGGCAACCAGTAACAACGCGCATATTTTGCGCGAAGTCAGCGTAAACCGCGCGTTTTTCGCTTAAAAGTGCGCTTAAATCGCGCGATTCAGCGCAAATCTCAAATTTTTGACGATTTTTTTCGCCATTAAAATTGATTGACGACTACACCAAACTGTTGTAAAATGTGGTTGTAAGCAAGTTTACAGGCCAAGCAACTGAGATTTTTTTGCGTTGTACTCCGCTTCCGTGATGGCCCCCATATCCAGTAGCTGTTTAAACTTCAAAAGCTCATCAGCGGCGCTGGGGGCAACCGGAGCGGCAGCCTGCGGCTTTTCATGACTGACTTTGCAGCTCTTGAGAAACGCAGTCATTCCGCCGGGATAAACCGTTGTCGGCAAGCTGCTTTCACCCAGTGGAAGCGCAAAGTGGATAGACACGCTCTCTTTACTGCTACCCTTGCGGGTCTCTGTTTTGGCGGTGGCAGCGCCCACGATCGCACCCACAGGCCCAGCAACGGCAGCGCCTATCACGGCCCTGCCAATGCCGCCCTTGGTTTCGGTCACCGTCAGATCGTCAGGCGCATCCGATTCGTACCCTGCGACTTCATCAAAACTGTAAATCATGCGTGGGCCTTTATCACCACCGCGGTGTCCAAAGTAAAACAGCCGGTTGACCTTATCGATAGAGACAAAGAGTGCATCGCGGTCAAAGATGGAATCGGTCTCTTTAAATGTTCTGCGGCGGCTTTCCAGTGTAGCCCAGTATTCCGCAAGTGCAGCTGTCGGTTGCTTTGCTGCACGGATGCCCAATTTTGAAAAGAAAAAGTTACTGCACCCGGCACAGATCAGGCCGTCCGCGCTCTTCTCGCGGTTCAGCAGACCCAACTTGCCGCCGCAGACGGGACAGATACTTGCCATGATAACCACCTCACACATATTAAATACTGCATTAGATAGGAGGACACAATGAACGAAACAGACCGGCAAGGCTACATCGACGCTATTATCAAGCTTCTGGAACGCGCAGACCTGCGGGCGCTGCGCCTGATCTGGATCCACGCAAAAGGCCTTGTAAAATAGAATCAAGGTAGCAAAAGAAGGGAAGCCCTTACGGGTTTCCCTCTTTTTTTTGCAGCTTTTCAGCCATCCGCTCCAAAAGCTTCCAGTCCTCCGGCTCCAGTTCGGCCAGCATCTCAACAAACCGGCGTTTGAAGTCGTCACCCTCGTCCTCCGTGATCTCGGTAAGGAAGCTGGTGATCTTCTCCGATCTGGTGATCTGGTTGAACATCTCCCCTTCACCTGTCCGCAGCCACGTCTCGTTGACGTTAAACTCGCGGCAGATATCAGAGATCGTTCGGTCACTGGGAACTCGCGTGCCGCTTTCGATCATCCACATAAAGTTACGGGACAGACCTACTTGCTCTGCAAACTTCTCTTGCGTAAGGCCTAAGCTCTTGCGGACAAGCGCGATTCGTTCGTTCATTTACTTGCCCTCCTTACGCTTCATATTATAGTGCAAAAATCTAACTATGTCAACTTATTTTTGAGAAATTCTCAAAAAAATGCTTGCAAAATCTAACTACGTGTGCTATACTAATCTCACAAGGTTAGCAAACGCAAGTAAACAGGAGGTCTGAACGATGAAAATTTTCAAACAGGATGCACGCACAGGCGTTTCGTGCGGGGTGAATGACTTTGGTGAAGTGTTTTGCGGGGACGATCGCTCCGGTTATACCCTGCCGGACACGCCGGAGAATCGGGAGTATGTTCTGGCCGATTTTGATTTCTGGACGCAACCCGCCTGATGATGGCTGCATGGCAGCAGCCGAAACGCTCCACCCGGAGCGTCGCGGGAGCCAACCGCAGAAGGAGATGATAATTTTGGCAAAGACGAAGAAGAACCGCACCGATCTGGCAGCAGAACGGTACAGCATCCCGGCAGATGGAGCACACGCAGCGGATACGCTCATCAACGTGCTGTTCGACGACTTAGAGCCGCAGGACAAGCTGTCCCTGCTCTGGATGGGCATGGGCATGGCAGCGGTACGCAAGAACGACAGCCAGAACAACAACCACGACGGGGCGGCGTGATGACCGAAGAAGAACGCAAGAAAATCGAGCATGGATTGAGCTATTACGCTCATCGCCTGAACGTGCTGAATGAATCAATCACAAAGTTCGATGCACCAAACGGCATTTTCATAGCGCTTAATCGGGAAACCTACGCTCAAATATGTGACTTGCTCGTTTTTCTTGGAGCAAGGATTGCTCGGTATCCTGATGGTCATCACAAAATGGTCATCACAAAATCATTTTTCTTGGAATCGAAGTAGAAAGGAACATTGAATAATGGCAAACGAAAATTTAACCCCGGTTTTGATTTCCGGCGTGTCCTGCTATGAACGGGACGGCACTGCCTACCTCAAACTCGAAGATGTTGCCCGGGGTCTGGGCTTCACGCAGACCCAAAACAAGGGAGGCATCGAGTATACTTCTATCCGCTGGGAGACCGTGAAGCGCTATCTGGAAGACTTTTGTTTCCCCAACAAGCTGGGGAAAGACGACTACATCCCCGAGAACATCTTTTACCGCCTAGCCATGAAGGCAAAGAACGAGACAGCCGAGAAGTTTCAGGCGTTGGTGGCCGATGAAATCATTCCGAGCATCCGCAAAACCGGCAGCTACTCCATTGTGCAGTCAGACCCGAACTTGCCGCCGGAGCTGGCTCTGGCAAATCAGACGTTGGCAGCGGTCAACAAGATTTACCGGATGCAACTTTCTCAAGGCGAACGGCTGGATAAGTTGGAAGCAACCAAAACGCTTGACCATTCTCAGCAGCTTGCCATTGAAGAAGCTAAGAGCCAACGGGTCGTGAAGCTTTTGGGCGGCAAGACGTCACCTGCATATCGTGAAATGAGCAGACGGGTATTTATGGCTTGCGGTCACGATTTGAAGCTTCTGTTTGACGTCAGCTCTTACAGAGACATCCCTATCGTCCGGTTTGATGACGCAAAAGCGTACATTTCCGCATGGATGCCTAAGCCGGATATGTTGAACGAAATCCAGCAGACCAACGGCCAGACAAGCCTGTTTGACCGCAACTGTGCCCCGGCGGGCAGGCTGCGCGAGGGAGGACAGACCGCACAATGACACTGGAACGCCTTATCTGCGCCTGCTACAACGTCTACCCCGGCAGAACCAAGATCAACATCGTGGACTGCAAAACGACCAGCCGGCTGTTTTTCGGGGTCTGGAACGAGGCGTTTGCCAAAAAGTACGGCGGGTTGAATGTTATCGATTTTTTGATTGCCGGACTAGACTCCGGTGGCTGCGCAATACAACTTACGGCATACGTCAAAAGAAAGGAGAATGCACCATGCGTCCCACAATGAGCATTCACGACTGCTGCGAGGTCATGCGGGCAAACCAGATATCTGTAGGTGAACCCACACTTATGGCCATGATTCAGGCGGGGATGTTTCCCGGGTGGTCTGTTCCCTCTGTGGACACAAAGACCGCCGCGCCTCTGATCTCCCGCGCCGGGTTTGTGGCGTGGCTGAAGGATTTCTACCAATTAAAGGAGGTATACGGAGTATGAAACTCAAATCTACTACTTACTACTGGTTGGCTGCCATTTTGGGTGGCGTTGGAATTGGCACAGCTATGGGCGCAGAGGGCACCGCGCAGACCACCGGATACATCTCCGGCGCGCTGTTTGCGGTGTCGCTGGTGCTGATTCTGGCCGCTGTTCTGCTGGCTCGTCTTGGCTTTGCCGCAGAGGACAGGGAGAAAGCCGCAAATCGGTGCAAGTACGGCAAGATCAACCGCTTACACGCCCGCAACCCGGAGTACCCGGAGAATCAGGAGCGTGGGGCATGATGACGGCCAAAGAGTACGTTGAGGGCAAAGTCAAGTCCTACACGCGGCTTGCCGAACGTTGCAGGCGAGAAGCCGAAGCCTCAGATGACATTGTTGTCCGGGCTGGATACTCCGCACGGGCAAACGTCTGGGAGATGTGCGCCGAAGAAATGGACAACGTGCGGGAGATGCTGCAAGAGGAATCTGGGGAGATCACATATGCCTGACACTGTCCATCATGTCATGTGGTACACCGTGTATGATGCAAAAACCGGCAATCTGCTTGCATCCGGTACATCTGATATGTGCGCCCGGCGGCTTGGCTATAAAAGCGCAAACAGTTTTGCATCCTCGGTTTATCATTGCCGCAAGAAAAAGAGAAAGCCGCACAAGTATTCCTTTTTTCAAGAAGTCATAAAGCGCGACGAGGTGGACAGTCTGCCGCCGATACGCCGCAAAAAAAGAAGAGCCTGCCCGTGCGCCAACACGGACAAGCCAAAAGGGTGATGATTTTCGCCGCCCATCACCACAAAAATACCACAATATGCGGCAAACCGCAAGGAGGTAAAACGTGAAAGCCTTAATTTTTATCGTTCTGTGCGCAAACCTTGGGTACATCGCCCTTGGTTGGCGGCACAACAACCGGAGGTGAGTACATGGCACTTTTAAAGGTCTATGATGTGACCAAAAAGCAGCCGGATGACCTTGTTTCATCGCAGACTATCGCAGACGTTTCGGACGCGATCATCGTTACAGACGAACTTGTAAAGCAAGAGCCCGCCTATCTGTACAAGGTATTTGATTCCGGCATGAATGTTGTTTATATGAGGTGAATTTTTATGCAAAGCGATTCACAAAAGCGCCTTGCAAGGCGTGCCAGCATCAAGGACCTTTCCAACAAGGCCGAGGGCATCTATTACTACATCAAGCCGCAAAATATGCTGTTCAGGCTTATCAGTGCTGGCAATGAACTTGCCAGCTCAATCAACGGCGCAGTGGCGTATTTCACGCATTTTGCGCAGAACGGCAGTATGGATGACACCGCGAGCCGCGAGGTCATAGACCGCATCTATCGCAAGGTGGGCAGCATGATGTGCGATATTGATATCATCCACGCAGCAGGCGGTGCAGAGATCATGCCAGAACCGTATGAAAGCATAGATTTTTGTTACATGATTGAGTTTCGCACATTGTTGCGGGAAGCAGTCATCAATGGTCTGCCGGATGATTACAAAGGCGTGCAGCAGAACCCGACACAAATCCAACTCATGAAGCCCGGCGTTGCGTACAATGTCGCAATCCCAGATGAGTATGACGATCCGTTTTTTGACCAGTTTGTCCGAAAAGAAGAGCAGCGAGACCGGAAAATCGTATTCCGGTGCACAAAGTCAGAGCTTGACGCCATCAAGCGTTATGCACATATCATCGATGTAAAATACACTGAGGAGGAGATCCATCATGCCTGAGACCAAAATCGAAAAGACCCCTGTTGAGCAGCTTCAGAAGCCCGCAGCGCCCGCCGAAACCCTTACTCCTGTCAATCCCCCTGCCGCACCCGCACATCGCGCTCTCTCCTACGCTGAGAAGGTGCAGGGATTGACCGCGGACGAACGCATCTGGCAGTTGGCAAAATCCAAGGCCGTTGCGCTGTCCAATCTGCCGGACGGCTGGCTTCCCAAGACCTATGCGGGCAACGTTGGTGCTTGCGCCATCGCCTGTGACATGGCGCAGCGCATGGGCACCACAGAGTTGTTTGTGATGCAGAACCTCTATGTTGTCTACGGTCAGCCCACTTGGAGCGGCAAAAGCTGCAAAGCACTTATCGACAACAGCGGACAGTTTGCAGGCCGTTCCCGCTATCGCATGGAAGGTCAGGAAGGCACGGGCACATGGGGATGCCGCCTGATTGCCGTGGATAAGCTGACCGGCGAAAAGGTGGAAGGACCGAAGGTCACGGTGCAGATGGCAAAGGATGCAGGCTGGTGGAACAAAAACGGCAGCTACTGGCCGAAGATGACCGAGATGATGCTCAAGTACCGCGCCGCCGCCTATTTTGCCCGCGCTGAGTGCCCGGAAGTGCTGATGGGCGCAAACATCGACTACGAGGCCGGTGCTGGTGACAGCGCAGAGGAGGAGCCGAATCATGCTTAACGTAGTAGCAATCATGGGACGCCTTGTGGCAGACCCGGAGCTCCGCACCACCCAGCAGGGCACCAACGTGTGCACCTTCCGAATTGCCTGCGAGCGCAGCTATACCCAGAAGGGCCAGAAGCGTCAGGCTGATTTTGTGGATATCGTGGCATGGGGCAAGACCGCCGAATTTATCTGCAAGTTCTTCCAGAAGGGCAGCATGATCGCCATTGACGGAAGCCTGCAGACCCGGAATTATCAGGACAAGCAGGGCAACAAGCGCACGGCGGTGGAAGTCGTGGCGAATAATATCAGCTTTGCAGGCGCTAAGGCGGCAGATAAGCCCGCTGCGCGAGATTTCGACCAGCAGACGCAAAACTACACCCACGAAGCAAAATCCGCACAGAGCGCCCCGCAGCCCGACTACACGCAGGGCAGCATGGACGATTTCGCCGTGATAAACGACACCGACGACATGCCGTTCTGAAGGAGGAGATAAACAATGAGCGTAAAAGGATATAAAGTTTTTAATTCTGACTGGACGTGTCGCGGCAAACAGTATTCTTGCCCGGGAACCTTTGAAGAATTTGTAAGTCCGTCTGTCTGCAATGTGGGTATGCACTTCTGCAAGAATGCCGCCGACTGTTTCCGTTACTATGATTTTGACCCGAATAACCACGTTGCTGAAGTAATCGCCCACGGCACGGTTGCAGAGGACGGTAACAAGTGTGCAACGAACAAGCTGGAAATCGTGCGAGAAATCCCTTGGGCTGAAGTCCTTGAGATCGTGAACACGGGAAAGGCTTGCACTGGACGTTGCAACAGCGGCGACTGGAACAGCGGCGACCGGAACAGCGGCAACTGGAACAGCGGCGACTGGAACAGCGGCGACCGGAACAGCGGCAACTGCAACAGCGGCAACTGGAACAGCGGCAACTGGAACAGCGGCGACTGGAACAGCGGCAACCGGAACAGCGGCAACTGGAACAGCGGCGACCGGAACAGCGGCGACCTGAACAGCGGCAACTGGAACAGCGGCGACCGGAACAGCGGCGACCGGAACAGCGGCAACTGGAACAGCGGCAACTGGAACAGCGGCGACTGGAACAGCGGCGACTGGAACAGCGGCGACTGGAACGCTGCATCCTTTTCCAATGGCTGTTTCAATACGGCATCGACCAAAATCTATATGTTCAATAAGCCTACTGACTGGACGCTTGGTCATTGGCTTAATTGCCACGCCCGCTATCTGCTGAATCAGATTGAAGATTGCCCGCTTGAATACGTCTATCTGTCTAATATGACCGATGAGGAAAAGGCGGCGCACCCTGAAGCCGAAACAACGCGCGGTTATCTGAAGGAACGCACCACAGCGGACAACGCCCGGAAGTGGTGGGCGGGGCTTAGTGCCGATGATCGAAACGTTATCCTCAGTTTGCCGAACTTTGATGCAGAAATCTTCAAAGAAATCACGGGGATTGACGTAAGCAAAGACTGACACATCTTAAGAGCTGCGCTATCTGGCTATACGGGCGTGCGGAAGTGGGCAACCATTCCGGCAAGTTACCGGCAAGTTAAAATAAAAATGCGGGAGGGGGGTGAATTATGGCAGAGAAAAAACGCAGTAGTTTTATTCTGCTGCTGGAACACATCCATACGATGGAAGAACTGACCGATGAGGAATTTGGCCAATTTGTCCGCGCCTATGCAGCGTATGTGGAAACAGGAGCAGACCCGGAGTTTTCGGACCGTTCCATGCGGATGATGTGGAAAACCGTGAAAGCGTTCGACAAGATGAACACGCAGAAATATTCCAGCACGTCGGAAGCACGCTCAGAGGCTGGAAAACGTGGAATGAAAAGTCGATGGGGCGCCAAATCGGAAGATAGCAAAGATAAAAATGTTATAACAAACAATAACAAAAATAACAAAAGCTATTTTGTTAATAGCAAAAATAACTTATCTGTATCTGATTCTGTATCTGATTCTGTATCTGATTCTGTATCTGTTATACCACCTGTTGGTGGTATAGAAAGAGACGTTCCCGCCGCCGTGGACATGGAACTGTCAAAAATCGTCCAGCATTATCAGCAAACCATCGGAGACTTCCCACGCTCTGCTCTGGATAAGCTGCAAAAGTGGCGGCAGGAGTACAGCACAGAGATGATCCTGCTGTCCATCGACAAAGCCGCAGAAGCCGGGAAGAGGTCTTGGAACTACATAAATGGCATTCTTTCCGGGTGGCAGCGGGATGGCATTCAAACGCCGGGGGACGTTTTGGCAAATGAACAGAACAGGCAGAACCGGACGAACCGTAAGCAACCGGCTGAAACGGTTGACGACCAGCTTGCCCGGGTACTGGCAAAAATGGATCGAGAAAGAGGGTTTGAGACATGACACGGGAGGACGTGGCAAAGCTGATCCGAATGAATTTCACGCTGTATAAGCTTGGTGCAAAGCCTCTGACCGACGAGGAGATGGAAACCACCATTGACGTGTGGGCTTACCAGTTTGGCGATTATGACGGCGATACTGTCAAGCGGGCTTTTCTGGCGGCGAACCGAGTATGCGTTTATCCGGTCACTGTGGCCGACATTTTCAAGCAGCTTTCCCAGTGTCTTGACCCTTCCGCTGAATGGGAAGCTCTGGCTGTAGCGGCACGCAAAGCACAGACGTTTTTGAGTTGGCGCAAGTTCCCGATGGTGACCGGCATTGACGAAAAGGGCGGGCTGCTGCGTAGTGACGGACAGAAAGAACTGCAAGCCCTGTATGACCAACTCCCCCCGGCGGCAAAATCCTATGCCGGGAGCGTTGGAGGGCTAGCAGAGCTGGCTGAAATGCCAGACCTTACATACCGCCGTGCCGAATTTTTGAAGCAGGCGCAGGCCGATATCACAACCGCCCCGCGTGAAGCTGCAAGGCTGCGGGCGAGTGAACCAAAAAGAAAGGAGCTGCAAAATGGGTGAATTGCTTATTACCTTTGGTGAAGATGGTAAAGCACACATTTACGACAGTGATTTTGACGTGACCATCCATTGTGAGGATGAACAGCAGATGAACGAAGCCGTGGAGTTGCTCCACCTTGCAAACCGGATGCACTGGCGTAAAACGGCAGAAAACCCGCCGACGGAAAAGGATGCCGCATACGGGAAGGTGATTGCAATTTATACCGATGCAAAATTTGCGCAAGCTTCGCCGTGGGATTTTGTGGCAGTTGACCCGCAGAATTTTCCGTTCTGGATGCAGATGCCTAAGCCACCGGAGGCGCTTAGATGACATGCAAGACCTGCAAAGACTGCCCCGACCGGTATCCAGCCTGTCACGACTACTGCCAGAAGTTTGCCGCTTGGCGCAAAGAACACGCCAAAGAGACGGACTATAACCGGCAAATGACCGTGTCCGGCAGGGTCTACCGCTACGACTACGAGGACAAGCACCGGGAGAAAGGCAAGAAAAAGTATTTGGGCAAAAACGGAGGAGACAAATGAAAGTTTTAGTTGCCTGTGAGGAATCGCAGGAGGTGTGCAAGGCTTTCCGGGCTCTGGGTCACGAAGCCTATTCCTGCGACCTGATTGAGCCGTCCGGCGGGCATCCAGAATGGCATATTCTCGGTGACTGCCTAAAGGCTATTGAGGGGGGGCAGGTCGTGACCATGGACGGAATCGCGCATGATGTGCCCCGCTGGGATATGATTATCGCATTTGTCCCCTGCACAAAGACGAGCAACGCGGGAGCAAGACACCTGTACAAGGGAGGAAAGCTCAATCTTTCCCGGTATTATGAGGGATTGTGCGGCAAGGCGCTTTTTCTTGCCGTGTGGGCGGCAGACTGCGAAAAAGTGGTGATTGAGAATCCTACCCCCAGCAAGATTTTTGATTACCCAAAGCCTACGCAGGCAATCCAGCCCTACGAGTACGGACATCCGTACAGCAAGAAAACGCTACTGTGGGAGCGCGGTGTACCGCCGCTACACCCGACAAACATCGTAGAACCTACCGCAACATGGTGCCCGTCTGGATCTTACTCGCACAAGCATGGTGAGCAGCACAAGGGAATGTTTACCACTGACCGTGCAAGGAACCGCGCAAAGACTTTTCCGGGCGTTGCAAAGGCAATGTCCGAACAATGGGGGTAAAAAATGAAAACCGTACAGACGGCGCAGACGCAGAAGTACAAGCCCGGATCGTATATCGTTTCGCTCGATCATCTGATGGAGCAGGAACGAATCTTCTTTATGGGGAAAATTGTAAACCGGAGTTGGTTTGCAAATTGGCAGTTGTGGTATGCAAATCTGGCTCTTAGCAAGCTGGACATTCGTGAAGCTGTCAAAACGGAGGAAAAACATGAAGCCAAAAACCAAATCTGAACTGATGTCCGAGTGGGCAAACCAGCCGGATCAGCTCAAAAAAGAACGGGAGGCCAAGGCCGTCCGCAAGGCGATGGACGATGCCCGCGCCGTGATTCAGGATGGCCTGACCCGGTATGTCAAGAAAAAGACCAAAGCCCGCAGCATGGCAAAAGCTGAAGCGGATCCATTTGCAGAGCTGGAAGGCTGGGAAAGCATGGAGCAGATTCAGGACGCCTACGGCTATGGCGAGATCACCGCCGACAGGCGGGACAAGCTCACCGACTTGTGGGAAGCCCGGGAAGCTGCCAAGAACAGCAGCAAGGGCTCGGACAAGTACACCGACCTTGTGACGGAGATGCTGGAAACAGCCATCCGCCGGGTGGGCAATGAGTACGCCGACATGCTGTTTGAGTATGACCGGCAGCGCCGGGAAGCTGAAAAGCAGTGCGAGCAGCTGGCAATGGAAGGGATGGTGAAAAAATGACCGACATTGGAAAATCAATTGCAAAGCTCCAGAGGTGCTTTCCGGGCAGTTACATCACTGACCGGAACGAGCTCATTATCCATCCGAGGACAAACCAGTATATTATTCTGGAAAACATCGGAACAGAAGATGCCATCAAGGCCAAAGTGCTGGAGTGGCTTTCACGGGCGGCATTTAAAACAGCACCATATTCACAGGAGTGGAGAAATCGAAAGTTTCACAAATATATGAGGGACGGCATCAATGCTTTTCTGGATACCGATTTCTCCGAGAATGATATGGAGTTGATTTACACCTACATGGGGCTTGGATGCGACCGTTGGCTGACGATCATGTTTATCGACCACGACATGAGCATCGAGTGGCTGAAGGAGCACGTATCATGAAGCTGATTCTTTACGGTGACCCCCGCACAAAGAAAAACAGTGCCCGCATCTTGCAAGGGCGCGGAGGACGGCGCTACGTAGCCCCCAGCGCGGCGTTTGAGGAATACCAGACAAAGTGCCTATGGTGGATAAAAGCCACGCCTGAGCCTATTTCTGCCCGCGTGAACGTGCGGTGCGTATACTACATGGCTACCCGGCGCAAGGTTGACCTTGCAAACCTGATCGAGGCCACCTGCGACATACTGGTAAAGGCCGGTGTGCTGGCAGATGACAACAGCCGCATCGTTGCAGCCCACGATGGCAGCCGGGTGGATTACGACAAGCAAAAACCCAGAGTGGAGATCTGGATCGAGGAAATGGAGGCAGATACATGACCCGAACATGGACACCTAACGCTGACGCCAAGAGGCAGGACATAACCGATTGCCGCGACGTTAAGGCGTGGCTAAACCGCTACCGCGAAGCAGAGAAGAGATACTACTTGCTGTCTGACCGTCTGGCCGAAGCACAGGAGGCCACCCGGCACATTACCCAGAGCCTCAGCGCGGCCCCCGGCGGCAGCAAAGATGGCCAGAGCCTTGCCCGGGCGGTGGAACGTGAGGAGGAAGCGGAGCGCCGCGCTTATGAGCAAAGAGCGGTCTGCGACAGGCTATTTCTCGAGATCAGAAACGCGCTCGCTCAGATTCAGAACGAAAAAGCATACACGGTACTGTACAAGTACTATCTCGATTGCCTCACGTGGGACAGGGTCGCAAAAGATATGAATTACTCTTTGCGCATGGTCCATGTCTTGCGGCGCAAAGCAATGGAGGAACTGAGCCTTTAAAAACATTGCACTGTCATTACATTGCGGTTTCACTATTGCATGGTGTAAAATTGTATCATCGGAAAAGCCAAAAGGCAAACCGATGCCACGCAGTCTCCGAAACGAATCCCCCCAAAATGCTTTCCTCCCAAGGCTTGACCGGCATTTTTCTTCCTCTCGTTTCGCGGGCTGCTTCTATGTTCCGGTAGCTCAACTGGTAGAGCAGCAGCCCATTGAAGCAGCAAGTAGTTGGTTCAAATCCATCCCGGAGCACCATGACGCTGCTCTCCCGAAGCGGCGACCACCTGACGCATGGGCTGACATCCCGCTTGTGGCTGCGTGTAGAGCGGCAGGGTATCCTTACCTGTCCTCACAACCTCCGCACGCACCGGAGGCCACATAATCCGTACACCGGTTTCCATAATTCCCCCGGCAGGATGTGCGTCAACAGAACCAGCATGGAAACGTGCTGGTTTTTCTTTTGTTATATGCCGCCTGAGCGCAGTTTGGAGCGCGGCGCGTGTGTGTAGACACGGCTGGTTCGATTCCAAGGGCGGCTTTTTATATTCCCGTAGTTCAAGTGATGGAACAGCGGTCTCCAAAACCGCAGGCTGCAGGTTTGAGCCCTGCCGGGAATGCCAGCTGCGTACCCTGTGAGGGGGCTGCGTAGATAGCCGGGCATCTGGCGGCGAAAGTTCCAGATCCAGCGGCGCTCCACCGTTTGCGTTGTCCAAAAACTGAATGTACGGAGCGCTGCTTATTTTGATATTCTGACCGTTCGGATTTCCGGGCGGTTTTTTTGCAGGAAAGGAGGAATCCTTCCGTGAGATATGGTGTGCCGTATCGTGGCAGTAAGAACAAAATTGCACAGTGGGTTGTTTCCAATCTTCCTGCTGGTGACACACTGATTGACCTATTTGCTGGCGGTTGCGCAGTCACACATGCTGCGTTGTTGTATGGCAAATGGAATCACATCGTTGCAAATGACATCGGTGATACGCCGCAGTTGTTCATGGATGCTGTTCACGGCAAGTATGCCAACGAAAAGCGTTGGATTAGCCGTGAAGATTTTCATAGGCTGAAGGATTCTGACCCTTACGTTTCGCTCTGTTGGAGCTTCGGCAACAACCGCAGGGATTATCTCTATTCAAAAGAGATTGAACCGTGGAAAAAGGCTTTGCATTATGCAAGAGTGTTTGGCAATACGTCCCTTTTGCAAGAGTTCGGAATCGATTCGGACGGTAGCTCAAAAGACATCAAGCCGAACAACGAGGAATACAAAAGGATTTATTCACAGTGGCTTGGACATCAAGTGAAACATAAAAGGCTTTATGATTTAGACCACCTTGCAAGGCTGGAGAATCTTGAACGCCTACAAAATCTTGAACGCCTACAAAATCTTGAACGCCTACAAAATCTTGAA